>Ga0209629_10003452_pt1 | contig 11317 bp, 9 predicted proteins | sample TergutCu122P5_FD_187286 | JGI IMG/M metagenome (GOLD analysis project Ga0209629, IMG submission 187286) | Cubitermes ugandensis P5 segment gut microbial communities from Kakamega Forest, Kenya - Cu122 P5 (SPAdes) (version 2) | ecosystem: Host-associated > Arthropoda: Insects > Digestive system >...
ATCATCGGCATGTGTGTCGGCATCACCGTCACGTCGAGGTTGTAGATCTTCTTGAATTCCGGCGCTTCCGTGTCGGCGGTGCCGGTCATGCCGGCCAGCTTCTTGTACATGCGGAAGTAGTTTTGGAAGGTGATCGAAGCCAGTGTCTGGTTTTCCTGCTCGACCTTGACGTGCTCTTTGGCTTCCAAGGCCTGGTGCAGGCCGTCGCTGTAGCGCCGCCCTTCCATGACCCGGCCCGTGAACTCATCGACGATCTTCACCTGGCCGCCACTGACGATATAATCGACATCGCGTTTGAACAGTTTGTGCGCCTTGAAAGCCTGGTTCAGATGGTGCAACTGCTCGATATTACTAGGATCATAAAGATTTTCAATGTCCAGCAGTTCTTCGGCCAGCGCCACACCCTCATCGGTCATGCTGACCTGACGGGTTTTCTCGTCGATGGTGTAATGCTCTTCTTCTTTGAATTTCGGCAGGATGCGGTTGACTTTGCCATAGAGTTCGGTCGGAATATCGGACGGCCCGGAGATAATCAAAGGCGTTCTCGCCTCGTCGATCAAAATCGAGTCCACCTCATCGACGATGGCGTAATTGAAACCGCGCTGGCAGTATTCGCTCAGCTCAAACTTCATGTTGTCGCGCAGGTAATCGAAACCAAACTCGTTATTGGTGCCATAGGTGATGTCGGCGGCGTAGGCGTCGCGGCGTTCGTTGTCGTCGAGACCGTGGATGATCTTGCCGACGCTCATGCCGAGAAATTGGTGGACGCGGCCCATCCACTCGGCGTCACGACCGGCCAGGTAATCGTTGACCGTCACCACATGTACGCCCAGGCCCGGCAGGGCGTTGAGATAGACGGCCAAGGTCGAAGTCAAGGTTTTACCCTCGCCGGTCTTCATCTCGGCGATTTTTCCCTGGTGTAGCACGACGCCGCCGACGAGCTGCTCGTCGTAATGGCGTTCGCCGAGCACTCGCCGGGCCGCCTCGCGCACGGTGGCAAAGGCCTCCGGCAGCAGCCGGTCAAGCGCCTCACCCTGGGCCAGCCGCTCGCGGAAGGCGATAGTCTGGGCGGCGAGCGCCTGGTCGTCAAGCTGGACGATACCCTCTTCAAGTTCGTTTATCCTGACGATCAGTGGGCTGATCGCTTTGAGCACGCGGTCGTTTTTGCTGCCGAAAATTTTAGTCAGTATAGTTGCGATCATGGTATTCCATTAACGAAAAAGTCCCGCCGGAAAAAGTTCCGCCAGGTTGGGCGGCGTCGGATACCGACAGAATGGTCTGACCCGCCCAGATGCCAAGAATGAACATCCATAAAAAAAGACAAAACACCAACACGGCGATGCCGAAAAGACCACGCCAAGTCAGCTCGAAACGCATTGTCCACCGTGGCTTGTCCTGTGCCAATTCTTTCCTCACATCTTTTCCGGCGCCCGCAGGCCGGTGATGGCCAAGGCGTTTTTCAGCACCGTCAGCAAGACCGCCACCAGCGCCAGCCTGGCCGAGGAGAGCCGCGCATCATCGCCGACCACCTTGTGCTTGTTGTAGTAGCTGTGAATCAGCCCGGCCAGATCCATCAGATAAAAAATCACCTTGTAGGGGGCCAGCTCCAGCGCCGAAGTTTCGATAAGCGATGGGAAGGCGGCAAGCGTCTGTAACAATTGCATCTCTTCCGGTTCCGTCAAGAGCGAAAGTAGGTCAGGGCCGCTGGCTGGGGTCAGACCGGCTTTTTCCGCCTGCGCCAGCACCGAACAGAGCCGGGCATGGGCGTACTGCACATAATAAACAGGATTTTCCTGGCTCTCGCGAGTAGCCAACTCCAGGTCAAACTCCATCTGACTGTCGGCGCGGCGCATCATGAAGAAAAAGCGCACGGCATCGGCGCCGACAATATCGAGCAGCTCATCGACGGTGACGAAATTGGCCTTGCGCGTGCTCATCTTCACCTGCTTGCCGTCACGGGTCAAAGTAACAAACTGATGCAGGACAACGGTGATTTTCGTGTCGTCGTAACCAAGGGCGCGGACGCCAGCCAGGACATCCGGCACGGTGGCAATATGGTCGGAGCCGAAAATATTGATCAGCCAGTCGAAATCGCGGCGGAACTTTTCCCGATGGTAGGCGATGTCCGGCAGGCGGTAGGTCGGCTCGCCACTCGACTTGACGATCACGCGATCCTGTTCCAGCCCCAGAGCGGTCGTCCGGAACCAAACGGCGCCGTCCTGTTCGTAGACGAAGCCTTTTTGTCTTAAAATATCAATTACTTCTCCGATATAGCCTTGGTCGTAGAGGGAACGCTCGTTATAGTATTCGTCAAAATGGATGTCCATGCGGGCGAGCGTTTTGGCGATGTCGGCAAAGATGAACTCCTCGGCTCGTTTTTGAAAGGGCGCGGCCTCGGCGCAGTCCTTCAGAGCATCGCCCTGCTCGTCGATCAGGCTTTGAGCGATTTCATAAATGTACTCGCCCTGATAACCATCCTCCGGAAACTGGCAGGGCAGCCCCAGCCGCTCCAGGTAGCGGGCGCGTGTCGATTCGGCCAAGACCCGCATCTGCCGTCCGGCGTTGTTGTAGTAGTATTCGCGGTGCACGCGATGACCGGTGGCTTCGAGCAAGCGGGCAATGGCGTCGCCGAGAATCGCCTGGCGGCCATGGCCGATGCTGAGCGGCCCGGTCGGGTTGGCGCTGACGAATTCCACCATCACCCGGCGGCCCGCGCCGCGCTCGCTATGGCCAAAGGCGCTGCCTGCGGCAAGAATGTCCGGGATCAGGCCGCGCCAGACATCGGCGGCCACGAACATATTGACAAAACCCGGCCCGGCCACCTCGACGCGCTCGATCAGGCCGCTTTCCTCGGCCAGCATCCCAGCCAAGAACGCTGCCAGGTCACGGGGCTTTTTTTTGTCGATACCAGCCGCCACCATGGCTAGATTGGTCGAAAAATCGCCCTGTCCCTGATGCTTGGGCAACTCCACCGCGTATTTTGCGGCGCTCTCGGCGGACCAATAGCCAGCCGCCACTCCTTTCTCGAAACAGGCGTCCACCGCCGCTTTTATTCGTGCGCGAATCATTTAAGGCAACATCTCCCGTTGGTTATTGTTTCCGATCATACAGAGCAATTCATAGCTGATAGTGCCAGCGAGTGCCGCCAGCTCGTCGGCGCCGATATATTCATTTTCTTGATACCCAATCAATACCACCTCATCACCAGCGGTGACCCCGGCGATGTCGGTGACATCGGCCAGGCACAGGTTCATGCAGATGCGGCCAACCACCGGGGCGCGGCGGCCATGGATCAACACACTGGCCTTATTGGATAAAATGCGCTGGTAGCCGTCCTCGTAACCGACCGGCAGGACGGCGAGGCGGCTGGGGCGGGCGGTGACAAAGGTATGGCCGTAGCTGACGCCACGGCCAGCGGCTACATCTTTGACTTGCAGGACGCGGCTGACGAAGCGCAGCGCCGGTCGCAGGGCCTGGCCGCCAGCTATGGCATGGGCGCGGATGCCGTCCGGGGCGTAGCCATAGAGGGCGATGCCGCTGCGGGCCATGTCGAAATGCGCCATCGGCAGGTTGAGCATGGCGGCGGAATTGGCGAGATGACGGCGCGGCGGCAAACCCGGCACCCCAGCCAAGGCTGTGGCCAAGGCGGCGCTGGCTGCCGCGAAATTGTCGCATACCTGCTGATTACTCGGTTTTTCCGGGCGGTCGGCTTCTGGAAAATGGGCGAAGAGACCGGCCAGCTCGATACCGGGCAATTGGCTGATGGCTTGGGTGAAGGCCAAGGCTTCTTCCGGCATGATGCCTAGTCGGGTCATGCCGCAATCAACTTTGATATGTATTGGCACCTTTCGGCCCGCTGCCGTTCCCGCCGCCGACAGCAAGCAGGCACTGTCGAGGGAAAATACCGCCGCGCTCAAGCCATGGCGCGGGAAATACTCTTCCTGGCCCGGTAGCAGGCCGGCCATGACGATAATCTCGCCTTCAGTACCGGCCTGGCGCAGGCGCACCGCCTCCGGCAATTCGGCGACGCCGAAATGACGGCAACCGGCTTCGGCGAAGGCGGCGGCGGCGCCGGTCATGCCATGGCCGTAGCCATCGGCCTTGACCATTGCCAAAAGCGGCGTATCGGTCGGCAGAAGCGAGCGATAGTTGGCTTTCAGCGCCGCGGCGCTGACCTGTACGCGATTGGCTGAATCCGGCAAAGCGTTCATGGCAATCCGTCCGCGCAAAAAACGACAAGCCCATCCCCGGCAGGAGATGGGCTTGACAATGACTGAATCAAAGCGAGAAAGCCCGTCTGGCTCAAACCTCGGTGATGGTGATGGCGTTTTCCGGGCAAACCTCGACACAGGTCTCGCAGCCCAGACACTCATCCATTTCCACCGGCTCGGCTTTGCCATCGACCATTTCAAAAACCTGGCTCGGGCACGCGCCTACACACTCCTCATCGCCGACGCATTTGTCTTTGTCAACATCTACCTGATACATGACACACCTCCATAAAAAGAATTGAAAAAAATCCCAGTATTTTTCATACGAAACCGCATACGCCCGCACTCCAAATACCGCTAGCGCCCGCGACCGTATTCGCGTGTCGCCGAAACCCTGTATCCCAACCGCGATACCCTTGTCAAGGGAAAACAGAGGCTCGTCGCCAGCGGTGCGATTACGCCCGTATCACCTTATTTGCCACCGAAATGAAACCAAGCCGACCGCACCGTGTTCTTCATCAGCATGGTGATGGTCATCGGGCCGACGCCACCCGGTACCGGGGTGATCTTGCCGGCGATTTCTTTGGCCTTGTCATAATCGACATCGCCTTTGAGGATGGCCTTGCCCTTGTCGGTCATACCGACGCGGTTGACGCCGACATCGATAACCGTGGCGCCGGGTTTGATCCACTCCGGTTTGACCAGATCCGGCACACCGGCGGCGACAATCAGGATGTCGGCGCGTTTGCAGTGGCCGGCCAGGTCTTTGGTGCGGGTGTGAACGATGGTCACGGTGCTGTTCGCCCCCGCCCCTTTCTGCGCCATCATAATGGCAATCGGTTTGCCAACGATGTTCGAGCGGCCAACTACCACCACCTCAGCGCCGGAGGTCTCGGTGCCGGAACGGACAATCAGTTCCTGAATACCAGCGGGTGTACAGGGCGGATACAGTACTTCACTGCCGCCAATCATCAGGCGGCCAACATTGACCGGATGAAAACCATCGACATCCTTGTCCGGGTTGATGGCGTTCAGCACTTTCTTTTCATCAATATGCTTCGGCAGCGGCAACTGCACGAGGATACCGTGGATTTTCGGATCCTTGTTGTATTTCTCGATCAAAGCCAGAAGATTGGCCTCGGAGATGTCGGCGGGCTGGTTCTCCTGTACTTCATGAAAGCCCAGGCTCTCGGCGGTGCGGATTTTTAGCGTCACGTAGCTGAGCGAAGCGGGATTCTCACCTATCAGAATCGTGACCAGACCCGGCACCTTGCCGTATTTGGTTTTCATCTGGGCGACTTCCCCTTTCAGTTCGGCCAGGATGGTTTCCCGGATTTCTGTGCCGCTGATAATTTTTGCTGTCATGGATTCCTCTCCTCTAAAAAAGGACGGCGGGCGAATTATGCCGCCGCCCGGGAATGAAGACGGCCTCATCCAGGGAGGGAATGAGGCCGTTCGCAATTAGAATACGCCCTGTACCTTACCGGTTTTAAGATCGACATCGACGCGGCGGAAGGCCGGATTCGAACTGGTACCCGGCATCAGGGTGATGGCGCCGGCGACCGGCACGATGAAACCGGCGCCGCCATAGGTCAGCACCTCGCGGACGGTGAGGCGCCAGCCTTTCGGCACGCCTTTCAATTTGGGGTTGTCGGACAGCGACAGATGGGTCTTGACCATGCAGATGGCCATCTTCGCCATGACCGGATCTTTCTGCAAACGGTCGATGGCCTCGTTGGCGGCGGCGGAGTAGTCAACGCCGTCGGCGCCATAAACAGTTTTGGCGATTTTTTCGATGCGGGTTTTGATCGGCTCATCCAACTCATAGAGGAACTTGAAGTTAGGCTTTTCCTCGCAGGCGGCGATGACCGTCTCGGCGAATTCGATGGCGCCGTCGCCGCCCTTCTCCCAATGCTTGGAAACCGCGACTTTGGCGCCGACCGCTTCCGCCCGCTCGCGAACCTTGGCGATTTCCGCTGGGGTATCGGTGTAGAAGGCGTTGATGCAGACCACCGGCGCGATGCCGGCCTTGCGCACGGTGTTGATGTGATGAATCAGGTTGTCGCAGCCCTTATCGACCTGAGCGACGTTCTCCTCACTGTACTCTTTCGGCATCGGTTTGCCGGGGACCGGCTCCGGCGCGCCGCCGTGGCATTTGAGGGCGCGGATGGTGGCGACGATGACGGCGCAATCGGGCACCAGCTTGCTGTAGCGGCATTTGAGATTCCAGAATTTCTCGAAACCGATGTCGGCGGCAAAACCGGACTCGGTAACATGATAGTCGGACAGTTTCAGGCCGATCTGGTCGGCGATGATCGAACTCTGGCCGATGGCGATGTTGGCGAACGGCCCGGCATGGACGATAACCGGCTGGCCTTCTATGGTCTGCATCAGGCTCGGTTTCAGGGCTTCAACCATCCAGGCGGTCATGGCGCCGGCGACCTGCAAGTCCTCGGTGGTGACCGGTTTGCCCTTCTTGGTGTAGGCGACGACGATCTTGCCCATGCGCTCGCGCATATCTTTCAGGTCAGTGGCAACTGCCAGGATGGCCATGACTTCCGAGGAAACGGCGATGCCGAACTTGGATTTCATCATGAACCCGTCGGATTTGCCGTTGACGCCGTCGATGCCGATGATGATGTTGCGCAGGGCCTGGCAGGCGAAGTCCATAATGAAGCCCATCTCGACCTTGGTCGGGTCGATGTCGATGCGTTTCATGCCGGACAGGCGTTCGAGCTGCTCGTCGTCATAGTTGCGCTCATGCTGCAAGCGCGAGGTGAGGGCGACCATCGCCAGGTTGTGGGCATTCATGATGGCGTTGATGTCGCCGGTGAAGCCCAAAGAAAACGGCGTCAGCGGGATGCACTGAGCCAGGCCGCCGCCGGCGGCGGAGCCTTTGATGTTCATGGTTGGGCCGCCGGACGGTTGACGGATCGCGGCGCTGACCCGCTTGCCGAGTTTGCCCAAGCCTTCGACGAGGCCCATGCTCGAGGTCGATTTGCCCTCGCCGAGCGGCGTCGGGGTGATAGCGGTGACGTCGATATATTTGCCGTTTGGCCTGTCCTTCAGGCGGGCCAGTACCTTCTGGAAATCAATCTTGGCGATGTAGTGTCCCTGTGGCAGCAGTTCTTCTTTGGTCAAACCCAGTTTCTCGCCAATCTCGTAGATAGTGAGCATCCGGGTTTCCGCTTCTTCGGCGATCTCCCAATCTTTGTGTTTCGTCGGATCGAGTACCATGGTAGTTCCTCATCTCTGAAGTTTCAAATTTGACAACACTCCGTCGTTCTTGGCGAAGCGTTGCCACAAATTGGACATCCCCGGCAAGGGGAGGTATCATCGGCAAAAAGGTAAGCGGCAGGACTGGTCGGCAAGCTACACGAATAAATCTCGTTTCCGCAAGTCTTTTCTGTGAAATCTGGCGTAAAAAACGCCATGACAGCGTCATGTGGCGGCGACTGTCCGTGCTGACGGAAAAACGCGGTTGGATAGTTAGAAACCGGAACGTGGGAAACAACGGCAGGTTGGTGGGCGGTGGGCTGAGCGAAAAACCATTACCAGGTCAGCGCGCCGCCGTCTCGAAGAGGGGGAAGGACAACGGCGCGCCTCCCTGGTAACAGTTTACGCAAAATTTACTGCAACGTTCATGCCATGCCACGAGCCAGCGCCGAGATTTCTGGTATCGCCATGGCTGTAAGTCGTGATAAAAAAAGAATAAAAAACAATATGAGCCCATTTTCAATTTTTCTTGCTTCTCCACGTGGTTTCTGCGCCGGCGTGGTGCGGGCGATTGTCACGGTGCGGCTGTGCTTACAAGAGCATGGAGCGCCTGCCTTCGTGTTGCACGAAATCGTCCATAATCGTCATGTCCTGCGTGAACTGGAATCCTTGGGCGCGGTTTTCGTCGGATCGCTGACCGACATCCCGACCGGCGGCATCTGTATCTTCAGTGCCCATGGCGTATCCAAGGGTACGGAAATACAAGCGAAAAGGCTTGGACTGCGCACCATCGACGCCACCTGTCCTCTGGTGGCCAGCGTGCACAGAATGGTGGAGAAATACCACGGCGAAGGCTACGACATCATCATTATCGGCCACCGCCATCACCCGGAAGTGGAGGGCGCCTCCGGTCGTGTCGAAGACCGCGTTCATGTTGTTTCCAGCGAGGAAGAGGCGGAAAACGTCGCCGTTGAAAATTCCGGAAAAGTCGCCTGTGTCACCCAGACAACGCTCAGTCATGCGGAAATTTCCGGAATTAGGGAAATTCTGCGCCGTAGGTTTCCAAATTTGCGCGGTCAAAAATCAAGTATTTGTTTTGCTACGGAAAACCGCCAAAACGCTGTCCGGCTTCTCGCCCGGCAATGCGACTGCATTTATGTTGTCGGTTCGAAAAATAGCTCGAATTCCAATAGGTTACGGGAAGTGGCAAAAAAATCCGGGATTCCGGCATTTTTGATCGACGATTACCACGATATCGACCTGGCGCAGCTCGCGGGCGTCAGCAAAGTGGGGATCACCGCCGGTGCGTCGGCGCCGGAACGCCTGGTGGAAGAGGTGGTGTGTTTTCTCCAGGCCCATGGCGGCGGCGAGGCACGGGGCATGGAAGGCGTCGAGGAAAAGGTTTGCTTTCAACCGGCGCGGCTGGCGGCGGCCTGATACGACTCCGGCTTCCTATTTTCTGAATTTTACCGCCGGCAGGCCAAGCAAGACTAAAGCCAGCAGGATCAAGGCAATGCCGCCCGCTTCGGCGCTGTTGGGCCTTTCGTTCAATAGCCACCACGCCCACAGCACGCTCAGCACCGGAATCATCAGGGTGGAAAGCCCCGCTATCGCCGCCGGTAACAGGCGCAGGATGAACAGCCACAGGGTCCAACCCAGTGCTGTCGCCAGTACCACGTTGTAGCCCAATGCCAGCAGCATGTATGACGACCAGACGATCGGCGTTTTGTGGGTGGCAATCGCCAGACCGGCTAACACGACCGTACCGATGGCCATCTGCCAGGCGACTAGACCCAGGACATCGACGGCCTGATAACGGAAGGCTTGTTTGGTGATGACCGAGGCCACCGCCCATGACAGGCCCGAGGCCACCGCCAACAGCGAACTCAACCACGAACCATGCCATTGCCAGGGCTGCATCACCAGCAGCAATCCCAGCGCCGCGATCATCGTGGAGACGTATTGAGACAAACGAGGTTTTTCGCCCAGAAACAATACCGCCAGCAGGATCACCCAAAAGGGCATCGTATAGACTAACACCGCCGTTTTCCCGACATCGCCCGATATCAGCGCCAGTTGCGACAGCCCGGTCATGCCGACGGTCTGAAACAGCGCGATCCACAGCACCGGACGCCATGGCGGTGGTTTCAGCGGACGACCCGATAACGGTAACAGTACCAGTAGCAACAAGGCGCCAAAGCCGCAACGCAGGGCCGTGAAGTCGAGGGCGTCCACATAGCGCAGCACCGATTTGGTCACGACCCAGTTGTAGCTCCAGATCAGCGCCAGGGCGATCATGGCTAGTATGGCCACCACAATTTTTTTGATGGCGCTGGATTCATTTTGCATGGGCTAAGTCTCAAGGTAACCTCGACCTTGCCTGTCAGTCCCGCGCATTATAATTGACGCTGGTTGCCGCAAAATCATCCTCATTCATTTGTCCGGGTAGCTTTTTTTATCCCTGCTGTTCGTATACAAGCACTTCCTTGTCTATGGTAATCAATGCGTCCTCCGGTATGGGGGCATGGATGACATCAACGGGTACGCCTAACTCGTCCTCAATCTCATGTTTTATGCCAATGATTGTCAGCAGAGAGACAGCGGGTTGTTCAAATTCAACCAACAAATCCAGGTCGCTGTTTTCTGTCGCGCTTCCATGAGCATAGGAACCAAAATAAGAAACCTTGGTTAAAGGAAACTCCCGCACCGCTTTTTCTATCGCTTTCACAATGTTGTCATGTGTCAACATGGGTTCAATGCCTCCTGACAAATCGTTTATCGGTAGTCCGATAGCATTGCTCGCCCTGTCATGCTGCGCGAAGTCGCAGCATCCATAACGGGGTGGGTAATGGATTCCGCGACTCCGCTTCGCTTCGCGCGGAATGACGGTTAAAATATAACGCGGCAAGCCTATCAATACATTGTAATCAGCACCGCATAGGGTTGCAGCCCGCTCACCACTGGCTGGGTATCGGCGCTGGCTGGCGAGGCCGCTTGCCCTTGGCTGCCCCAGCCGGCAAAGGCGGCGGCCAGCGGGAAGCCGTCAATACTTTTCAAAATGGGCAGGAGATAATCGGCTTTGACGGCGTAGTTGACGTTTTGCGGCAGGTCGCCGGAACGGGCCAAGGTTTTAACGGCGTCGAGTTTGGCGGCAACGATGCCAACCAGCTCACCCTGGGCATTGAAGAGCGGGCCACCGGAATTGCCGGACTGCACGGGCACGCTAATCTGGTAATAGAGCGGTGAATCGCCTGGGCCGCTTAGGCTGCTGATGCTGCCATCGGTATATTTGACGGCATCGCCTTGCAAGTCGAGATGGGGATAACCGAGGGTAAAGACCTTATCGCCCAATTTGGTGGCTGCCGCCAAACGCAGCGGCGCGCCGCCGGTTACACCGGCTAGCCGCAGCATGGCCAGGTCGCTGGCGGCATCGCTGGCCGCGACCGTCGCCGGATAATCTTTTTGTTGATAACGGATAACGATGCTTTTGGCGTCCTGCACCACATGGCGGCAGGTGATGACATAGCCACCCTGAACCAGGAAACCGCTGCCGCTGGCCGATGGGGCAATGGCCGCTGGAGGTATTTGCCCTTTGGGCATTTGCGCCAGTTGCTTTTGCCGCTCGATGCCAGCCTGAATTACTTTGGCCCGTTGCTGCGCCGCCTCGATTTGTGAAGAGTTCATCATAGATTCCTGGAATTCCAAAGCCGAAACTGCGCCATTTGCGGTGGCTATAATCGACCAGGCATAGCCTTCAACATAAGAGAGTTTTCACCTAAACAGAGATAGAGCGACTGCTTGATATTGTGAGAAGATATCTGGGGATGTAAGAGCATTCCAGAGTTTGATAGATAAATCGACCATTTCAGATTTTTTTGAGACGACTTTTG
>Ga0209629_10003453_pt1 | contig 11316 bp, 12 predicted proteins | sample TergutCu122P5_FD_187286 | JGI IMG/M metagenome (GOLD analysis project Ga0209629, IMG submission 187286) | Cubitermes ugandensis P5 segment gut microbial communities from Kakamega Forest, Kenya - Cu122 P5 (SPAdes) (version 2) | ecosystem: Host-associated > Arthropoda: Insects > Digestive system...
CCGTGTGGTATACTTTATCGCTAACGGCAGGGAAGCCGACGACACAACTCCTTATTATGAACATCTTTATCGTGTCAACTTCGATGGGACTGGCCTGAAACTGCTTACGCCGGGCAACTTTTTTCACTCCACCTCGCTTGACAGCGACGGACGTTTTGTGGTGGACAACTATTCCCGTGTCAATACGATTCCGGTCACGGCGCTCTACGACAATACAGGTCGCAAAGTGATGGACTTGGAAATGAGTGACTTCTCGCAATTGCTCAAAACAGGATATAAATTTCCGGAGCCTTTCAAGGTGAAAGCAGCCGACGGATACACCGACCTGTATGGCGTCATGTACAAACCTTACGATTTTGATTCTACAAAAGTTTATCCTGTAATCAATTACGTGTATCCCGGTCCGCAAACCGAGAGTGTAAATTACAGTTTTGCTGCGCCTTACCCGCGTACCGACCGGCTGGCGCAAGCCGGATTCATTGTTGTCACGATGGGACAGCGTGGCGGTCATCCGAGCCGTTCAAAGTGGTATCATAACTATGGCTATGGCAACCTGCGCGACTATCCGCTGGCCGATCATAAAGCCGCCATCGAACAATTGTGCCGCCAAAATAGCTTTATGGATATAGACCGTGTAGGGATTCATGGACATTCAGGCGGGGGATTTATGTCTACTGCCGCATTGTTTCAATATCCTGAGTTCTTTAAGGTTGCAGTTTCGTGTGCCGGAAATCATGACAACAATATCTACAACCGTGCATGGAGTGAGAAACATCATGGCGTAAAAGAGATTACGTCAAAGAAAGATGAAATCAAGTTCGATATCAAAGTGCCTGCCAATCAGGAGTTGGTTAAAAATATGCGTGGCCATTTATTGTTGATTCATAGCGAAATAGATAATAATGTACACCCTGCCAATACGATCCGCGTAGTCAACGAACTGATCAAAGCAGGCAAGCGCTTCGACTTGCTGATTATGCCAACTCAGCGGCATGGTTTTGCAAACTACAACGAATATTTCTATTGGCGCATGGTCGACTTCTTTTCTCTCTATCTGCTTGGTAAACAGGAAACAGGTACAGATATAAAAGACATTTACATCGGTCCGCCGGAAGCAACGTCAACAGAGGAGGAATAGGGCTTTCACACCGCGTACCTGATGTCACGTCCCGCTCGGCGCAGGCTTTGCCTGCGTCGGATGAAAAAGATTTCATCGATCCGCAACCTAAACTGGTACTTTTGGCGGATTCGATAGACTGGTATCATTTTGAAGAAGCATTTGAGCCTTATTACTCAAAGGAGGGAGCGCTCGGTGTTCCGATTCGCCTGATGGTGGGCTACCTGATACTGCAGCATTTGTATAATCTTGACGATGAGACACTTCATGAGCGGTGGGAACAGGACAGTTACTTTCAGTACTTCTGCGGGATGACGTTTTTCGAACATCATTTTCCGTTTGACCCCAGCGACTTTGTTCATTTTCGCAAGCGCGTAGGCGAGGCAGGAATGACCTTCATATTTATTGCCTTCGTGAATAGAATAGCAAGAGAATAACCGCCATCGCTTACCAAAAGCCCTAAAACTACTTGAGGCAAATCCAATATACACGATAAATAATTTGCGCGAAAACATTGTTTAAATCTCCCTTAATTAATAAACATCACAGAGATGCCTATCTTTATAACCATCGGATTGAGCGGGTAGTGGGGCATTGAAAAATAGGCGGGATGATTGATAAAGAGCGAGCTGAGGTTGTAGGCGGACACGAAGAAACGCGCCTGCTTGAGATGAAAGTTGGCATAAGCATTCACTAAGGGATAGTCGCCGATTTTTATTTTGTCCTGCACATGAAATTGTTGTGTAGCAGGTTCAAAATAAGGGGCATAGTAGGTTGTATGATAATGTACGTCAGCGCCTAACTGAATGGATAATACTTTGGCATACTTAAAGGTGATATACATGTTACTGTACACGCTCAAGTCGGGCAAAGGCAGCACATTCCGGTTACTGCTGATTTGGTAGACCGCTTCGTTTTCCCATCCGAATGCTTTGTAGCGGAAATCCTGCTTGAATCGTCCGGTGATGACTTGCAGGTTGCTTTCGTACTGTTTGGGCAGGCTGAGCGTATCGAAATATACAAGATTTTGGATACTTTCCACGCCAACAGTCACTTTTGTTCGGGTTTGTTCCCATCCCACTGAACCGCCGACAAAAACACGCTGCACGTTTTTCAAGTTCAAATCCCACCAGTAATACCGGCTATGGTGATGACGCTGATAAAATGCAGGGACAAGGTTTTTGATATATCCTGTGGCTTCAATCGTAGCCATTTTCCCCAATAGCGGAAACGACGACTGCGCGTTTCCGGTCAACCTAAATTCACCGAGGTCGCTTCCTACAATACAAAATTCACCATGCGCATTGTAAGTCAGCAGGCTACCACGTTTTTTTGCCAGTTCGGCGCCGATGAAAGTGGAAAATTCGTCGTATTTCATTGTGCCCAGCACTGAATCGCCTGGCAGCGAGAATTGTCTCTTTTCGAAGAAGATAAAAGCTGTAAATCCTGCTTTGACCCAGTCTTGAAAGCCTTCGCGCAGGGAAAGCGCCAAGGTGTTCTTTACGCGCCACGACGTTGTAAGGTCGTTGGGCAATGAATCGAGCGCGCCATACCTGTTGGCCGGATAGAGTTCATCCAATGACCTTTTGGCAATGAAACGGCGCATATTGTCTTCATATTCAACAGTATGGATAATACTTGAAACTGGGACAAACACTTCGTTTGCGTGGATGTCTTCTTTTATATTTTCGGCAGGTGTTTGTTGTTGAGATTGTTGTTGTTGAGATTGTTGCTGTTGCTGGTCGGTATTATTCTCCGTCGCTGCTGCTTCCTCAGCTATTCTGCGTTCTTCATTCTTTTGATATTCTTCATCCTTTTGTTGTTTAGTTTCTTTTTCTTTCTCGGTCATTTCACGATAGAAACCCAGGTTGTAGCGGTGGGTCAGAAAGATATTTGCCCCGCGCACCCTGTTCCATGTATTGTCCATGCGTGTGACGAAGTCTTTCGTGTCAGGCTGACGTCCAACGCCGGCATCTTCCGGATTTGTAATGTTGCGGTCGTTTACGATTCCACCGTTTTCGCTGTTGACAATATTGGCGTTTCGGAGATAGGCATGTGCTTCGTACCGGTCGGAGAGATAATTGCCAAATAAACGATAATTGATTGTTTTATTGTTATTTGAATTATAAAATCCACGACTGTAGATATAATCGAAATCCCAACCGACATTTATTTTTTTTCCAAAATTGCTGGTTAGCAGTATTTTGAGTTGTTCTTCTCTTTTGGGAGATCCTCCGGCTCTGTTGTATGTAATATTTGTATACGGATTTTTAGTGTCATAGAATAAGGCGTTTAGGGGAGTGATGATATTGTGGTCGTAGACATCGGCAAAAATAAAATCGCGTTCTTCTTTTCTTTCGGAGAAGATACGGCTTTGTGAGGGCGATCCGATATTCCCCGTATAGGCAATAGCAACACCCTGGCCGTCAACAAGATTGCTGTTTGAAACATTGAGTCTGCTTGTATCCATTGGAGCGAGATAGCGTTCGCCTAATTCGGTCACATGATAGGCGTTGATGCTACGTGTGTTTGTGGTATCGGTTTCATATAAGAGGCTGTCATTGCGGAGCGCAGCATTACGGCTTGACAACGAAAAACTGCCACGCGACTGTCCTCCCGGACGTGTCTGCGCTGCCAGAGAGAGTGTTAAACAAATGAGAAAGAGGACTATTCTACATTTTCTGAATGATTTCCATTCCTTTTTTGACAGCAACCTCATTCGCCGGAATTAATTTATGATGACGTTCCGGCAGTATTTCCTGTAATCCCATGATTACGCTTTCTAATTGTACAACCGGAACAATTTTTAATAACCCGCCTAAAACAATCATATTGAATGTTTGTTGCATATTCAATTCTGAAGCGGCATCCATCGCATTGATCAGGTAGACATTGATGTCGGTTCTTTTAATCGGTTTGTGTATACCGTACCCATCGTAAATCAGGATTCCTCCCGGTTTGACTTTAGACTCGAATTTATCCATCGAAGGCTGATTCAGCACCACGGCGATATCATATTCGTTCAATACAGGCGAGCTGATACGTTTGTCACTGATAATCACAGTCACATTGGCAGTTCCTCCGCGCTGTTCGGGGCCATAGGATGGCATCCATGAGACTTCTTTTCCTTCCATCAATCCCGAATAGGCCAGGATTTTACCCATTGAAAGCACTCCCTGCCCGCCAAATCCTGCAATAATTATTTCATGTTTCATCATTTCTCTTTATATATTTTTCAAATCACCCAACGGATAGAATGGAAACATATTTTCAACCATCCAGTCGTTTGCTTTTTCCGGTGTGAGTTTCCAGCCGGCTGAGCAGGTCGAAACAAATTCCACCAGCGAAGTGCCTTTGCCTTTCATCGAATTTTCGAAAGCTAAGCGAAGCATTTTTTTCGCTTTTCTGACAGCGACTGCGGTGTGAACGCTTTGCCGGGTCACTAAGCAAGTGCCTTCAAGTTGCGCCAGCAGGTCAGCTATTTTGAGTGGATAGCCGTGCAGTGACGCATCCCGTCCGTCGGGGCTGGTCGATGTATTTGCTCCGATCAATGTTGTTGGCGCCATTTGTCCGCCGGTCATCCCGTAGGTGGCGTTATTTACAAAGATGATGACGATATTTTCGCCGCGGTTGGCTGCATGAATCGTTTCGGCCGTTCCGATGGCGGCAAGGTCGCCGTCGCCCTGATAGGTAAAGACCATCTTCGATGGATTCAGTCGTTTGACGCCGGTGGCAACAGCCGGAGCGCGTCCATGCGCCGCTTCAAGCCAGTCAATATCAATATAGTTATACGCAAAAACGGCGCAACCGACGGGAGAGACGCCAATCGTTTGCTCTGCCATTCCCATTTCTTCGACAACTTCAGCTATCAGTTTATGAATCACACCATGACTGCAGCCGGGGCAATAGTGCATTAAATTGTCGTTTATCAGTTTAGGCTTTTCGTAGACTAAACTGCCGAGTCTAATTATTTCATTTTGTTCCATCCTTCTACTTTGTTGTTTCTACGTTATGATAATAGCTTTTCTTCGATGGCATGTACGATTTCATTGGGTGTAAATACAATACCGCCTAACCGTCCGAAATGCTCTACTTTTACTTTTCCATTCACAGCCAATCGAATATCTTCTACCATTTGACCTGCATTTAACTCTATGGACATCATCCCTTTGACCTTGTTTGCATATTCGGCAATAATATTGGTAGGAAACGGCCACAATGTAATCGGACGAAGCAGACCCACTTTCAACTGCTGTTCGCGCGCGAGTTCAATGACTTTTTCGCAGATGCGTGCCGATGAACCAAACGCAATAAGCAGATAATCAGCATCATCGCACATATATTCTTCATACCGGACTTCATTGGCAACGATTTTAGCGTATTTTGCCTGTAAGCGCAGGTTATTGATTTCCATTTTCTGCGGGTCGAGGTCCAGTGAGGTGATAATGTTTGGTTTGCGGATAGCCGGTTTCCCTTGAGCAGCCCAGGGACATTCTTCGGCAATCTGTTCGTCTGTCTTGCGATTTTGGAAAGGCGGAAGTACCACTTTTTCCATCAATTGACCAATCAGTCCATCGGTAAGAATCATTACCGGGGTCGTATATTTGAAGGCCAAATCAAATCCAAGCGCCACGAAATCAGCCATTTCCTGTACTGAGGCAGGCGCTAAAGTAAGTAGCCGGTAATCACCATGTCCTCCGCCTTTGACCGTTTGAAAATAGTCAGACTGGCTGGGTTGGATGGTGCCCAAGCCGGGTCCGCCACGCATAACGTTGACAATCAGGCAGGGGAGTTCGCATCCGGCAATATAGGAAATCCCTTCCTGTTTGAGGCTTATGCCGGGGCTTGAAGAGGAAGTCATCACTCTTTTGCCTGTTGCGGCGCCTCCATAGACCATGTTGATTGCAGCGATTTCACTTTCGACTTGCATCACCACCATACCTGTTGTTTCCCAGGGTTTTTCGGCCATCAGTGTTTCCAAAATTTCCGATTGAGGAGTAATGGGATAGCCGAAGTAACCGTCTGCACCATAACGAATCGCTGCGTGAGCAATCGCTTCGTTTCCTTTCATTAGCTTGATATCGTTCATATTAACCTTTTACTCTACTTTTATTTTGTAAATCGTTAAGCAACCTTCCGGACATACTACGCCACAATTGGCGCAACCAATACATTGCTCCGGAACTTTCATGTACACAAAATGATAGCCTTTATCATTCACTTCGCGTGCCTGTAACTCTAATACATCTGTCGGACAGGCTATTACACATAGATTACATCCTTTACAACGTTCATTGTCAATGAGAACAGTCCCTTTTATTTTTGCCATGATATTCAATCATATTTATATCGAGATTGCAAAGATAATAAATAATATTGGTTCAAACATAAAAGCAGTATTTTTGGTAAGAAAATAAATGCAGCGTAACCTGAAAAAAAATATTAAAAGTCAAATATATTGCGTGTTATCCAAAAAATGATGATCAGTGCAAAAATTGTCCAGATGACGCCTGTTTGCTGGATTTTGATCGGGAAGTCTGACGAGGGAGCAAAAAACGGGGTGATTTTAGCAATTAACAGCAGTAAGACGTAAGGAATAGAAATGACCATCAAAGCGTTATGCTTAACGGCTGCCATCACATCGAAGTGCAGCAAGTCATGGATCGCTCTTTGCGAACCGCATCCCGGACATTTCAATCCGGTGAGCGTCAGAAAAGGACATTTCGGGAAAAATTCCGATTCCACCGGATCGTAACTAAAGTAAATGATACTGCCGACGGTGAGTACAATAATCGTGCCTGCAATATACAGGATGGTTTTGCGGGACCAGTTTATCCTGGGGATATGTTTGAAAATGGACAATAATAAATAATTATTAATCAATTAATTCAATGCTTTTTCAATCATTTTTTCCATCTGTTGAAATTCTTCCTGATTGTATCCGGTGCTCATGAAAATAATTTTTCCTTCCCTGTTAATCAGATAGGTGCGAGGGATAAACTGGATGGCGAACAGATCAAATATTTTGCGGTCTTTATCAGGATACAACGGAAATGAAAATCCCTTGATCTTGTTGTATTCGGTCAATTCGGCGTCTGAGTGTTCGCGGCCAATAACCAGCATGGTAAAACCTTTAACATCCTTAAAATGAGGCCACAACGATTTTTCAATCTCAGCCAACTCCAATTGGCAGGAGGGACACCAGGTAGCAAACATTGTCACCAGCAATATTTGTCCGGCGAAATCGGACGATGAAATCAGTTTTCCGTCATCCGAAACGATTGTAAAGGCAGGCATTGCATCTCCTGTCTTCACTTTATTGGCGTCTCCTGTTCCCTGATCCTGACTTTTAACGCCAAATGAAACCAGCATCAATAAGTTCAGTAATACAAAAAAACGTTTCATTTTCATCTGATTGATATTTAATGATTTAATTGTGCCTGTTCTTGTCCGTATTTCAGGGCGGTCAGGTTCATTTCGACAATTTCATTCCCTTTGCGGGTGAAAATAGAACGAATCCCTTCTGCAATTTTCTCATAAGGGATGCCTAAAAAAGGAGTGGCTGCGCCGAGCATCACGATATTGGCTGTACGAACGGAGCCTGCTTGTTTGGCAATACTTTCGACGTCGAAAACAATTGCATGAGGCAACTTCGCCAATTCATCGTATATTTTTTCTATGTCCGGATAGTTCGGAATATTCAGGTAAGGTACTGAATTTGTGACTATCCAGCCTTCTTTTGTCAGGTAAGGAACGTAACGCAGACTTTCCATCGGCTCTAACGAAATAATCAGGTCAGCTTTTCCCAACGGTATCAGGTCGGAGGCAATCGGACGGTCTGACAGCCGCAGGTTGGATTGTACGTCACCGCCACGTTGACTCATACCGTGAACCTCAGATTGTTTCATGTATAAACCTTCGCTTAATGCAGCAGCCCCAATTACTGCAGCGATCGAAAGGATGCCTTGACCGCCTACACCGGATAAGATGATATTTTTTTGCATATTCAGTAATTATACATTAATCTTTTTGGCCTTCTTGACTGTCTGTATACACTCACGCCGGGGGATTACAACTGAAACACCCTGGTATTCAATTTCTTCGCGGATGATATCGGCCATTTTTTCGTGATTCCTTTTTAACGGAACGACGGTGCGAATATGTTCTTTGGGAACGCCGATTCCTTCGCAGATTGATTCAATTCTACCTGTTCCGGCCGAATCCTGCCCACCTGTCATTCCTGTTGTTTCATTATCTAAAATTATGATTGTCAGATTACTGTTTTCATTCACACAATCCAGCAACCCTGTCATGCCCGAATGGGTAAAAGTGGAATCGCCGATGATGGCGACGGATGGATGCGTTCCTGCATCTGCGGCGCCTTTGGCCATCGTAATGGCTGCGCCCATGTCAATGCAGGTGTCGATTGCACGGAAAGGAGGCAAAGCCCCTAATGTATAGCAACCTATATCTCCAAAGACTTTGGGATTTTCGTATGACTTGAGGACTATATTCAATACTTCGTATAAATCCCTGTGGCCACATCCGTTACAAAGTGCAGGCGGGCGGTTGGTGACTATTTCGGGTATTGAGAAATGTGTTTTTGTCTCATTTCCAAGCGCTTTGCCGACAATATCGGGATTCAGTTCTCCGTTCCTTGGCAATGAGCCATCAAGCCGTCCCCTGACTTTCAGTCCTTTTCCCAGCAACCCTTTCAATTGTCCCTCAATGACAGGGTATCCATCTTCCAAAACCATGATTTCATCGCAAGCGTCAGTCAATTTTTGTATTTGTTTGACAGGCAACGGATACTGACCAATTTTCAACACAGGGAACTGAAATCCGTCGGGAAAATGCTCCAACAAATAGTTAAAAGCGATGCCTGCAGCAATGATTCCCATCCGTTTATCCGGCGCATCAAAATAATGATTGTAAGTTGAATTTTCAGATTCCATCCACATATTTTGCTGTGCTTCAAGCAGTTTTTTATACTGTTTACGAGCCAGCACGGGTAGCAGGATAAAACGCTGTTGTCCGTCGGACGGGAAACTCAACTTGTTTTCTTCTTTTGGCGGGCGGGTAGAAATGCCTGAACGTGAATGTGCTAAACGGGTCGTGATGCGTAAAAGGATGGGATAACCGAGTTTTTCGGACAGGTCAAACGCTTCGTACGTCATATCATACGCTTCCTGCTGGTTGGAAGGCTCAAGCACGGGCAACATCGCAAAGTTACCGTACACACGGCTATCCTGTTCGTTTTGAGAGGAATGCATAGACGGATCGTCGGCCGCTACAACCAGCATACCTCCATGGATCCCGCTGATAGCGACATTCATCAAGCAGTCGGCAGCCACATTTAAGCCTACATGCTTCATGCAACTGATCGAGCGCTTTCCTGCATAACTCATGCCGAGCGCCGTTTCCATCGCTGTCTTTTCATTGGCGCACCAACGACTGTGAATCCCTTTTTCCTTGGCGGTAACGGATTGTTGGATGTATTCGGTGATTTCGGTAGATGGCGTGCCGGGGTAGGAATAAACGCCGGATATTCCGGCGTCAATGGCAGCTTGCGCGATGGCTTCGTCGCCTAACAACAATCGTTTTCCCATAATTATTTGATAATCATGATTGTATCATTTTCTAAAACAGATTCGCCTGTCGTACTCAAAATTTTTTGGACGATTCCATCGTAGTCGGATTCAATGTGATTCTCCATTTTCATGGCGTCAAGCACATACAGCACCTGACCTTTTTTGACCTTTTCACCTTCTTTGACACAAATTTCAAGAATGATGCCGGGCAAAGGCGGTTTGATCTCAATATCAGTCTTGGGATGCTCTTGTTTTGCGACTACAGTGTTCGTATGAATCGGTTTTGGTTTCGGTTTTAGCGCTGTTCTCATACTCATTTGCGCCGGGTTGACTACCAGCCCTTCAACTTCGACTACAAAATTTTCATCGTTGACCGATACTTGTGCTAAATTACCCTCAACACTGCGAATATTTACTTCATATTCAGTATCATTTACTTTTATTCTATAATTCATGATGTAAAATTATTTTCTATAGGGTATTTGTCTTAATCCGTATATTTTTGAACTCCAGGGTGAATACATTTTCGATACCCTGTTGATTGTAAGTGTCATAATTTCATTTTGATACAGACTTTCCGAATATTTATACAATGCTATTGCGATGGCAGCAATCTGTTCGTTGGAAATCTCAGCGTTCATATCTTTATTCTATCGTTTCATTTATAAATTCAGGGCAAAGATAGTGTTTTCAGTTGAAAAACGAAAAATAAAAGTGGATAAAACTCACTTCAGCCTGTGTCAACGTATGCCGCGCCGGTTGAGTTCGGCCTGATAGCATCCTTTGTTAGGGGTTGTCTCAAAAGTCAAAAATTCTACCACAAAGTTCGCAAAGAAAAACTACAAAGAACGCAAAAAATCTGATCATCAACAATGTTTTTTGTTGTCTTTGTGTAAAACTTAGTGTACTTTGTGGTAAAAAATACTTTTGAGGCAACCTCCAATTGTGAGCACGAGTTACAAACTCGCGCCGGCAGGTGGTAAACCTTTAAGTTAACCTTAAATCCAAAACCACCCAAAAGTTAGATTAGAAGGCTTTTGGGTTGAGTACATAACTATCACATATTCATACTGAATTTTTTTATATTTTATATACACTAAATTCCATCCCTTTTTGAAAGAGCAATCGAATGTTAAATCTGAGGAATAACGCACATTCACATCTCTATCAACATACCAGTATTCGGCCAACCATTCAGATTCTGCACTAAATTTAATTGATGATGTCAGAGGTCGAAGTACAAAACCTACCCATTGCCCTTCAATATTTTTCCCTTCAATTGAAGATGCTCGTGCGAATTTGGCAATGATTTCATTGTCCCTATCATAATATCTTGTGAACAAAAAAGATTCACTGACTATTTCAGGAAGGTTAACGATTAACCTTCCATTTTCTATTTTGCCGTATACAATCGGGGGGAGATCGCTAAAATAATCACCAAATCTCACAACACTCACCAATGGATCTCCATTTTCAATTTTTGCATTAATTGTCACGGCGCCGCCGTTGCTACTGTTTTCGCTGCCATTACCACCATTGTCATCGAACGGCAAACGAGTCTCACATGCGAATGTTGACAGTAAGATTACTACGGCTAAAATCAAATAA
>Ga0209629_10003455_pt1 | contig 11314 bp, 7 predicted proteins | sample TergutCu122P5_FD_187286 | JGI IMG/M metagenome (GOLD analysis project Ga0209629, IMG submission 187286) | Cubitermes ugandensis P5 segment gut microbial communities from Kakamega Forest, Kenya - Cu122 P5 (SPAdes) (version 2) | ecosystem: Host-associated > Arthropoda: Insects > Digestive system >...
GCCGATGCAACGGGCTATCTCCAATGTAAAACGACCATCTTCAGTCGTTTGACCTATATCCACACCTAATTTCTGTTGCAGATGCTCAATCACACGCTTACCGCCACGCACATAACATGCTGTTCCAAGACATACCCGTATTGTATGTTCACCCTTAGGAACTGTGGAGAAAAATGAATAGAAAGAAACGACACCAGAGACTTCAGAAAGTGGTATGCCCATATTTTTTGCAATGAATTCCTGAAGCTCAAGTGGCAGATACCCATAGATCTCCTGGGATAAGTGTAATACCTGGATGAGGCTTCCTGGCTTATCTTTATACAGATCTATGACATTTGCAATCTTGTCATAAGCCTGTTCTTTATCATCTCCAACGCACTCGCAATTTTGTTTTTCAATGCTCATTATACTCCTCCTTTAATTAGATTCGTTAATATTATAACATTATGGAAAAAGATTTCAAGCTAAATATTATTGGTCTTTATTTAAAATCAAATCCCAAATAAATCAGACACATCCTCATCATCGATGATCCTCTTTGACTTTTTATTTGCATTTAATAACATGCTATTCATCTTTTCTTCAACAGATTTCTTCAGCAATACCTCAAAATCGATATCCCTTAGTTTAAAGAACAATGTAGGGTCTTCATCAAACCTGGCTCCAATTCCATAGAGTACAGCAGCAACGTGTTTGCACATGTAGGCAACATCGGGGCACGAACAATTAAATTTTATCTCCTTTGGACTTGGAAATAAACCATTATCTTTAGATGTAAAAACTTCTCCAAGAGCCTTAGGAAACTTTCCTTCAACAAGCTCCTCGATTCCATTTATCTTATTGCTGCATTTTGAAATAATATCCTCCCATTTGGCTTTTGAAATTGGCTTAAAGTCTATACTTATTTTATACACGCTGCTACCTTGCACTAAGGCACTTACTTTACAAGTCTCGATTTGAAGATCAAGGACAAATCCATTTTTAACATAGCTGCGCCCTCTCCCTATCCTGTTAGAATAATCGGCATAGCCTTCAAGATTTTTATCCCATGCAATCCCCCACCAAGTCTTAGCGACCTTATTCCCTTCGATAATAACAGGGCTTATATTTGGGTTCTTCTTTCTCAATTTTTCAATCTGCTTCTTAGCTTTTTCCTTCTTCTCTCCTACTGAAACATATTCAGGATATTGAAATCCCCACATAATATATCACCTCACTTTAAGCTAAATAGATCCATTAGCTCTTTATTGCTCATCTCTGTTATCCAGCTTTCCCCTGATGCTTCAATGATGTCTCCGGATAATTTTAATTTATCTTCGATCATAGCGTCTATCTTTTCTTCAATAGTGCCTTTTGTTATCATCTTGTGGACCATTACATTTTTTGTCTGTCCAATACGAAAAGCACGGTCGGTAGCTTGATTTTCAACAGCAGGATTCCACCATCTATCGAAATGTATGACGTGATTTGCAGCAGTTAAATTAAGACCAACTCCACCTGCTTTAAGTGATAATACCATAAACGGTACATATTCTTCACCATTGAACTGGTCTACAATCTCAGGTCTCTTGGATATTTTTGTCTGACCATGCAAAATAAGACCCTTTTGATTGAATATGGTCTCAAGATAATCTGCAATTGGCTGAGTCATCTCTCTAAACTGAGTAAATACCAAGACCCTTTCCCGCTTTTCATAAATGGTTCCGCAAACTTCAGACAGCATTTCAAATTTTCCGCTTAAATCCGGTTTGTATTCTGAAAGCCCTAAATATTGATCAGGGTGGTTGCAGATTTGCTTAAATTTCATAATGCTTGCTAAAATCAATCCTTTTCTTTCGATTCCTTCAGCAGATTCAAGTTTACTTTCGATCTCTTTTACAAGGGTTTTATAGAGCACAATTTGCTTCTTCGATAAAGTGGTATATACTTTTATTTCAAGCTTATCAGGCAAATCTGAAATGATGGATTTATCTGTCTTAAGCCTTCGCATTATAAATGGATTTACAACATCTCTTAATTTTGAATAATTCTCGTTTTCTCTCAACCTTTTAGCAAATAGAGAAAATTCCTTAGATGTTCCTAAAAGCCCTTTGTTTAAAAAATCAAATAGTGACCATAAATCAGTAAGCCTATTCTCAATAGGAGTTCCAGTCATTGCAATTTTAAAAGATCCATCTATAGCTTTTATCGCTCTTGTCTGCTTAGTAGTAGGATTTTTAATCGCTTGAGCTTCGTCTACTATTATTAAATTCCATTTGTGATCTTTTAGCTCCTCTATCCTTGAAGCCATGCCATAAGTGGTTATGAAAAGATTCACATCGTCTGTTATTTCTCTATTCTTCGAATGGAGCACGGTGTATTTTATTTTAGGTGCGAATTTTTCGATTTCATTTTCCCAATTGCCTATTAATGAAGCTGGGATTACTAAGAGTGCTTTAAAACTACCATTTTCTCTTAAATATTCTAAAAGAGCGAGGATTTGAATTGTCTTTCCTAAACCCATGTCATCTGCCAATAGAGCACCAAAATTGAGATTCTGCATAGTGTATAGCCAATTAAATCCAACTTTTTGATAATTTCTAAGATCTCCTTTAAAATCTTCTCCTAAATTCACAGCATCTACTTCTTTAAAATCTTTTAATCTATTTTTAATAGATCTTAGCCATTCTCCATTGGATACTCCTACATCGATTTTATCATCTTTAATTCCTAAAACTTCATCGGTACCCAGCTCCATCCTCATGGCATCGGCTAAAGTCAGTTCACCTAATTCAGCTATCTCATCTGCCTTTTCATAAGCAGCGAGAAGTGCTTTAAGCTTCTCATGATCCACTTCAACCCATTTCCCTTTAATGAATGATAAGCCCTCTGTTTCAGCGAGAAGCTTTTCTAATTCCTCTCTTGTTATCCTCTCATCCCCTAAATAAATCGCTGGATCAAATCTTAATATAGCATCCATTCCAACGCGGGAAGGTGCATTGTCTCCAATAGTGAGAGATAGCCTTGCTGCATTTGAATTTTTCTTCCACCAATTAGGAATTCGGCATAGGATCCCACTCTCTTCGTATAAAGGTATCTCCTTTAAAAAAGTATACGCTTCAGAGCTTGAAAATTTTAATGGAGAGAAGAGTTCTCCACTTTCAACTAATTCTGAAATAAAATCGCTCTTTTCTGAAGCTTTGCTAACAGTTGAAAGAAGGTTTAAAAGGAGATCATTATTATCTTTATACTCTAATAGAGCATGTTTAAGTGGGACATGATTCTCCTTTTTGTCTCTTGAGCTGGTGCTATATGTGGCTAAAAATGCAAAGGGGTAATCTTCGTGCTTAGATTCTACAAGGTGAAAGCACACTCTGCCAAAGACATTGATATTAGGACCATGCGATTTTAAAAATTCATCCACAGACCCTTCATATTTATCGATTTCTGATTTAAAGGCTTTTCTTAAATTGTCCCAAAAATCTCTTATCCACTCAATATTAATATATTCAGCTCCTATTGCAAATGGTACACTATTTAAAATATCTTTAGCATCCTCATCTTCTATAGCTGAAGCCTTTCTTGTAAATTCAATAAAAGTATCCTGAGATAGAGATTTTATGAACTTAGAGCAAATAAGATGTACAAAGGATAAAGATAAGGACATGTATTCTGATTTTCTTTCAAATCCAAAGTAAAACAGCGAAGTATAAGGATCTTTTTTAAAATCATCGTATAGGCGATCATTTGAATAAGATTTTTCATCTTCTACAAAATCATACTCGATAGTCAATGAATTTTCTAAAAAACATGCTATTAACTCTTTATTTTTTGTGATTGTTTTCATTCTCATTCCCCAATTATATTTAAATTTAGTAATATTATAACAGAATACAAAATAAAAAAACAAATTATTATTTGAAAATTTATCAAATTCAATATCAAGATAAGACTTTACTATAATAAATTTATGTTATAATTAGATCAGCAAAATAATGTTCATGGTGTCAAAAAAATTATAAATGAATATCGTAATAAAGAAAGGAGCAAGGATGAGCAAAATCAATTCTTTAGAAGAGCTAAAAGCATTTAAAGATAAAGTTCGAGGAAATGTTGATTTAAGAATAGCTGCAGAAGAAGCTAATGGTTTAGAAAGTAAACTTCAAATAACGAGTAAATACAAAATGCATATTTTAGTGTGTGGCGGAACAGGATGTATGTCTTCAGACAGTGAAATGTTAATATCAAATTTAAGAGAAGAGATTTCAAACAGCAACATGTCTGAAGAAGTTCTGGTTGTCAAAACCGGTTGCTTTGGCTTTTGTGAGCAAGGTCCTATTGTAAAAATATATCCTGATAATACATTTTACGTTCAGGTTAAACCTAATGACGCAAAGGAAATCGTAAGTGAACATGTTGTCAATGGAAGAATTGTAGATAGGCTTTTATATGTGGATCCAATTAAAAAAGAGACCATTAGAGAACATAGGCATATGTCATTTTATGAGAGCCAAGTCAGAATAGCATTAAAAAATTGTGGAATAATCGATCCTGAAAAGATAGAAGATTATATTTCAGTAGATGGATATAAAGCTTTAGGCAAAGTTTTATCTTCTATGACTCCCGATGAGGTTATAGACCAAATTAAGAAAAGCGGACTTCGCGGTAGAGGTGGTGGCGGATTCCCAACAGGATTAAAATGGGAACTTGCAAGAAAATCTCAAAGCGATAAAAAATATATAATTTGCAATGCAGATGAAGGGGATCCAGGGGCGTTCATGGACAGATCAATTTTAGAAGGCGATCCTAACTGTGTACTCGAAGCAATGGCTGTTGCAGGTTACGCTATTGGAGCAGATGAAGGTATTATATATATCAGAGCAGAATATCCACTCGCTGTTAGAAGGCTCGAGATCGCTATAGCGGAGGCAGAAAAATTAGGTCTTCTTGGAAACAATATTTTAGGCTCAAGCTTCAATTTTCACATTAGATTGAGTTTAGGTGCCGGAGCCTTTGTCTGTGGGGAAGAAACCGCTTTAATGAATTCAGTTCAAGGTGGTCGTGGTGAGCCAAGATTAAAACCTCCATTCCCTGCCGCAAAAGGTCTTTGGGATAGACCAACAAATATCAACAATGTAGAGACCTTTGCAAATGTATGTAAAATTATCTTAAATGGTGCTGATTGGTTTAACCAAATTGGAACAGAGAAGTCGAAAGGCACTAAAGTATTTGCCCTTGCCGGAAAGATCAACAATGTAGGTCTCGTTGAAGTGCCTATGGGAATAAAACTAGGAGATATCATCTATAATATAGGTGATGGAATTAGAAATGGGAAAAAATTTAAAGCTGTTCAAACCGGTGGTCCTTCTGGTGGTTGCATTCCTGCAAGCTTAGTAGATTTACCTATTGAATATGAATCTCTCCAATCCATAGGTTCTATGATGGGATCCGGAGGAATGATCGTCTTAGATGAAGATGATTGCATGGTTGATATCGCTAAATTTTATTTAGAATTTACTGTGGATGAATCCTGTGGCAAATGTCCACCTTGTAGAATTGGAACCAGAAGGCTTCATGAGATCTTAGAGAAGATAACAGAAGGCGAAGGAACATTAGAAGACCTGGATGAACTAAAAAAACTTGGAACCATCATTAAAAATTGTTCCCTATGTGGTCTTGGTCAAACTGCACCAAACCCAGTCCTTTCAACGTTAAATTACTTTTATGATGAGTACAAGGCTCATGTCATAGATAAAACCTGTCCTGCTAAAAAATGCAAAAAACTTTTAAAATACGAAGTTATACCTAAAAAATGCATTGGCTGCACTTTATGCGCTAGAAATTGTCCAGTTTCATGTATCGCTGGCAGCATAAAGAAACCACATGTGATTGACAAGGATAAATGCATCAAATGCGGTGTATGCTTTAGCAAGTGCCCGGTACATGCCATACTAAAAGTTTGATCCCCTTTTATACGAAACAATATTGTTTACACAAAAGTTCAAGACATATATAATATAATTGATTGTTTTTTAACAAACTATTTTTATACATTAAAGCAATTATTTTTTGGAGGTGTATTAAATGTCTCAAGAAACCAAATGCAAACCTTCTATCGATTTTTCAGAATTAGACAGTTATATCGATAGTTTAAGCACGCTAAATGGTTCTTTAATTACTGTACTTCACAAAGCTCAAGACATATTTGGCTATCTTCCTAAAGAAGTTTTAGCCCATATTTCAGAAAGGCTTCATATTCCTGTTTCTAAAGTTTATGGTGTAGTGACTTTTTATTCATTTTTTACTACTACATTGAAAGGCAAATACAGAGTAAATGTATGTCTAGGTACTGCTTGCTTTGTTAGAGGAGCTCAAGACGTTCTAGATGAATTTAAAAAAGAATTAAATATAGAAGTAGGAAAAACTACAGATGATGGACTCTTCTCTTTAGATGCTCTTCGCTGCGTAGGTGCTTGTGGCCTTGCTCCGGTAGTCTCAGTAAATGGAAAAGTCTATGGAAGGATGGTGCCTGATAAAGTTAAAGGTATCATTAAAGAATACAAAGATAAGGAGGGAGCATAGATGGATAAGATCAAATCTTTAGATGAATTAAGAGCATTGAAATATAAGCTCAAGTCTGATAATGCTCTAAATAATATCGTCATCTCTGTAGGCACAGCAACATGTGGTATAGCAGCAGGAGCAAAGCCTGTTATAGATGCATTATTAGAAGAGATACATGCTAAAAAATTAAAAAATGTCTCTGTAAAATCTACCGGATGCATTGGTTTTTGCTATGCTGAACCTTTGGTTGAAATCAATGAACCTGGAAAAGATCCAATAAGATATGGCAATGTTACAGCGGAAATGGCTAAAGAAATCATAGATAAGCACATATTGCAGGGAATTTTTTTAGACAATGCAATAGTTGGAAAGGAGATTCCAAAAAATGAGTAAATTTAGAATGCATCTTTTAGTATGCGGTGGAGCTCTATGCAGTGGCAACGATGAAATAGTAAACCAGTTAAAGGAAGAGATTTCAAAGGTTAATCTATCAGAAGAAGTTCAAGTTGTAAAGACCAGTTGCTGTGGTTTTTGCGATGAGGGACCTATAGTAAAAGTGTACCCGGATAATGTAATTTATGTTCGCGTAAAACCTTGGGATGCAAAGGAAATCGTGAGCGAGCATGTAGTTAAAGGGAAAATCGTCGAAAAGCGTTTATACAATGATCCAAAAGGTGATTCAGAGCATAAGCATATTCCATTTTATAATGATCAAGTTAGAATAGCACTTCGAAATTGTGGGAAAATCGATCCGGAAAAAATTGAAGATTATATCGAAAACGATGGTTATGAAGCTTTAGGCAAGGTTTTAACTTCAATGTCACAAGATGATGTGATAAATGAGATCAAAAAAAGTGGTCTTCGCGGCAGAGGCGGCGGTGGTTTCCCTACAGGTTTAAAGTGGGAATTTTCAAAAAAATCCGAGTCAGATAAAAAATATATAATCTGCAATGCTGATGAAGGTGATCCAGGTGCATTTATGGATAGGTCAGTCTTAGAAGGTGATCCTCACAGTGTTCTTGAAGCTATGTGCATCGCAGGTTACGCCATTGGAGCCGATGAAGGTGTCATATATATAAGAGCAGAGTACCCTCTTGCCGTTGAAAGGCTGAAAACCGCTATTGCTCAAGCAGAAGAATTAGGACTTCTTGGAGAAAATATATTAGGCACAGGCTTTAATTTTTCTATCAGCTTGAGTTTAGGTGCCGGTGCTTTCGTCTGCGGTGAAGAGACATCCCTCATGAATTCTGTTCAAGGAGGACGTGGTGAGCCAAGAGTTAAACCTCCCTTCCCGGCGGTAAAGGGTCTCTGGGATAAGCCAACGAATATAAATAATGTTGAAACTTATGCAAATGTATGTCCAATAATATTAAAAGGTGCCGATTGGTTTAGAACTATTGGAAGCGAGAAGTCCAAAGGGACGAAAGTTTTTGCACTTGCCGGAAAGGTCAACAACGTTGGTCTCGTCGAAGTACAAATGGGAACAAGGCTTAGAGATATCATCTATAATATGGGTGGTGGTATAAGGAACGGGAAGAAATTTAAAGCTGCTCAAACAGGTGGCCCTTCTGGTGGTTGTATTCCTGCAAGTTTTATAGATTTGCCAATTGATTACGATGAACTCACCTCAATAGGTTCTATGATGGGATCCGGTGGAATGATAATAATGGATGAAGATGATTGTATGGTAAATATTGCTAAATTTTATTTAGAGTTTACTGTAGATGAGTCTTGTGGCAAATGCACTCCTTGTAGAATTGGAAATAGAAGCCTTCATGAGACCTTGGAGAGGATCACAAAGGGCGAAGGAACTATGGCCGATTTAGATGAGTTAAAAGAGCTTGGAAACATCATTAAAGATTGCGCCCTGTGTGGTTTAGGTCAGACTGCTCCAAATCCGGTTTTATCCACTTTAAATTATTTTTATGATGAATATAAAGCCCATGTAATAGATAAAAATTGTCCAGCAGGAAGATGCACAGAGCTTTTAAAATATAAGATCCTCCCTGAAATTTGCATCGGTTGTACAGTCTGTGCGAAAAATTGTCCAGTTTCATGCATCTCTGGAAGCCCTAAAAAAGCTCATGAAATAGACAAGGAAAAATGCATTAAATGTGGAGCATGTTTTACTAAATGTCCAGTTCATGCCATAATTCGTGGTTAAGGAGGTTTAACGATGATTAATTTAACAATAAACAACAATAAGGTTTCTGTAGAAGAAGGCATCACTATACTAAAAGCTGCTAATCAAATTGGAGTTCACATCCCTACTCTATGCAATCTGGATATGCATGATATAAAGATGATGAATAAAGTTGCCACCTGCAGAGTTTGTATGGTTGAAATAGAAGGAAGAAAAAACCTTGCACCAGCTTGCTCTACGGAAGTCACAGAAGGTATGGTAGTGCATACAAACACATTGAGAGCTGTTAAAAGCAGGCGTGCCATGGTAGAGCTACTACTCTCGAATCACCCTAAAGATTGTTTGATATGTGAGAGAAACCAAAATTGCGAGCTTCAATCTTTAGCTGCTGAACTTGGAATAAGAGAAATTAAATATAAAGTTCACAGATCTGAGCACAAAAAAGATACTTCAAGTTTTTCTTTAATAAGAAATGCTGACAAATGCATCCTATGCAGAAGATGCGAGACAATGTGCAATGAGGTTCAAACTGTTGGAGTTTATTCTGCAGTTCACAGAGGATTTGACACCGTAATCGGTACTGCATTTGATAACCCTATGCTGGATACTGTCTGCACTTTCTGCGGTCAATGCGTTTCAGTTTGTCCAACAGGTGCATTGACTCAAGTAGATAATGTTTCTGAAGTATGGGCTGCCTTAAACGATCCTGAAAAATATGTAGTAGTTCAAACTGCTCCTGCTGTGAGGGTGGCATTAGGTGAAGAATTTGGCTTGCCTGCTGGAACTAATGTGAAAGGAAAAATGGTGGCAGCCCTCAAGCATATAGGCTTTAAGAAAGTATACGATACGGTTTTTGCTGCAGATTTAACCATCATGGAAGAAGCTAATGAATTAATAGAGAGGATAAATGGAAATGGGCGTTTACCTATTTTAACAAGCTGTTGTCCTGCTTGGGTAAAATTCATAGAGCATCAATTCCCAGAGCTTTTAGATGTTCCTTCTACATGTAAATCTCCTCACGAGATGTTTGGAGCTATTGCAAAAACATACCTTGCAAAAAAATTAGGTATAGATCCACGCAAAATGGTAGTAGTTTCTGTAATGCCTTGTATTGCAAAAAAATACGAAGCTGCAAGACCAGAGCTCTCATTAGGCGATGACGAAAAGAATGTAGATTTAGTAATCTCAACCAGAGAACTTACAAAGATGATCAGAGAAGCTGGAATTAACTTCAATATGCTTCCTGATGAGGAATACGATGAAATCATGGGCACATCATCTGGTGCCGGAGTTATATTCGGAACATCAGGCGGTGTAATCGAAGCAGCTCTAAGAACTGCAAATGTATGGCTTACAGGAGAAAAATTAGGAAAGATAGATTTTAAAGAACTTCGTGGGCATAAGGGAATTAGAGAAGCTGAAGTTGAAATAAACGGCAACAAATATAATATTGCAATAGCTCACGGACTTGGCAATGCCAGGGAGCTTTTAGAAAATGTCAGAGATAATAAAGCAAATTATCATGCAATTGAAATAATGGCTTGCCCTAGAGGATGTGTAGGCGGAGGCGGTCAGCCTTATTATGAGCACGATATTACAGTATTAGATAAGCGAACTGAATCTATATTCGACGATGATGAGAAGAGCACTATTAGATTTTCACACGAGAACCCAGAAATTCAAAAGCTCTATGAAGAATTCCTCGAAAAACCAGGAAGTCACAAAGCTCATGAATTACTTCATACGAAATTTACAAAGAGAGGCTTAATAATTTAAATATAAAAAACTGCTGCAGAGATATCTTAAAATGCAGCAGTTTTTTTTAAATTATGATGATTTCTTATTTCTTATCTATCTTATCGTAAAATTTGTTCAATATCTTTTGAGCAAAATCGCGACCACCGATACCAAAGGCAATAGCAACAGCAACAGCAACAGCACCTAAGATCACTATAAATGCTGTATTTACAATGCTTATAGCAAGACCTAATTGATTTAACATCATAAACACTGCAATTACAATGACTATGTATTTTACAGTACTTGCGATGAGCTTTGATCCTTTTGTATTATTTAAGATTAAGTTTTCAAGCCATGTTCCTAACAATATACCTACACCTATGATAATAAATGCAGCAACCAATGAAGGAATATAGTTTATTATTGCTCTTCCAACTGTTTGAAATATATCGAGTTGAAGTACGTTAAAAGCTTGAACTGTAAATAAGACAATGATTATATATCTTACAACTTCGCCTATTATTTTCGATAAAGAGAATTTAGAAAATTTTCCATCTTTATCTGATAAAATTTTCCTAATAGCTCCATCTAATCCAACACTTGATAATATTCCAGTAAGAAGGTTTCCAGCCATTTTAGCGATAAATACTCCAATGAATATTAAAATTATGGCAACAAATATTAAAGGAATCATATTTATTATCATATTTAACATATTCAATGCAGGTGTAGAAATTGCGGTAATATTAAGTGCTTGGAATGCAGCAATGAAAGCAGGTATCAATATGAGAACATATATAATGTTTGCTATTACAGTCGATAATTTCATCGTATTTTCATCAATTTCAATTCCTGCTTTTGTTTGAAGTCTATCAACATTAAAGCGGT
>Ga0209629_10003456_pt1 | contig 11314 bp, 8 predicted proteins | sample TergutCu122P5_FD_187286 | JGI IMG/M metagenome (GOLD analysis project Ga0209629, IMG submission 187286) | Cubitermes ugandensis P5 segment gut microbial communities from Kakamega Forest, Kenya - Cu122 P5 (SPAdes) (version 2) | ecosystem: Host-associated > Arthropoda: Insects > Digestive system >...
GGAGGAGGAGGAGGAGGAAGAAAAAGGAGGAGGAGGAGAATAAGAGGAAGGAGGAGGAGGAAAAGGATGAGGAGAATAATAAGAAAGAGGAGGAGGAGGAGGAGGAAGGTATTTCAGATTAAAAGTTCCAGTACCCCTAAATACTTCCTCCAAGTCACGCTACACACTGGGGGGCACTTAAATGCTCCCATTCTGAAGAGCTAAAATGAACCTACTTTCCCATATTTGCATGTTCTAAACTACACAAATAATTTTTAAACCACCTTAACTTTGTCACCAGAGCCTTTGTGTGTGTGACAGAGAGAGAGAGAGAATGAGGGTGAGTGAATGAGTGGGTAAAGAAGGTGTGTACCACGTGAAGGAGAGATTGATAGACTTGTGAATCATCCCTCCATTAGCCAACTGAGAACATCAGTGTCAGGAAAGGTACCCACATGGCCAGTGACTTGGAGTAAGTATATGATTCAGACAGATGTACTGTATAGTTAGTGTCAATGGAGAACTGTTGGTACAGTCAGCCATGGTACAACAACCATTGGTCAGAGGTCAAATCTATTGCTCCAAGACCTATGGCACAACAGTTAGAAATGTTAGTGCACTGCTCAGTGTGCATAGTCTGGCATCACTTGGTTTTCCATATGACCCAATCCTGATGCAGTCTGTATCTTTGGCTTGAAAGGATGGGCCTTTAATTAAATGACACAAACCCAGCTATCAGAGTTTAGGACATTTTTTCATCGTAAATTGACAGCCAATCATATTGAAAAATGAACTGCTTCACAGACACAACAGTAGTATTGAATTTGAAACAAGAAGCTGCATTATTGATGAGCTAAAAGAATTGTGTTATATGGCAGTATGTCCTAATGTTAAAGAAGTTATTATTGACCTTGTTATGAAACTAGGCCAGGAGTCTCTGTCAATAATAAAAAAAAGATCTACTGCTGGATTTAACAAAACCAAAATGGTCAGAAATTGTTGCAGGATGCAGAAATAGAAGCTTGGAAGCAGAATCAAGAGGATAGCGTATGATACCATAATAACCATGCAAATAAGCAATAATAAGAAGACACCTAGCAGTATGAAGAAGCCACCTAGTACAACAAATAACTTGGAAATAAGTAAACAAACTGCAACATCTAACCCACCCAGTGAAAGGACAAAAAACATCAACAAAATAAACACAAGATTGTTTTAGTAGGCGATAGCCACACAAGAGACTGTGCCAGCAAATTACAGGATATACTGCCAGGTCACTGTGAAGTAATGTCAGTCCAGGTGCAGGGATCGCAGGCTTAACAAAAGTAGCGGAGAAGGAAATAATGAACCTAACCAAAGAAGATATGCTTATTTTCTGGAGAGGTACCAATGACATCATTTGGAATAACTCACCAAAAGGGATCAAGAAAACACACAACTCCCTGACTGACAATCAACATACTAACATCATATGTGTAAATGTTCCAGTGAGGTATGACTTGAGTGAACTTTCAATTATCAATTAAGAAACATGGATATTTAATAGAAAATTGGATAGAATTTCCAGTAAGTACAAACACACAAACTATTTTAGTCTTGGGTTATCAAGAGAATGTTTTGCAAGACATGGACTGCACTTAAGGAAATTTGGTAAGGACAAAATAACTAGCTGTATAGCAGAAAAAATGAGAACATATAAGTGGCTGACTGGAACAGGTGACACCAAAGTTTAGAATGGCATGAAAATCCTATGGTAATACCAATTGAAAGAGAAGATGGATTGAAATCTGTATTGAAAACTCAACCAGCTACAAGACTAAGGTCAAAACCAATTGTAAGGAGTAATGATTTTTTGTCGATTTAAGGCCTGGTAGGAGTAAAATTGACAGTAGTACACATAGCAAATCTTTCATTGTGTACCATCAAAATATAAGAAATCTAGAATACAAAAAGAGGAACTAGCTATCTTTTTGTCTGAAGAATGTAATAATCCTGATATTGTTTCCATAAGTGAACATCATATGAATGGCAATGAATTATCAAATTTATCTATGCCAAGGTATAATGTGGCAATAGGGTTTTCTCATAAAACTTATAATAATGGAAGAGTTTGTATTCTAGTTAAGGATAATATATTATATCAAGTCATGGACTTACATAGATTATGCAAAGAAAAAAATTTTTAAGCCTGTGCAATATTAATATGAAATTATACTATAAGAGGTTTGCATACTATGCCTTTAAACCTTGGTTTTTAACAACCACGCAGTGACACTAGCGTAAGCGTAGTGCGTCACAATGTGAAATGACCCCTGCGTGACACAAAGATGATGGTTTTTAAGGATGCAGGATAACCTGAGCTGTCGATGATAACATGCTTGCACTATAAATCATCGGGTTTGTTGCTGTAGGTGGTCACTGCGTAGTTATTGCAGAGTGAACATGGAGGTGCTCTTGCCTGCCATAATACTTGAAGACGAGGAAGATGATGATTTACTGTATGAGTGAGGGTGCAACGGACATTTTCAAGAAAAAAAAATGAAGGATACTACTCCACTGTGATAGGAAGGTATTTGATGGACAGTGAGATGAAATTCAGGGACATTTTCCATTTAATCTTGACAGAAATAAAAGAAGACATAACAACTCGAAGCTGCAATCGATGGCAGACACCGATTTCAGCTGAACAAATGCTGTGTCTTATGCTAAGTTATGCAGGCAAACAAGCAACGATATTTAACATAGTTTTATTAATTATACAGTCAGTAATAACCATAACCCATAATGTAAATGTACCAATCACTTGACCTCATCAGCAAAGCTGGAAGTGTTGGGGTCAAATTCGTCATTTGCACTGCTTCTCCCTTCCTTTCCATTCTGAGGAGGTGTTTACATTGGTGTTGGTTCTGAAGGAGATGTGGGTGCATGAATCAGTTGTTGGGCTTGGAGAGGACAACATTTGAGCGTATGACTGGCAGGGTGCTGGCAGAACATTACCGTGATGGGAATAACAGGGCACTTGGTAATCAAATGAAGAAGAAAAAAAAATTGTGAAAAGGAAAACCCAAAGCTCTCGCCTGGTTTTGCTCATGTAGAGCTTGTGCTCCCATTTGCACAATCAGCTGACAAATTTTCACTCGTGTTTCTGAAATTATACTGGGAGGGAACTGCGTAACAGTTTGTGCCATACTTTTGACAAATGTAAAAACAGGACTATGAGATTCTGATTCTTCTGTTTTTTCTGCCATTCTTTTAAGAATTTGCAACCGGTCCTCACGCCAATGGAAAATGTCTGCCAGAAGTTTTTCTTTCTGGCTGACAACTTTATGTTTTTTTTTTCCTGATCCTTCACTGCGATTGCTTTCGTTTTGCAGGTTCTGCCTCAAACTGCAATCATCACGGGATTCATGTTCTTTAAGTGATGCACTTACACCATCATATTCAACCACTTCTTCGACATCTTCATCATTAGTGTTTCCCTGTCACTCTTCATTTACTGAACTATGATCAAAATTGTCGTTGCTTGTGGACAGCTGTGTCTCTTCTTTGTCTATAGTACATCGTGACCTGAAACAACATAATTCATTGAAATAATTAACGTTTTCACAAAATACGGAAGTAAATATAATTTGGATTACAAATTACTGACTGTCCTGCAGGCAGCTATCCAAAAATTTCAGATTATCTCTTTTGTATTTTGATTTTACTGGTGCAGCAGATCCTGTCGTTTTCTTAGTTATTTTTTTTTTGTACGAGTCCCATATAGTTCGCCAACATGTTTTGCACTCGTCAGCTGTAAAGATTGAAAGAAAATTCCTAAATGCTGCAAGGTCCTCTTTTGTTAAAGGCATTATTATTAGTGTTGTTATTACAAACATCTGTATTACTAGTCCTGGCCATTGGGACAACTATGACTATTTTTTAATTGTAATTATAGATTTCTGGCTACTTGGGAGTCATACAGATCTTTAGCCTTTCAGTTTCGAATCCACCACAGTTGGATAAGTGTTATTGTTCGACAGACTCTCAATGCAATCTGTGAAAAACTACAAAAGGTGGCTATTCCGGGACCTAATGAGGAAACACTAAAGCAAACGGCAGATGGATATTACATAAGGTGGCACTCCCTTCATTGCTGTGGCTAAATCGATGGAAAACACAAAACAGTAATTTGCCCAGGTAACTCTGGGTCAAGAAAGAGTTAATTGAAAAAAAGAAAAGTAAAAACTTCAACTAGTGTAAACTTTACTAGTGTGAAGTATAGTTTGCTTTTATGTGTTGCTAATATTTTGAATATTAAAACAATATAAAAACTACAAAGTATTATACACTGAACTTATCATCACGTTCCAGAGCTGTCGCGATGCTTTTCCAAGCTTTATCCTTGGCAATCTTATTCTTGCTTAGGTCGTATATCAAGGGAAAGCTGGTACACAATCTATTAATTTTTCATCAAATTCCTCCTTGCAGCTCATGGTATACAAAAACACAACTGCCGTGAACAAGCAACAACTTTTCCTGCCTGTTGTCACAAGACTTCTGCGTCATCATGCAGAAGTCAAGGATCGGATGCCGCAGCGGCATCCACGCAGTGTCACGGCGGGACACTCATGAGCGCAATCCTTAAAAACCAGCCCTCTTCAAAACCACAGCTTTGACTTCTGTGTGCCGCATCATGCTTACGCAAGCATCACTGCGTGGTTGTTAAAAACCAAGGCTTTATAGAGCATCAACTGGGAATATAAATTATTTAATAGATTTGTGGGCACACTCACATGGCAGCAACCGCCTTACCACACAGCACATCTCCTTCCTCTGTCACCCCACATATCCAGCAACCACTTTTCCTCACAGCAGCTCTCTTTTCTTCCTCTCTGCACTCATTATACTGCTCTCTTCACTGAGACAAGCAATGGCTTGCACCAGAGTAAGCGATGAGAGTCTGTAACCTGCTACAGAATCAAAACTACAAGAGGCCATAACCTGCCTTAGCAAAACGGCCCTTTTGAAGTCCACTTGGCATTAATAGCCATTCACCAGACAGGCAGATACACAAGGATCTGGGTATTCCGCTGTTTACCGACCACATCAGAGCCCTGACTGCGAGCTTGACTCAAAGTTAGCTGATGTGGGGAACCCCCTAGTATGGCAACTCGGCAGATATTTATGCTGAATGAGGGTTGACCCCGTCACCTGACGCGAAAGCCAAGGGTGTCATGGGCCAGCAGGCCAGTTGAGGCCATCGCCCATGATGGCCAAGTCGACTAAACGAATCGCGTTCGGCGCTGATCAGCCGAGCGCCTGTCAGCTGCCGTGACTGAGGTTTTCCCTGATTTTCCTCAGTTGTAAGGCAAATGCCAGGGTATAAGATGCGAAGTCGGGGCACGACCCGCTCTCCTGTGTGGCGGCTTCACCTAAGCGCCTGAAAAAAGTCGCAAACCTGCAGTTTGCGACTGGGCCACTCAGACAACCAACCAAGCGAAGTTTATCCCTCCCATAATTAGTCCATTGCCACCTAGGCGCTAGTCTTGGGCTAGATCAGTCAAGGCCTTCAGCCTGACTTCAAAATCATTAGTGTAAGCATATTCCCCTGTTACAGTTAAGGTGTCTGTTACAGAGCCCAGCTATGTGATCAAATGCAGGTATGGCTAACAGACAGGGGGATGTCGACTTGCGCAAAGTGCAAGTCGACACCCCCAGTTAGAACTTTGGCTTGGCTTGGCTGCAACCAGCAGAAAGGAGTAATCAGTCCACAACACATCAGAATGGAGGAACATCGTTTGACTGCCTGGTCACGTTGCCCAGTGGGGACCAGGCACTCCACTGCTCAGCCGAGGCAATGCCAGTCTCAGTATCCAGCCCCCATGGGACTCAGTGCCATCTGCCGGCACAACAGCCAGCTGCCCAGACGCAACCCATGGCACCATCTCTGCCTGTCACATCCAGCACGGTCGCAAGTCCTGCCGCTAACCAGCTCAGCCAGCAAGCACAACAACATGAAGCCCCTTCTCCTCACAGCGGCCCTCTGACAAATTCTCTGATGCAACAGACACACTTGTAATCTTGTCATTCCTGCCACAACGCATTACACACTACTGTACGACTATCAAGACTTCAATAAATATCTGTATATATGTTGGTACTGTATTTGTTATTCTGTGACAACCCTACAGTACCCCATATATGTCATCTTATGTATATTTGTGACTTGTTTCATATTCAACTGTCTTGGGACAAATGCTGGATCTGTGAAATGTAAATGTATGTAATGCAATGCAATTCATCTATCACATCTTAGTCCTTTAGTGTTTAGAATATAGTATCAACATAAATAAATAAATAAACTCCAGCAAGGGGAAAAATACAGCTGTACTTTATGACACATTTGGAGGCCATATGATACAGCTGTCTTCAAAGGTCAGTGGCACTGAATATATAATTCTTTTCCCAATTTTGAAAAATTAACCATGACATATATAAACATAATCAGAATTACTGTAAAGAAATGCAAATTAAGCTGTGTGTAGGTTATTTTGCAACTTTTTGTACGGACAGATGGATTAATTCTTAGTAATCTAATTTTATTCAGAATTTTTAGGTTAACCGTTTTGGGCACTGTATGTACAAAAACTCAGCATGTGTTCATTCATTATATGAGTATTATGAGTTTCAGCGGCTTCTCAGAGTAAATGGTAATTATTTCCCCAAGTAGCATGAAACTGTTATATGTAATGGAGACACTATGCAGCAGGAACTTAATTTTTTAATACCAGTTTCATGAATTTCAGACTTCAAAGGATTAAATAATGTATGAACAACAATTATTTGAATCTCTTTGCACTTTACAGCATTTTAAGTGAAAAATTAAATGTACATGTACGTGTACAAGCATGAGGAATTTATACTTGTGCAAAATAAATGTTACTGCTCAGAAGGTTCCTTCTGTTTCGCTTCAATTGTGAAAGACTGAAATGCTGTTGGTGTATCTGTGTTGCAGCACCTTCTGGGCCCACTGGCTGCCCCAGACATTGTACCTGGTGGGCTGCTTCATGACACACCCCCTGCTTATGCCAAAGTACTGGAGTTAGTTCAGGAGTGCTCAGAGCCCATGAATTCTTCTGGAAGGTTTAGAGCAGCACAGGACCTCACAGCTTTGTTGGCAAAGGTGTTGCGACAACATAGTTTCAGTGTGTGATCAAGCCCATGGCGTATTTCGTATACAGGTGGTCACGTCAAACTGAATAACATGCTAGTACAAGTGGAAGATGTTAGGGGCAGAAAGTCAGCTTTGCTGAACAGTGTAGAAATGTTCAAACAAAAAGTTATAGCCAATAAGCACAATTCTCATCCCTGTAAAATCAGGGATGCTACTGAAATGATTCAAACAACAAAAAGACCTTGAAGGGAGAATATGGCTTCGTACTCAGCAGTTCCTTAACAGGGATCCTTCAGCTTCCACTGCTCCACAGTCAATTTCTTATTTGTTTGTGACATATTATCCTTAGCCCCTAGCAGTACAGCTGGTGTACAGTGTATTAAATTTAATCACTATGGAAGAAGTGTCATTTTGTTCAGGATTCATATCTGCTGGGATATGACAGTGTAAACTTGGTTCATGTTTCCACGTTTCAGAGAACATAATGCCTTGATCTTCAAGGGTCAAGGAGTCCTTCAAAATGTCAGGAACTGCTAATGTAGCAACACAATGTCATTTGTTAAAATACCTGAATACCCAACTACACTGCTGTGGAAACCTCAAATCTGGCATGTTATTTTGATCATTGTACATAATAAACACTTCTACTATTTATGTTTTACTGCTGCCACCAAACAAATCCAGCTAAATCTTGGTGAATGTGAGTGCTTTTTTCTTATTTTTAATTTCCACCAACTTGCAACATCCCTCTAGAGCACAGATATATGGTATTTTCCTCTTCTTCTCCAAGATGTTTCATTATCCAAGAAAGAGAAAGAGTGCTTGGAACAGGAAACATGTTTTGTTTTCGGCCTGTATATACTAGGTAAATCTATTAAGAACGTTGGAGACCTGATCAGAAATTATTAGGTTGAGTCCATTTCTCCAGTACCTTACACCACACTGTGACAGGACTTCCCTGTGTGTCTGGAAATGTTTCTGCACATCCTCCATCACAGATACCTCACAGCAGCCATTCAGTCCAATGCAGTCATTGAAAGCAAGCAGTAGTGTTTGTGTCATGTGTCCTATTCATAATGTCTGAGAGTTTGGAACAACACAAGTATATCGAATTTCATGCAAAACTTGAGAAAATGGGAACCAAAACTTGTGAAATGATTCAAATAACATTTTAAGAAGCGACCATGAGCCTTATGCAAGTTCTGGAATCTGTAGAAAGTGATGAGCATTCTAGACATCCTTTATCAAGCAGAAATGAAGTAACAGCAAAAGTGCATGATTTAGTGGGAGCAGACTGAACATTAATCATTAGGGAAGTAGCTAAGGAACTAGAAATTTCTTCTGGGCCATGCCAGACAATTTTAACTAAATATTTTTGCAAGACATGTCAGTACTGTTTGTCCCATAGCTGCTGCTAGCAGACCACCATCCATCTTTAGCCTCTCATTTGCTCGGAAATGCAGAAGGAACAAAAATTTCTTTAGACATTGCAACTGGTGATGAAACATGGGTGTACGCTTGTAACTCATAAAACTAAACAACCACCACCACAATGGAAAACATTTTCACCATTATTACCCCAAGACAAAGGTGATCCTTATTTCTTAAAATTATCAGTTAAGACAGATTGTGCACCATAAATTAACCCCTTAAGTCCAACATATAAACAAGGTTTTTATTCAGAAGATGTCTCTGAGATGCAATATGCCATAAAAGACCAAGCAAATGGCCATCTGGTACACAGCATATTCATCACAACCATGCACTGGCACTTTTTAGCCAAACATCACATTCCACATGTGCATTTACCCCCATACCCCAGACGTAGACCCAAAAGACTTTTTCCTCTTCCCCCAAATTAAGAACATCTGGAAAGGTAAACAATTTGGAAAAATGGAAACAATCAAACTTAACAAGACACAGCAACTTCCAGTGATCTCCACAACAGAGTATGACAGGTTCTGCTAAGCCACTGGAATGTAAGTATCCAAGCAGAATGGGCCTACTTCAAAGGCCAGGAGTCTATCATCAAGGTAAGTTTAGTATTGTTAGTTTCACAGCATCAGTACAGATACTTTTTGATCTTATAGGATTTGTTCCTGTTCTACCCAACACAAGAATTGGACTATGATATCAAATTTTTCTAAGAACTGGGATCTGGCACCTAGGTATGCACAAATGTAAGAAATTACATTAAAAAATTAATGACCAGCCTCCATAATCTTACCACACAGACATATAACTTCCACTGCAATCTTGGATTTCTAAATTGCATGTTCATTGTCTTCTGCCAGAAAATATTACATTAGTTTTCAGATAAGGTGCCAGTAGGACATGTTGGAGATTGAAGCTAACAGAGTGTATGGTGAAATCCCCTCTATCTGCTTTTGTTTTCTTCACAGGCTGATCCATTTTTTCACATGTGAAGATCCTCATCCTCTTCACCTTTCTTCTTCCCAACCAAACTACTCTCATTCGTACCTCTAAGTGACTGCATACATTACAAGTGTGTGTGTGTGTGTATGGGTGACCACAATCACAATGAAAGCATGTCTAAACACTAATCTTGTCATGTGACACATTTCTATACTATCAGTGATCTGTGTGGGTTATCTCGCACTGATTCATTTGTTTCTCCATAAAACAGGACCAATAATCCACCTTGCTGTCAGGGTGCACCAAACACAAAATGTTATGGTGTATGTTATTTTTGTGTTCATATGTCAATTCAAACAAAATAAGTATCACCTCAAAAAGATGTCAAATGAGTATAAAGTTTACCATCATGAACGGGATGAATAAGGGCTTACAAGATTTGTGGTGAAGGTGAGCTCCGATATTTGCCAACTTTACTGACAACAATCCACATAGTGATTCATTGGGGAACTCAAAAACAGCAAGAAACTTTCTTCTGAATTTGATCCGAGTCTCTGTAGTGGACTTACACATGTGACTCACATAAAACCCTATAATGCCCTAGTGCAAACTTATGCCCCCCATCCTCACACAAACACAAAAGGAATCTTGCCCAATACTAGGTCATACATGAATATTGTGGGACTATAATAATGTTTCCACTTATCACTGCAGCTGACTCATCAAGTTAAAGTTCACTGTGATATTTCTGAAGTGTTACACAGCAACTGAAGACGATGGGATGGCAGCAAGCAGTGTGGTGATAACAGACAGTCAAAATGCCATACATCTGCATACCCCCAATCCATCTTACAGCATTCTGCTAATTTTCTTGCTATCATCTTAACCTTTATCGTACGACGCACCAGCTCGGGTGCGTCCATTTAAATTCCCATGGTACGAAGGCACCACCCCAGGTGCGCTGCAGCCACTTAAATGCACAGTACACTCATGTAGAGGCTTAGAATTATAGCCTCGCTCGTTGTCTCCACATTATATAATGGTTTGTGGTCATATTCATACTCCAGCCACTTTATCCAATTATGTATACATGTAAGTCATGAATAGCAGTTTCTAGCCTCCCCGTTAATCATTTAAACCGTGTCAGCAGTTTCGACTGTTTGTTTTTATTCAAACCAACAGAGCTCTTGCCTTCCCTTCTAGAGATCCGTTTAGCCGTCCCACGTATTTTGCTCAAAGAACGGTGCTTTGAAAGGCAATCAACGTGAAGCCTCATTCACTCTGCCAAGCATTGCTGTTACAGGAACTTTTACTTATGACAGTGGGCTTTGCAGCTGTATTTTCTTTCTGTGTACCCCGCGCTGCAACGAACTAGGTCATTTATTGACTCATATTTCACACTGCTGTTGATTACAGTAGTCAAAACAGACAGCCATCACAGGATATATTGATACCAAAAGGGACTAAGCACCAACTGTTTTTATGTGATAAAATACCAATGATATATTTTCTCTAATGCCAATCTTACCTTTCAGTTCAGTTTCTGATCCATTACAGAACCACTGTTTGAAAAATAAAAGAAACAATATGCATAACCCAAATAAATATAGGTAATTACTGGCTGCTCTGAGGTCATGATTTTCCCAGAACGTATTCTGAAATTGAGATGCCTCTTTGGCGAACTCCACTTGGGGGGGGGTTATAATTTCATCTGAGTTTGATTTATAGAAATAAACACACTGGACTGTAAATAGTCCAGCCATATAACGGCTGAAATAATATAGCATTTCACTGCGTTATTTG
>Ga0209629_10003457_pt1 | contig 11313 bp, 8 predicted proteins | sample TergutCu122P5_FD_187286 | JGI IMG/M metagenome (GOLD analysis project Ga0209629, IMG submission 187286) | Cubitermes ugandensis P5 segment gut microbial communities from Kakamega Forest, Kenya - Cu122 P5 (SPAdes) (version 2) | ecosystem: Host-associated > Arthropoda: Insects > Digestive system >...
CAGGACTTAACGGAATTGAACACCCTCAGTGGGATAGAAGGTTACACCATGGACACACAGCCTTCTGCACCTGGCCCACAATAGAGATATAGATATGGATATATTAGAGATATACCACACCATCCTCTCCATTCCCACACGTTCTGCACATAATAGAGCAACACCTGCCCCACACCCCTATATGTCTGAACCACTATATCCATACTAGGCAGTGTATACATCTACACTCTTAACAAGTTTTTATATCTTCTGTATATTTTGTATTTTTTACATTTATTTTACATTTATATGACATTATATATTTTATTTTATGTATACTCACAACCCCACTAAGACAAACGAGATCTCGTTCAACACTCACCTGCTAGTCATAGCATACTATGTATATATGTACTCTGAAACATTGTAATTTTTTCCTCTTTAGTTCACCATGTCAGACCTGATGATGGCCTTATAGAAAAGGGTCGAAACATGTTGTCTATCTTTTGACAACTTACACCGTAATAAAGTGTTGTGTTTTGACTCACCCACCTGATATAATTTTGATATTTGATATTGTAATTGCACACAACGGGGATGAACCACTTAAAGATTAGACATAGCTATATTTTGGTGACATTTCACAATTATTAGTAAACAAACTTGGCAAAAATATCAATGATATTTGACCACTTATATACACCGGTTTGTGAGGAGGAACTTTGTGGATACAAGCTGTTGTACTTTGTAAATTATGAATATTGAAACATTGCTTAAAAATGTGTTTTTATTCTTGCAATATTCACAGGAAAAAGGCTACTGTGAAGACCTCACAGAAGGGAAGTTCAGTTTCCCAATAATCCATGCCATAACATGTAATCCACATGACAGTCAAGTGATATGTATCCTTCTGTTCCAGAGCAATTCATTTTCTGATACATCTAAGACCGTATACTATAGTAGTTATGATATCCAACAAAATTTTACTATGTTGCCAACGTGTATAAAATATTGACCATCTATTTAGAATCAGCAACCTCTGCTTTTAAGGATGGTTTATTCCAAGTCGCTGGTCCTGCACTTTGACAGCATAGATAAATCACTGTTAGCAAGTATTTGACGTTTTATTACACTAGTAATAAACCCATATCTCATCTATCCCTACCATTTTCTTGTCTCCTAATTTCATGCCTTCTTCTACCTGTTCATTTTCCATCTTTTCCTCTTTATATGTAAACTTTTATCTTGATAATCCTGTTCTGTAAAAATTCATTTTTTTGTTGCAAACAACTATCCTTTTGATACCCATTTTTATTTCAGTGTACATTCTCCAGAATCTTGTTCCTCCCCCTGGTGTTCTTTACACCTCAACATGTTTCTCCAATCTTGAGAGTACACGGTAGAATATTTCTTCTGAAACAACTTTGTCAGCAGTTCCACCATACTGCTTTTATAAGCTGTCATATTCAGACAATTGGACATGAGATAGCTAATAGCTAAATTTACAGTAAAGATGTGCCAAACAGTTAATTAAAATATTGTTAAATTAGTGATTAAATTAAATTAGTTTTGCTGTCTATGCTACTTGAAGTCTCATAAACAGTACAGAATAAGCATGTAGTTTTTAAAAGGGGAGAGATTGCTGCACATGTAACAATAAAACTGCTGTGGTGCACTGTGCATAATTTTAGTGTTATGTAATGTAACAGAATGGCAGCAAGGATATCTTGTGTTTGTGCATGTTTTGTAGATGCAGTGCTTAGTCACGTGCTGTGTATGAAAAGAAAGAATGGCTTTATGGATGGCTCCAAATAGGAATAAGTGCACCGTAATGTTGCATAAATGTAGATCTGGTTAAATGGAAGGTACATAGTTTCAGTTTACAGCAAGAGTTCTTGTGCTCCTGTGACATAATAGAGAATCTTAATATTAGTCTTAACTGCAACTAATCAGGTGTCCTGCGACAACGAACTCGTGATGTGGAATTGAAGAAATACTGTGTTACATTGCTGGAAAAGTTTGGGTCTTTGAGTTACACAAGACAAACTCTTGAGGAACTTGATGGTCAAGCAAGGGCTGAGGTGGCTAAACATGGAGGCAATCCAATGCTAGAAGATATCCTGAATAAACAGCTTGAATGGAAGAAGTGGACTGTTGAGAACAAGCCAGTGCAGTGAGGGTCTTTTTTGCCACAATAATGACAGGAGATTGTGAGAAATGTGTGGTCCCTCATGTATGCAGCATGGACATCTTATGTTGCAAACTCCATGCAGTATTTTTATTATATGTTAGTCTGTTTATGTTAAATAATATATATAGGACACAAAAGGTTATGTTGTGGATTTCTACAGTAATATTTTTCTGTTCATGTAATGTTTAGAAGGCTATTTTTAAGAAACAACATGGCCAAACTGCAGTTATTGATTTGGTGTCACATTTTTTAGGAATTCCTAATGAGGAATTTAACCAAAACATGCTTGTTGACAGCACTGTAAAATTGGTGATCATTTTGCCTCTTAATAAATGACTTATAAGCGAATGACACTATTTGCCAGACCTTGGAGAAGTTTTTAAAACTAGCTTTCTTCTAAATATTCATGGGTATCAAGTGCACTGTGTTGTGTCATTTGTAATTATGGAGAGTATCATTCACCCATATTTTCCTAGATTGCTTGAATATTATTCCTCTGTTACGTGGTCTTCTTTATAGTAATGATTGAATGTGTTTCATCTCACTCTTGTTCCTTGTACTCTGAGGCATATTATATCAATGGACTATCTGTAAATGTGTATGTTACTTTCTATTTTGTTGATGTCAAGAGATGCTGATACTGCACGTTGTAAAGTTGTATGGACCTGCGTGGTAGGGTACACAGCAGTTTCACATGATATATTGTTGTGCTCTTATAAGTGTGTAAGAAGTTTTATCTTTTCTGGTTTATTATTCTGTTGAGTTAATGCAAATAATGTAGGATCCAGTCGCCATCCCGCCATTTTTCCGGTCGTTCTCGGCGAAATAATTCACGCAAACGTCGCAAGACCTTCGGGTAGAATTCCTTGTTAATTTCCCGTCGGGAACGTACTCGTGGTGTACGATACCCTCAGAATCAATCATTTCCTCGTATCTCGATTTTGACGGTCGCCCCGAGCGGGGGTAGCTTTCAGCGGAGGTTCTACCCTCTTTAAATCGACGGAACTAGTCAAACACTTGTGTACGACCCATTGCATCTTCACCGTATGCTTGGTGAAATAATTACAACTTGTGTCATGAGTTGCTAAGACATGTACAAACATGTCAAGACTGGTTGCAAACACATCCCACCCAGTGAACAACCACTACAATTCCAATCCGGATACTTTTTGAACAAACCTCGTATAATTGTAAATAACCAATAAAATTGTGATAACTAATAATAATAATAATAATAATAATAATAAATTTATTTTCAGAGTGAGTTGCTCAATTTTAGCAAGATATCAACGCTATGTTTTATGTTTATTTTGTTATTAGCATGAATATCATATGACAAATATTTATTTAACATCACAACGAAATAAAGACACAAAGTACAATGCCAGACTCCACAGTTTCTCACAACTTTCGATCAGGAACAAAGGAAGGAAACTGTCGCCTTATAGAAGTCAATAAATCTGCGAAGATTCTGTTTGTTTGTAGGCAAGATGGGAATGTTTTAAGCTATCAAGACAGGTTAAACATTTGCCTCAGCTTTGGGTAGCTTGAGGATTAGAATTAAGTCATATTGTATGTTATAAATTTTATTTTATATTGTCTTATCCGTCGAACAGGGTTTCAGAAATGACTTGTTGTCAGCGCTGATGTACGCATCTTAATATGGATCCAATTTCTCCCGTGACTTCATCTTAAGTAATTAATTTTTCCAGTAGCCTTACCTTCCTCTAATCTGTCCTTCATATTCCGTAAGTACACAATATTCTACTCCGAATGTGTGTCTTCATGCAGTGGGCTAATTTGCATGTAAATCTCTATGTGGATCATGACACAAGACTATCCAACGTAGGCCAGAACACTTAGTTCATTCGTTAGTATACTGATTCTTCCTTTCCTTTTCACGTGTTAGGCGCCGTCTGACAAGTTCCTACTTCAAAATATTATTCTAATTTTCTCCTTAGCCCCTCACACTTCCCATCCTGCTTTAGAATTATATTCTACATTCTGCCCATTATTTTTCACGATTTCATGCACGTGATTTTCGGTTTCTTCATCGTCTTTACCAACCTCCACTGACTAAGCAGCCTATTACGTGGTTTGTTTTTAACCAGCCTTTCATAATACTAATTACTTGCATGCATTTCTTGTTTTCTCTCTTTTCGTATTTATGTAACACAGTACGTATACGCCTTATGATACTAACACTACAGTTTTTGTCTGGAGATATTGAGGGATATAGCTATAAGTTCGATCATGATAACAAACCTCTGGACCGAGATTTGAAATTTGGACCTTCAGTGTAGGAACCTGTTAAATTCTTGGGCATAACGCTTACCATGGACATGTAGATTTTATTCTTCTACAATTTCATATCACGTCACGGGTTGGTCGGCAGTAGACTCAAAATGTGGAGAAATGGGTGACCAGTGACGCGGAGTCGTATCGCTGAAGAAGGGAAGTATCAGTTACACCACTGCGAATACTTGCAAACTCGCAGAGCGTAAAAATTTCGTTCGTTATCAAATGGGTTTGCGAACTGACCAACCAGTTACGGGTGGACTCTACGTGAAAGTAATGTAATTACTATTTGGGGATATTGGATCCTCTCGAACTGCGGCGAAAATCAAAACTAGATTTCTTTTGGGATTTGTTGAGGTTGCCCCCTCCAAGTAAGATTTTGAAAGAAGCACAATGAAGTCATTTAGTGTCCTGTATGTAAGTACGGGTTTTAAGGGCCAAACGGACACCAAATATTGTTACATAAGCGCTAAATAATCCATTAAAGGATTACTGTCATATGTTTTATTAAGAGAAACGTATAGACGTAGAAAGTGTCCTTGAGTTTCTTATTAACTCCAAGTAAGTTGACGCGTTGTTACCTTGTATTGAATAAGTAACATGTGACAAAATATTTTGTAATTTGGTTTTCATTTTGACGTAGGATGAGAACGGAGAGTTGGAAATTCTACTTCATAAATGTTGATTTTCAGATCTGAAAGAACAGCCAGCACAGAATGACGTAACACAAAACCCAAGCACACTTGTAAGTTCCTTTGCTAGAAATGTTATCTTGGTTACTGTAAAAGTCTGGAGGGGTTTCTCAGTATTTCGAATATTCTCCGCTTTCGGGCTTACAGCCTTTTTACTGGATTTGAGAATCATTTTCAGTTCCATCGTTAATCAACTTTGTGTTCTCAATAATTTAAGGGCGCTGCTGCCGTTCATATCTCTGAAATCTGCAATGAAATTTCATCAAAAAGTGAAACTGTGAGGTCGCCCTCATCAGGGTGCTGATTCTGTCCAGTTCGAGGATATTTACTTTTGAGTTCAAAACTAAATGATGATGCACAGAACATATCCAGACATGTGTCAGTAAAGCTTTTCGTTCTTTGTTTGCAAGTCATAAGAAAACCGGAAAATCGTGGCATGTGTTCAGTGACCGAAGAGGGAATTCAAGTAAATTTGTTTAATAAAATACTTTTTGGAAATGAAATGAAACTGCAATAAGGAAATAAATACAATTTTTATAACCAGAAACCTCTTTAATTTTTACGTCCATACATTGATATAGCCTTACACTCTGTTTTATGTAATACCACCGTAGAATTCGTTTCAATTCGTAACTACATTTATTCGGATATCCGTCATGTGGCAGTCTGTTTATATCCAGGACTGTTGATGGTAGAGATACCTCCGATATGTCGGTTACTCTGTACGTACAAGAGTACAGAGAGTTATTACCGGAACACTGTACTGTTGCAGTAAATTAGCCGTGCCGTCAGTTCCATTCCTTACATGTTTAGGTAGCAGGCAAACTGGAGAAATTATATACTGAACTGAATGCCAGTTAGGAAAGTTAACCGTACAGGAAAGAGTAAGTGAAAGATTTTCCTGTTGCTTAATATGTACTGCGCCGTAAGGATATTCTTAATTTTGGATCTATATGTTGTATGGATAGCTTCACGTCACGGCCACTTTTTCCAAAAGAAAAATCCTGCAGTGATCATTGACAATGAGGCTGGATTGTAGTAAGTCAAGATGGATATCAGTCTGTTTTTTTCTTTCTTTTCTTAATTGCAAATTTAATTCGTCCCGAATAAACAAATATTTTAACCATGTCGTTTTATCGAAGTATATTATCCTTTAAGATTAGCTTTGACATAGGAAGTGACATAAAAATTAATACTGGGTGCGTCCATATGTTGTGTAATATAGTTTGATCTGTCGAACGATCCAGGAATGTATCTAACACTCACAATAAAAACTGTCTCCTTGCCGAAGGAATCACTCCAAGAACTGTGCATATTTTCGACCATGTTTTGTCTTTTGTTTATTTATTTATTTATTACTTATTGTTTGTGTATTTGACGATGTAGTCTGTTACTCGGAGCAATGTAAGTACATGGAAAGTATTTTTAGCATAATTAGGCGTGATATAAACTCTTCTAAATGTAGGCCTAGGAACAATTGTTTTTGGAGCTGTTAGCATTGCTTTTCCTGCGTAAATTCTTTTTCCCCTCCAGCTGTAAAATCATTACTTTTATCGTGTATTCTGGAGATTTAGGACGAGGTAGAATGCTGAAGGTTTCAATTGCTGAGGAAGCGACGTTTGTAATTGGGTTTATATAGACTCTTCCTGAAGGGTTAGTTTGAATATTATGTTGCTGAATTTATATGTTTAAACAGTAACTTGAGTGGAGCTTGTAGTCTCACTTTTACAGAAATAAGTTGGCTTATTTTCACTTCAAGAAGAAGCCAAAGCTAATTTCGGGAAACATTCACTCTCTGTACCCACACATGTCTGAATTAGGAGCTGCTTACATATATTTCGTGAAGATAAATAATCAAAATACCAATCTCTTTTATTCACCAACTGATGCACAAGTGTATTGTCTTAAAAAAAAATAAAATTCACATTAAAATTGGTATTAAAACAGATCCGACATGTTTCGGTGCAGTCACACCATCATCAGGGAGCGCATTACTCGTGCTTGTTAAAGTTACCGTTGTTAAAACAGCCAATTTAAATACATCGGTGTGTGGTGATGTGGCTGCATACACGTATATTAGTGGGACCTTGCTGGTGTTTGTACGATGCACTGTTCGGAAGTAGACTGATTTAAGTAATCTAGTTCCAAACAGTGCAACCTACACACACCAGCAAGGTCGCACTAATATATGCAGCCACATCACCACACACCGATGTATTTAAATTGGCTGTTTTAACAACGGTAACTTTAGCAAGCACGAGTAATGCGCTCCCTGATGATGGTGTGACTGCACCGAAACATGTCGGAGCTGGTTTAATGTTAATTTTAAATTTGCTTTTAAGACAATTCACTTGTACATCAGTTGGTGAAGAAACTTTGATAATATCAAGATGCACGTAAAGTACACGTATGTGAAAATAATCCAAATCTCCTCTTTTAATGGATCTTCCGCTAATTTCTTCTTAATTTTTTGAATCTGTTAATTAGCGAACACAAAGAAGTGGATTAAAGTTTTGTTATCCAGTACAGTAAAGCAACATAATTGGATGGAACGAAGCAGTTGGTTTTGTGTGATCAAACGTGAATCGCCCATATATCGTGATCGGAAACTTTTGTAAAATTATTTACAGAATAAGACGAAGAACTAGCTTGAAAACCTCTTTTATATGCCGATGGTTGTGGGTTTGAAACCCATGCTGTCTTGAGTTAATTTTAGTCTTTCTTCTAAGGCACTCCACCTGTAAATATTTAGAATTCCCGTGCATTACTGGAATGTCCCTGAAGTTAATTAAGCTTAATGAAAGAACATATGTTTTCCTCGATAAGTCAGCGATTTTTAGGACGTTCACAAATCGCGAAAACGACTATCAGCTTCGTCATATTTGTGTGTACGCATGGGGCAAATCGGCCCCTGAAGGATGGATTCTTATTAAATTTAATGTTGGAGTATTTTACCAACATCTGTCTGTAAGATTCAATTCTCATTAAAAACTAGCAAGAATGAATGATAATTGACGTGAAGGGTTATGGGCGTAAACCGGCGGGGCGAGGGGGAAGGCAAGGGGGCCAAATGTCTCTCCCATAATTTTCCAACTAACATTGTTTATGATAATGGCTCGCTGAATACTTCTTAGAATGAGAAATCCTTCATTCTAATGTGGCAGAGAAAATCTGAACGCACGGTTTATGTTCAGTAGAGTTATTTTCCCGAAAATTTAGCTGTTTATCAGATAATTTGGAAAAATGTAATATAGTCAGACAGGCCACAGTTGACAATATATTACGGCGCATGCTCTTGGCATACTGGATAATAAAGGACACACACACTCTCTCTCTCTTTCTCTCTCTCTTTCTCTCTCTCTTTCTCTCTCTCTTTCTCTCTCTCTTTCTCTCTCTCTTTCTCTCTCTCTCTCTGTCACTCTCTCTCACTCTGTCAGAATATTTACCACAAATCTTTTTCCACTGCACTATGGTTACCCCAACTCGCCGCAATATTAAGTTATACCACTTGTCCTAATATATTTCACACATCTAAATGGAACAGATCTACGAATATTATGACATTTACTAACTTATAAACTTGGTGACTTGTAGACATGGTTCCTATTTACAGTACCTGTCAATGGACAAACGCTGGTACGTTTAGATAGGATGCTGAAGCTGAAATCTCTGAAATTATGTATATTTTAATTAGCGTGTTTCTTCAGCTGGTACAGGTACAGAAAGACTTTTAACCAAGAGAGGCAATATACTTATACAGCAGCACTGTTGTAGACTGTGTAAGCTTTATCTCTCCTTGGCTATTCTACCAGACTGATAGGATTTAACTTTCAAAGATCGGTGTTATGGAGTTTTAATGTCGCCGGAAACAGAATAAAACACTTAGGTTTTTATGTGCATTGCACGGTTTTTGCCCAATTGTAACCAATCTGGAATTTCTAGACAAATTTTCATGAAAGTCTCCAACATAAAGTTTCATGCTAACAACTCCTCACCGCAAAATCTTACCCTGTTACAAACTATTAAATGATGCCTCGGATATGGACTGATCCTGCAGTATGAAGTAATTGGTAGCTGGGTTGGTACATGTTCTTACTCTGTGAAAAGAATACAGGACAAGATCATAGTAAAAATATGTAATAAAAGCCTTGAAAATTTGTAACATTTCATATACACTTATTTGTTAACAACTCTAACATATCAGAACTGTATTCACAAAAATTAAAAATTAAGAAAAATAAGAGTCTGCAGAACTATAATTTGGTAGTTGTTTTTTATGGGTGTGAAAATGGCATCTCACACTGAGGGAGGAACGGTGGCTTGTGGTCTTCAAGAATAGGCTGGTGCTGGGCATAGGGGGGAGACACATTAAGAAGGATCTTCAACAAGTGGGACTGGGTGTGTAAGATGCTCTGGAACGATCTGACTTGAGATAGGAAAGGTGTGATTTCTTGCGGGTTCCAAGCAGTGCGGTGAATTTCTTGATTAGGTGAGGAACTTTTGGATTATCAAGAAGGACTTTGTTCAATGGGGTTAGTTAGTTGGTTGGTTGGTTAACTAGCCATAAAACATGCAAAAATTAAAACTTGATACACTGCTCTAAATTTGATATACTACCTTACATTCATTGACCTGAAAGTTTCCAGAATTCCATACACAGATATTCTCATTTGTCATCCTGTAATTACAAATGGCCAAGGATCAAGTTAGTTTGTACATAAAAGAACTTGGACACAAAGAGTCAAATGACAGTCACTGAGTACACCAAACCTGAAATATGTGTGAATAAGGAGAAGTATTGTGTTATAAACTTTGTATTGGACTTATGTTATAATCTTTTATTGCAGAATTGATGATATATCAAGAAAACTCTATTCTTTGTAGAGGCATTCCTGTAACATATTCAATATATGGAGTTGCCAGCACGATCAATGCTGCCAAATGTTTACTTCTCAAAGGGCTAAAGAGGGTGCAGAGCCTTAACCACGCTGATGCAATAACCGTGTTCACAGAACAGCTGTTTGTGAATGTATTATGGTCAAGGGCTGGAGATTTGTTGGCATCATAAATGCAATTGCCCATCATTAGAGGAATACAAGCAGCTAATTAAGAGAAGTAAGGACAGGACAGAACCATGAGTAGCTTTTAACTGGACCTCTGAGCTTGTGTATATTATTGCCTGACATTCAGTTCATAATTTCAATGCTCTCATGTTCAGTGCTTTGGTCACAGTCCGTTCTCAGAAATAAAAAAGGGCTTTCTGATCAGACTTTATCATTGTAAATCAAGGGAACAGATGTAATAAGTAGAATAGGGCAGAATAAAATTTTATGGAATGATAATTTAGAATTCAAAATGAAACATCAGTGCTAACATTTAGACAAAGTGTTTTCCAATGAATAAACCGAATTAGTTTGAGAAATTACAGATTTTCAATGTTCATTGGTCATATTCTTGTAAAAATGATGTGACCTCCTAAGATCACACAGTGACAGAGAAATATAAATTGAACACTTTACATTAATTGTGAAAGAAATGTGTATATTTACATATTACATACGTTATTCGCCTTACCTAAAATATGAGGGTTGTTGATTTCCTCCTGTGTTTGGCATCTGAAACATCCCTCTTCATCGTCCAACAATAGTCAGAAAGCATTCTTGCACAACTCTGTCCCTGGTACCTCTTTTCCAAAGCAGAAATGTCTTGGTGAATACATTCCCCGTGTTCGTCACTGACGACACCAAGATTGTCAGGGAAGAAATCCAGGTGGGAGTCCAAGAAATGTATCTTGAGGAACATATTACACCCCATATCTTGGTATGACCGTAACAGTTCACCCACAATTTTACGGTAGTTGGGGGGTTTATGATTACCTAAAAAATTTTGCACAACACTTTTAAATGACTTCCACGATGATTTTTCAATTTGGCTTAGCAGATCTTCGAATTTTCCATCTCGAATCAAACCTCTTATTTGGGGACCCACCAAAATTCCTTCTTTGATTTTAGAATCACTTACACGAAGAAATTTTTCTTTCAAATAATGAAACCCAGCACCATTTTTATCGAGTGCCTTAACAAAATTTTTGAAAAGTCCCAATTTTATATGAAGTGAAGGTAGAATAATCATGTCGGAGTTGACTAGTGAGGG
>Ga0209629_10003459_pt1 | contig 11311 bp, 6 predicted proteins | sample TergutCu122P5_FD_187286 | JGI IMG/M metagenome (GOLD analysis project Ga0209629, IMG submission 187286) | Cubitermes ugandensis P5 segment gut microbial communities from Kakamega Forest, Kenya - Cu122 P5 (SPAdes) (version 2) | ecosystem: Host-associated > Arthropoda: Insects > Digestive system >...
TACCTACATTCACGCAGTGCACTCAGCTCGTGTCCTGACTACACACTACCGCAGCCAGCACATCCAGGCTAACACCAGACGCGGTTCTATTCAGTCTGTCTCCTGACGATGGGCATAATGATGCACGAAACATGTTGAGTTAATCTAAAGTGAATAAACACCTTTACTTGTCATCCGTTGGTTCTTTCTTCTCCTACGTTCCAGGTCTGTTTAAAATAGGCCTTTCAAACTCAAAATTGGTTTCGGGCTAAGTCTATATTCCACCTTGACGTCGTCGGCCGCGACGTATAGACTAGCCTTACATTCCGTCGTCATTCTTTATCTGTAAAATTTTCAACGAAGGAAAACCCAAGGATATGAAATCCTTCTTGTATTTAACTGTGCTCTATTTCTCGCGTATATTGTGCAATGAGAGTAATGAGGACAGAAAACCTTTATAAATATCCAAAAGTGAGGTCACATCACAAAGCTCTGTGGGCTGCGTGTCCGACATGCTTGTTTGAATGATAGCATCACGCCATAATTCTAGGCGGGCTTGAGGAAGCCGAGAGACCAGTCAGATTATGGTGCAGTCCGGATTAGAATCAGCACCCTATCGAGACAGTTCCAGAACATTACAACAACATACACATCGTTATGGGTGAATGCACCAATACATCTCGTGTGCAGTGACAACTCAATAGTTCTACTGACCCGTGCGGTGAACACGTTAATAGGGATCTTTATGTGATATTGTAACGTAGACGTATAGGTATTTCTGCACTGTGTAGAAAATATAGCAACAATAAAAAAATATAAAAAGTGACTGTTGATAATTTGATTGTCTTGTCGACAAATTAGATGAACTGTTGTACTTCACTGTGGAAACACGTAGGTAGGGAAGTTTCATATGTCCAGTAGAAGTACCAAAAAATGCACAGAAGTATGGTAGCTAAAACTAACAAACGCACGTAAGTGTATGACAGTACATTATAAACGTAGTATACATCCAACATGTTTCGGCACTCGTGTGACCATCCTCAGGGAGGTGCATTACAAAGGATGAATACATCGAGATATTACAGAAGTTTGTAAACAAAGGTACAGATGTAAAATACTAAGTTTTAAAAATACGTGATTTAAAATATATATTAGAGTTTAAAATACAGATAAAAATTTGTTACAAATTATAGCGTGTGACGAAAAATATATGTAGATAATATGTAGAAGGTGACCATCCTGAAACTTGTTTCCTTTTAGGCCTATACTGGAATGTAAATGGGGTTCCACGAAAAGGTACTGAACAGTAAAATTGTTACTTAGTAAATTAATAATAATCGCTCATAAATGACTAAACTTTTTAAAGGAATATAGAAAAAGGACCAAAAACTCGCTGTTCAGTGTGAATCCAAAATGATAATAGCTTAGCTTTAAGAAACTAATAGACCTTTCCAATTGAAACTATAATTTTAGAATACTTTTATCTTAGTCTGTGGAAGATATAAGAAAACACATTGTTCTTTTCCATAGTATGTCCTGTTTCGAGCGCAATATACTATTATGATTCAGATTAATGTTATTATTTTTCTGACAACTGTGTCAGTATCTGGTCACTCAGATCGTCAAATGCAAGTTTTAGATATAAATATTTTGTGTCCGACATATTTCAAGCGTCTCTGTCTTCCATCATCAAGGTTTACATTTAGTTAAAGAGAAAAAATGAGTGCAATACTGTATTTGTTTATAATTAAGTTTTTAAATAGAGGAAACACCGTTATTGTGAAGAGAAACTTTCGACACTTATGGGATATTACATAAATATCTTCATCGAAATAAAATATTCCTTTTAACGATTAATTCTAAGTACCACATTACCCTTCCTCCCTTGCCGATAAAATAAACATTGGCCTGTTATATTTTCTCTCTTTCTTTTTGCTTAATAGGAAATTAGGCTATTGGCTTAACAGATCCTTTACAGCATTCTCAGGAATTCCTTACACGCTTCATCCTGTATATTTGCAATTCCTTTTCATTCACGATGTCTATTAAGTATTACATAGGCACAAGAACGAAAAAGCTCAATGATGCGACAGGCGGAAAACCTAGTTCACAGTGATCCGACGGTGGTAAGCATTTGCTGCCTTCAGAATGGTACTTATCTCAATGTACATACAGGTAAGCATTTGCTGCCTTCAGAATGGTACTTATCTCAATGTATATACAGGTAAAGGTAAAGATAAATTTCACCCTAGAATAGGCCACGAAGGCCCAGAGGGGGGAGTAGAGGTATAGCTATACTATTTCTTTAACCTCGGCGATAGAGGGGGTGGGTGGTCGACGCTACGCCCTGGCCGCTTTACCCCCGGGAAAGAGACCCGGTAGCCATTGTAAAATGTTTTGAGTGTGTGTTTGTGTGCGTGTTTATATATATATATATATATATATATATATATATACAAAAATTCTTGAACTGTATTTATGACGCTTACATATTTTACATATATCTTGACTGCTCATTGTTCTGTTGCAATACATACAGATATCCCATCAAGATCATTTGCATGGAAATTGTTCAGGTGGCGGCAAATGGGACGCAAAAATTTTATGGCTACCTGCTTGGTATGTTTTCACGATCACACCATGAATAAGATATATTTCCAGCTATCTGTCTGTATGAATTTTGTCTGCTCGGTGTTGTTTCATCGTTCCGAAAATACAAGAACACTAAAACGTAATCGCTTATGTAAATGTAATTGTGGTACAACAAACAATAATTTTCCACGGAAAGAATTGATATTTTCTGCAAAAAGCTTTATTGGAAGACGGACGAAATAAACTGGCAAACCAGTGTTGTTTCTGTACCAATAATGCAAGGTCGTTGAGAGTCAAAATTACACATTCTACAAACAAAAAATTAACACTTATATTAAATTTACCTTCCTCCGTTGCAAAACGCTGATAAGATTACTTCAGTTCCCCACTCAAAGTATAACGCGAGGCTCAGACGAATTCAAGCAAAAAATGTTCTTTCATTAGTGCATATCTTAGAATCTTCATGCAAGAACTACCAAATTAATTCAATGATACTCTTACTTCAAAATGATGTGGCTATTCTATGTAAGAAATTCTAAGATATGCATACGCACGCGTACCATCTTACGGATGGGTATCACCCGTAGGCTATGTGATAAAGAGAAAGGATAAAAAGTAGAAGGAGTTCCCCTTACTTTTTCTTTAAAAATGCAATTCTTTCTCATATCCCAGTCTTCGAAGAAGAAGTGAAAATGTAGTTATGCTAATGTAGAACATTGCTCAAAAGGAAAAGACAGATACAGTCCGCTATAGCAAGAGAAATTCTTCAGTATAACTCACTACTCGTTTGTAAATCGATCCTCTTGAGTAAGGAGAAGTCGATCCCTGCGGGGAAGGGAGGGTCCTGACGCGATTCAAAGGCTTTACGGGCCCCAAGAAAAGAGAAATTCGCGAGCTGTGCAAAAATGTTACGAATGCGATATGCATGTTTTGTGTTATGTAACTTATCGCAGTTAGAGGGAAATGAATGTAAAAGGACGGAAATTTGGTTGAATTCACTTCGTAGAAATCAGAGTAATCACTTCTAAAGCGTCTTTCTCTTCATAAACGAAAGTGAATGCATAAAGAATAACTGTCTGCAGTAAGTAGAGGTAAGTTGTGGTTATATAAGTACGTAGGTAGATAGGAAGGAAGAAAGGCAGTTTTTAGTCGACGCTGGTATCGAACCCACATTTTTGAGTGGCGCCCTTTCCAAGTTTGATACCTTCTCAACCCCTGCTTAACTCACCGTACAAAGTAATTTTCTTGGCTGATTAATTATGATGTTTGATAGTTTTAATCAACGTAAGATTCTTCTTCTACCTCTCGATAAGCAATCCCATCCAATTTAAGTTAACAATAGGTGAAACATATGCTTTGTCGCAATAAAATGAAAGTAATTTCCAAATAAAATATTATCACAGAAATATAATTCTATGTCTAATTTTTTTCGGTTAATTTAAAATCAATAACTCATTTTATTTCGTCATTCAGAATCTGTGGACTACAAATAATGTTCAGAGGTTTGCAACCAGATAGTTTTGGCTATACAAAATATTTTCTTATAAGTAATACCTGAAAGTAACTCAACCATTTCGAAATATGTTTCTGAAAATTACGAAAACTTTTGTACAGAAAATCTATTTACTAAACAATAATTTAAAAATCACTGCTTCACTAAGACGAAGAGGGCGAACTTCGTCTGACATTCATTCTATATACGTCTATGGCAAATGAGAATATAATTCCTCCACATTACAAGAATTAGTTCACGCCGTAAGAACTAAAGTCGCAGTCAATTCTTTGGCAATTATGTAGCATGTTACAAGATTCCATATTCAAATCTCAGCCCACAAACTGCATAAATTCGACAGGGTACAAGATATCTCTGATCAGCCGAGTTGCTAGCATTAGCCTCGCAAGAAGAGCTCATTTCCGTAGAGTTAATTGGTTAAGTCAAGAAGCATAACTCTGGAAGAAAGTAGGTCACAGAAATAGAACCAGAAGTACTAGCAAATTTCTTTTGGAAAACCCCACACAGAAACACATTTCTGGAAACATTGGCACAAATGGGTTTTTAATGTTAAAGAAACAGCGTCGTATTTGATAAACTGATTTATTTTTGGATCAAATTATGCGATTTTGAGATGACTGTGAAGAATGTTCAGGTACCAAAGCACAGGTAGTGTTTTCTGTCAGTTGAATGAAGGCCAAGTAATAGACGAACATTGTGTACAATGGAATTACTAGCAAAAGTAATTTATATTTACACTGCCACAATGTCGGGAACTTTTATAGAGAAACCTTTTAAGTTCGTTAAATATACAGTGTCGTTTGATTCATGCGTAAAGCACGGTATTCTCAACCATTACTTGTTGAGTAGGTAAGATTAATATAAAAATATGATTTCCTCCAGCGCACAATAGAATCTTCTCTCTTTACGGAAGCAATATAATCAAAGACATGATTCGTTTTCAAAGACTGCTACAATAGCTGGAGTTACTTTATTGTCCTCCTAATAGTTCTTAACGTTGAAAATAACAATAACGGCACTCCTGATCCCTTCTTTATTTCTCTCCTGTCCCCTTGCAATAGAAGGCACAGAAGACTAGTCCGTTATTCCTGCACGGATAACTTCTTTAATGATGTATAAGGCTGTTTGATAGAAACTGCACAAGGATTATCACTCACCTCCTAGGACTACAATCGTATTGTTAGTCTACGTAAGTCCTGTATAAATATCATTCCTTGGTAACAGAGTCGAAAGAAGAGTGAAATTATACACTAGAAACAGCTTGTACAAAATTCCGTATACATTTCAACGCCTAAGAATTCATTACTACAGCAAATTATAATAACTATTTATTCCTAATAATACTAATAATAATAATATTTTTTTAAAGAATGCCATCATCTAGTAAGTTTAAATGGAAATCACAGCAGAATTAGTATGAGAAACTGTAAACATCGATGAGTTTGGGAGGATATATTTGTGGCTTATTCAAGATTCTGTCTCAGCATTTGTTAGCTGAGAGTGAAAATATATGCCTGGGGAAATGTCTTGGTACCAACTGAATAGGAGACTATGTGGGACCCAGAAGAGATCTGAACGCTTTGGAGAACTGATAAATCCCTTGCTACTGCCCGGAATCTTATCACAATTCAACTGTCGTCCAGTCAGTAGCCTCTACCACCAAATAATAAAGCCCATCATTAGGCCCCAGTCTCACCATTTCAATTCGATCCATCCTTTCAGAAGGTATTTCTGTAAGATCCATTTTAATAATACCTTTTCCCGTAGACCAGTATATGTTAGTGTTGTCTTCCCCTCAGGTTTTCAGATAACGTCCTCCCATTTTTAATGCTGACACGCTACCTTCACCTCTGGACACGACTACCTCAATCGCCCATTCTATTACGTAAAAGACATCAAATTTCCAGGTTCGTAATTATGTAATCTTTCCCGCCCGCCTATTTAGCTTTTTTTGCAGATCTAAATATACGCCTGATGTCTTCTTTCTTGGCAATGATCCTCTATATATGATCTTCCCTTACAGAGAAATGCGAAGTCTACTTAAACCACACATCACGTAGAACTATAGCTCATGAAAATTTAATCACCTCTCAAAAATATAGAAAAGTGATGTGTATTAAAATTTCAAAACAAACTTAAGATTAACACTTAAGTTCAGTACATTCGAACACATTAATTGAGTATCACGACATTCAGTTTAAGGATGAGTAATGTCTCTCATACTTTATTTTACGTAATTCTAAATCCGCATTGGAATTTCATTACAGAATTTCTGGCAAAAAAGTCCTGGCTAAGCCAGAGGGGCAAAAAATTTTGCTATTATATATTAGTGTCAAATAAAAACCCTTTTCATACAACCTGTATTTTGACACCGCTAGTACCACGGATCACCACAGGGCACGATCCTAAGTAGTTACATATACATCCACATACCACATTCAAAGTAATGACCGTACTAATGTCATAATCCAACCATCTTCTAGGTTCCACTAATGTCCGTTTCCCAGGAGTTTCCTCCAATAAAATTATACTTGTGCAGTCATTCCTTGTGTCCACATTCTTTATATTTTTCCAGTCCATCATAAACGCACGATATTTTACTGTCGTATAAATAGGAAAAAATTAAGAGTATAAATCATGAATTTCTTCTTTATGTCCCAATTGGCTCGCTCACTCCATTCTCTCTATTTTCAATCATTTCCTTCACAGTTAGTTTTCAGGCACTTGTGAAAGTCCATTTCTAAAAGTAAGACTCAAGATGTCAAAAATAACACTATTTACATTTGTTATTTTTATTCACAAATATCTTAGTTTGATCACTGGAACATTATAAATGTCACTTATTTTTTACATATTTATATTATGCCTTTATAGTAATATATATATATATATATATATATATATATATATATATATACCATGATTTGTATTATCATATTTGATATAATTTGATGTTTTTCTGACCGTGCATCATAGCATAGACTTTTACAAATTATCAACTTAATGCAAAATTCCTTTATTCTTCAACAATATGTATGTTACACTACGATCCTCAACATGTTTCGAGCAGCAAGCTGCTCGAAACATGTTGAGGATCGTAGTGTAACATACATATTGTTGAAGAATAAAGGAATTGTGCACTAAGTTGGTAATTTGTAAAAGTCCATATTTGATATGTTTATGTAGCTATGCCTAAACAGTGCGGCTAAGCCGGTCACCAACACAGAATCAACCTCTCCTCGTAAGACGCGTATGATTCTTAGGCATATTTGTTACTGTGTTTACACTCTCTGTAAGCGTTTTGTGCATCGTTGAGAGTAGATCTGTATAAGCATAGCAATTAATGTACACAAGTATACTGTTGCAACTCCATGCCTAAAGGAAACAGGTGTAAAATTTAGGGCGTGTCTTTTGTTCTATTTAAGAAATTTTGTCCTCCTGTTTGGCCACATGTTAGAAAAGAAATCTCTCAGATTTAATGACAAGCAGATTATTTCATTTCAATTTTAAATTCAGCTTGTTCCCACAAAAAGAAACACAAATGAAAGCAAACTAAGAATAGCAAGGAAAAGGAAATAGTAAGAGGTAAAAAAGACATTTCGTAGTCCGTAATTAAAACCAATGCATGCAACGCCACTAGAGAAAAGGAGAAAAAAAGAATGAAACGAGGAACAAAAATGAGAAAAGCAAACGAAAGAGAATTTTAAAGCACAAAGTGTAGCCTACGGACCTCGTTAGGAAATGAGAAAGCAAGTCAAAACAAGAGAGAAATCAAGTTTTAAAAATCCAGGTCTCCAACTTACGAACAATTCTTTAGAAACTTTTTTAAAGTGAGCAAGGTTTTAATATTTAAAAATGTAAGAAGCAGTTTCTTTCATTTTGTGCGATATTATTATTTCTACCTATAAAAGTAGGTATACGGACTGAACCACGTTGGCTACAAGAAAGCTAATGACGGCCCTTCTCAACTTTTTGTTAACTTAATAACACGGAGAGCATGTTTTTGTACTAAGTATGATAATTTTGGAGTGGCTACAACCTGGGCTAGAGAGACATCAGTAAATTTGTTCTCTGAAGTAAAGTGGCCAAAACTGGAGCGCAATTTGAGCTTCGTGGTAAGTCCGTTGCTATGGTGTACATCTGCATAGGGAATATAGAGTCGGATGAATAAGGTAGCCGTGAATGCTCTACTGGATGTACGAAGTGGTCGGACGTGTTTTAAGGTAATATCTCAACATTTTTGACAACAATCACAAAATATCTCGGCGTTCGGTCTATAACAACGCTCTTCAGAACAAAAACTAGTTCTATCAACTACCCAGCGAAAATTCGTCATCGAAAGTCGTGAATTCTCAGTCACAGAATAAAGATTTGCAGAAGGTCAAGATAGTATTTTATGCCACGCAAATCTTTAGCAATTTTTCCCTTCATTTCCACAAGCTTTCTGGGCCAACTGCGTCTCGTATCCCTTGTTATTCAAGAGATTATCTTTCCCAAAGTACAGGCGAATTAATTACCATTAACCAAATCTTGTATCCCCTCTCAGTGTTTGCCTTCATATTACAGTTTCAATGCAGAGGCACAGCTGTACCTTCACATTAACAATAAACAAGCTCTAGGCAGAATATATAGCAGCATAATGCACTGAATCATGTGCCGACAGATGAAACACTTTCATGGGAACATAGGGTTGAGTGAGGCCGTCAATATTTATTTCATCGTCACATCCAGACAGTTTCTGGAGTACACTTATCCTATATAGCCTACCCAATGGTATGGTGAGCTCTGTCCGAAAATAAAGCAGCAGTAACATGAAGATGACCAATAAGTGTACCAAGAACCATAATGCATTTACGTCTACATGCTTCTTCCCTGAACGGAAGGGTACCTTGACGAAAGAGTTATTTAACATTTACGCATTGAAGGACGAGAGACGTAAGAGTTGAACCAGACCGCAAGCTGACAGCGTGAAAAGTACCTGCCAATAGGCCTACTAGTACACCAATATGCGCAGCGCACTATCCCACAAGTCAAAAATGTTCACCAGCACAGCTGTGGGGAACGTTTATCTTGCAGTGTTAAGAGTTTCTTCCAAACGAGATGTGAACCTCGGAATTATTCCGAAATACAGCAATAAATCCGACGACTCTTTCTACAGTGCCTTAATCCGTCACCCTTAACATTCCTAATTGCATTATACAAAAATTTTCACTGGATTTAGAAGAGATTAATTAATTTACACAGAGTTGAAAACTTAAGTATATTTTAGGGCGAAATGTTCTCTCTTCCTGGACACAGAGCGTATGGGATTCGGAATTAAAGCTCAACGCCTTCTAGACGCCGGTAACAGGTGGAAATAAGTGGTTAGTTTCCGGTATGGCCACTTAAAGCCGTTTTCGGGAGAATACGTGAAACTGCAGAGCACCGAAACCCGACTTTCACACTGTGGTTGTAAGAAATGCGTCTGTCCGTACAGCCATTCTTACTCTTGAGATCTGCGCTCTTCGGGGTTACCGTCCTGCCTAATAACCCAGAAGCGCCAGAACTCACCTACTTCGCGGTGGAAGCCTGAAATCGAGCATATTAGAATACACCTTGTGGGGGAGGCTACTCTACGTCACCTCCAGACATTCGAAAGACTTCGAAACAAGAAGGCAAACTCCTTACTTCATATAATATGAACCAACAAGATGCACTATTTTCTATTAATTTATTTCATTAATAAACCTCTACATGTTTCGAGCAGCAAGCCTGCTCGAAACATGTAGATGTTTGACTATACACTAATTACCAACTTGATGCACTGATTATTATTTATTCATAAAATATTATTCTCCTCTACATATTTCGAGCCTCAAGTGCTCATCTTCAGGAGGATACAGTTGTATACTCGTACATGCAGCCTATGGTACTGTCACTCTCTATGAGAGTTCCTGGTAGTCTGTCGGTATACAGCTTGAGTTCTCACTCAAGCTGTGTACCGACAGGCCACCAGGAACTCTCATAGAGAGTGATAGTACCATATGCTGCATATGTACAACTGTACCCTCCTGAAGATGAGCACTTGAGGCTCGAAACATGTAGAGGCGAATAATATTTTATAAATAAATAATATCAGTGCATCAAGTTGGTAATTAATATATAGTCAACTCATGATGCACGGTCAGAGAAATATCAAGTTATGTAGATGTTTTTTTTCTCCTGGCGCTATGGGGGTTGTATTATACAGCCCTCTAGCGGGCTTTAGCCTCGTCGCTTGCGATGTTTCATGATCACATACAACGACGCGCCACAGTCGGTAGGACTCCTCTGAACGAATGATCAGTCCGTCGTAGAGAACTCTACCTGACAACGCACAACACTCACAACACAAAAACATCCAAGCCCTGGGTGGGATTCTAACCCACGTGTAGATGTTTATTATTGAAATAAAGTAATAGCAAATAGTGCGTCTTGTTTATTCATATTATACGGATATATCACGATGCACGATCAACAAAACTTTAAATCCTTACTTCGCTCTCCTTGCTCCTGTGTTGCAGGGATCAAAACACCGTACCCCGTTTCATACAATTCCGCCACCAAATCCGAACGCAAGATGCCGACAGATTCCACAAACGCAACGGTTTCGCTGCGTATTAAACCAGAAGAGCTCTGATCTCATCTACTTTGCGGTGGAAGGCTGATATCACGCATTCTTTCCCTGGTCCGCAGTCACATTAATACTACAGTTACTGCTAAGCTGGGTGACAGATTTGTGAAGAGCCTTGTCTTCTGCTGTGTGCGGTCGTGTAGACTGATGTGTAGCTAACAGACTTTCGGAGAAGCTTATTGTCCGATTCTTCACAGTAATTCATGGTAGTTACTCTTCTTGGAGTGCCCTGAAGGCGAAGGCATGTTGGTATCTGCGTGTCCTACGTCAGTCTCCACGACGCTGTGTCCCACAAGACGGAAGACTTCATCAGTACCGCTGAGATCTTCCAATATCGACAAATTTCATGTTATTAATTAGGTTTTTACGCCTACTCGCTTTAACAATGTTGTCAATATACGAGGGTTGGAACTTTAATAGTGGCAACTATTTATTTACAACTGATACAGAATAGATACATGTTTCGAAGTTTTACTGTCCTTCAATGTAGTCACCAGCATTGTGTACAACCCGTTGCCAGCGATGTGGAAGTCGTAGGATACCTTTAGCAGCGCCTGTTGTGTTGATAGTTCGAA
>Ga0209629_10003460_pt1 | contig 11311 bp, 8 predicted proteins | sample TergutCu122P5_FD_187286 | JGI IMG/M metagenome (GOLD analysis project Ga0209629, IMG submission 187286) | Cubitermes ugandensis P5 segment gut microbial communities from Kakamega Forest, Kenya - Cu122 P5 (SPAdes) (version 2) | ecosystem: Host-associated > Arthropoda: Insects > Digestive system >...
ATATATATATATATATATATATATATATATATATATATATATAATTGCATGATAGGGAAATCTGGGTTCGATTCTCGACTGGGCTGGAGATTTTATCTTCTTCACAGCTCCTAGTTCAATTATTGCACCCGCCCAGAATCCTTTTTTGTGATTACTATAGCTAAAGGGAGTGGGGCGTGAAAGAGATTACTATTCTTCATCTAGTGTCCAGATTAAGTTTTCCTGGAGCTACATATCCTTTCCTTACATGTTTTTATGGCGTGAAGATTAATTAAACACCAGACAGTCTTACGTTTGTTTACTTAAAGGAGCTGTCAATAATTCTAAATACAAAAAGCGGCCATTCCCTCATTTGTCGTAATAATCCGTCATTTGCCTGAAAGAACGAAAGAATAAAGGGCAAATATAGTAAATTGGGCCGCAACTTCCGGTCTTTCTCAATGTTAAGTGTCTTCGTAATATTCTGACTGCCTTTGTGTTTTTGTCGTACGTGGAGAAGGTTAAGATATTCCTGCCCACGCCATCAAGTCGTATAGGGGGAGCAGAGATAGAGCTCCACGCATTCCTAACCTTGGCGCTAGTTGGAGTTGAGTGGCCAACTTCACGTCCCAGTCGCATTACCGTAGGAAAACAACTGGTACCCATTGAATAAAAAGCTGGTTGGCAAAAGTGCCGGTTTAGGCGTTTTGGAATACAGAAATTCTCTTGCCCTTGCCGGAATTCGAACTCAGGATCATTTAGCCTGTAGCTTCGTCACAATACCCAATACGCTATCCCGTTCTTCTTAACGTAAGATGGGAGGATAATATTAAAACGGATCCTAGAGTAACAGTACAGGATGGTGGGGCTTAGGATAGGATCAGTTGGCGGGATTTTGCTTAACACGGTAACGAAAGGTCGGGTTCCATAAAACTCTTAGGATTTCTTAACCATACGACTTTATGTCAGCATTTCAAGAAGGCTCATGCTCAGTGGAGTGAGAAAAGTTTTGATATCCCTGGTCTAAGGCTCTCCTAAATCTCTATTCAGCATGGCAGTCACATGGCCAGCGGGTCACTTACGCATGCGGCCACATTTGCTGCTGCCACTAACATATTATTCACAACACTCGTCCTATGACGTGCCCCGAAGCTCCTGACTTCCTGCGTTAGCAGGAAGTCATGAACCCATATTGTTCGTTTGTACGACTGGCCTGTTATTGTCAGTGTAAATTGGTAAAGGCACGCGAGACGACAGTAATCTTTGTCTCCGGTGTAACAACATTTAGCTTGGTAAAAATTTACCTGTGTTTCAGAAGAACCTGTTTGTAACATAACAAAAATATTCAAATTACATAATACCGGTTAAGGGAACGGTAGGTGTAAGGGGTAAAGAGGACATGAATTGGATACATATGTATTGCGTAATTGCGTGTCTGAATATTGACTTTGCGTTTCTTGCGAAAACGCATTTCAGCAATATCAACTTAATTAGAGGCTTCATAATTTTTTAATGTAAGGTGTGATAAAAATATTTTTTACAAGTACACTGACTTTTGCATAGTCAAATGTAAGATAAAACGATGTTCTCATAACAACACTGTTCTTGTATATACACGAAGGTATGTGGGCAAGAGATTTAGGGCAACTCATTCTTAAAATCGGCACTACGTGCAGTGGCGGAAGTCACGGTCGGCCCATTTACGCCCGGGGACAGAGACCCCTGGTACCGTTTCATTAGGAGTTTGGGTGGGCTTCAGGGTCGGTCGTGGGCGCTTTGGGGAAGAGATAAATCTCTTGCACCTGCCGGACATCGAACCACGATTCCTCTGACCAGCCGGGAGCCTAGTCACTATACTGACTACGCTCTACGATGTCCTTGTGTTTTACATGAAAATATTTTAAAGTAAACATTAATGAATACGTTAAGACCGCTTCTGTTTAACTATGTAAAGCACTGTGTTTGTTAAATTAACCACCGTATTTAACGTGAAAGGATGTGAATTAATTACACAGTATATTTATGTATTGCATTTTATTCTCAGCCTAATCAGCTATGTTTCCTAAAGAGCATAGCTAACTGTGGTTTGTAATTGAGCTCTAGTGTGTCTGCTGTGAAGTAGGAAATGCATTTTAAAATACAATTCACATAGATATCAGATCAAGGAAACCTGTTTTCAATATCTTAGAAACACAGTGTAAAAATTCTGCTGAAATTGAATTTCCTAAATCTGGTTTCTTTCTTAGTATTACAGAGCTTCATCAACGTAGAAGAAAAGTCTGGAATAATAAGGCTGAATCTATTTTTGAAAGCATCGATTTTATTTTCGACATGTTATTCTGAATATAGGTAATTTTTATCCTCATGGTCTATAGGCCTATACTCCTTCTGTGCCAAGTGACTCAGAAGATTCTTCTTTGTGGACATGGTGAGAGGAACTGTACCTACAGATACAAAACCTCGACAATGTTATTAAATAATTTCTTAGACCGTTTGAAGATAAAGAATAATCTTTATGACTGACAATTTTTTGGCCGGCATAGATTCTAGTGGCCTCAAAAAATTCAAGAACAGCTGTTTAAATCTTTGTCATTGCAACACGTCACCAACATTGCTGATATCCGTCTGGGATGACAACAACGGCAGACTGCTAAGGTAATCGCTTTTAGGCTAACAACCTCGGAATTTATTCCACATTCCATTTACGAAAGACCAGTAAGTCACGGCGCGCATGCGCAACCGACGGAAGCACTTATTCAGAATGTCGTACTCACTGCTTGCACAGTACAGATGTGTGTGGCTTTGGCCATAAAAGGTTCCATTCACAACCATTCACCATTTACACCACGCACGAAACAACGTTATTTACGTGCCGAGAGTTTTATGGAATGGGCAAGAAATTTAATGACCAGTATCTCCTTATTTTGTTCAGTTACTGGAAACAATGCTCTATACAAAAAGGAGGTGTAAGTTTCAAGACGCGAGCCTTAAATTTCCTACAGCTCGATTAAAAACTCTTGTTGCTAGTGCAGGGATTCCTCAACATGTTGGCATGGGACCTGCAGGACAACCTCTTGAATGACAAGTATTACTTTTAAATAATTCTTGAATAAGGAGCAGAAGCGAACCCAAAGGTGGCTACCGGGCTGTCGGGCTGCAGCAACTACCCAATTAGATTTAAAAAATACAGACATTGTAGAGAAGATGGTATCAAATTTTATACATGATTCACCCTTCAGGCGAAGTCAGCCACCCGATTCGGCTGAAGACTAGTATACCCTTATGTTGAAAAATAAAGCAAAACATAAAATATCTTCGATGAAATTAAAAATAAAAGAAGATTAGACCTTGTGATTTAAATTTTGTGAGTGAATTATAGAACACGTAGTTATATTTCTATGCACAAAAATGTAGTTGCAAGCAGTGTTATGTTGCAATTACACGCACGACATAATTCTTATAATATAATTTTGAAAACCAGACATTAATTGTAAATAGCGTTAGGGTTAGCCCACGCAGTAACAAATTTTTTTTAACACCTGAGAAGGAGGTCTAGTATTATGTTGTTAAGGGAAAAAATGAAACTTCCTTAATTATAAATTCTCACCACCGCTATACTGTGGCCACTAAATGAAGCCCAGAACTATCTCAAGCTCTTACACCTCTTCCTCCAGTGTACTTCACTATATTTTCCTTCTGTAATCTAGCCTTTCTCTTCACACTAATGTCAAAACGCAATTGTTTTCGCTGGCGAAAAGCGCATTGGCTTGGTTTGTATTGGTCAAAGGGGAATCAAAATAAGCACCTCAGCCTTACACGTAGGCTAAATTTGTATTGTCTTTTTTCTTTCTTCCTTAAATTTATTTTCTTTGTCTTTTTCGCGGTTTGTAAAGAAGTAGCCATCTGTCACACAGAATACTAATTACATTTCCCGGGGTGTAACTGCGTTCTAAAATCCGTTTTTGACAGGAAGACAAAAGGGAAGGAAATACGAGGAAGAAAACGTAATCAGCTACAGAATAACTATGAGGAAAATGGAAGACGCTGGAATATAAAAGAGAAAGCACTCGAACGCACTCTCTGGAAGAGGTTTTGGGACTTTCGCAAGAAAAGCAAAGCGATGAAACGAATGTCGTTCTATGGTCAGGTGTTGTGTTTGTTATGGGAATGTCTTATTACGATCAAACAGATCTTGTTTCACTGGTTGTAAAGGAGTGTGAACTTTTTGATATGACAAAAATTCATGTCACACACAATTAAAGTGAAAATGACAATTCTGACTGTGATAAGCATAGGTGCTGACATCTTGCAGAGAGCTTTAGCACAGGATATCGACATGTTGAGAGCGCACGCATTTAATTTCCGATAGACGTTCTAGACTAAAAGAAATGAGACGAGGAGTTGATGGTCTATGTGTTGTGTCTCAATTTGTAATGGTTATCATGTTTCTTTAACACTTTACGTTTGTGGTGCGTTGGAAACGAAGAGCTGTCCATTATCGTTGCTATGTCTGTCCGAATGCAACAACTTGAGATATGCAGCCTTGATTTTAATAAAATCTGACATAGGGAATCAACATTTCGAAGAAGGCTCAGTTTTTCCGGGAAAATGTTAACACACTCTACTTTAATCCATTGCTATTAAAAATGAATAATTATTTTCCTGTCTTCTTCCCTAACCTCCTTTCTTCTTATTTTAATATGTTCCATCTTCCTTACATTAATAGGGGAATCAACATTTCGAAGAAGGCTCAATTTTTCCGGGAAAATTTTAACACACTCTACTTTAATCCATTGCTATTAAAAATGAATAATTATTTTCCTGTCTTCTTCCCTAACCTCCCTTCTTCTTATTTTAATATGTTCCATCTTCCTTACATTAATAGGGGAATCAACATTTCGAAGAAGGCTCAATTTTTCCGGGAAAATTTTAACACACTCTACTTTAATCCATTGCTATTAAAAACGAATAATTATTTTCCTATCTTCTTCCCTAACCTCCTTTCTTCTTATTTTAATATGTTCCATCTTCCTTACATTAATCAGATCTAAAATACATAAAAAAACAATTCCAACTAGTGCACCACCCCGTCAACTCATCAAATTACACACTAGATTAAAACTCATAAAATTACTGCACAAGTCATCACTCCGAACAGACTAAACAATTTTAACTCCCAAGATTTTAATAATTATCCATTTTAACCTATGTGTATACTACACAATTTTAACCGAAATTTTAATTTTAATTGTTATGAAGTGATGGCGACACACTTAACCACAATATTACGTTTGTATTCTTGTAATAATAACATCCCCTGAAGATGGAAGGAATACCGGCTGAAACATTTTGGTGAGGAGATTGTGAATAAAACACATCATAAATATTGAAGGGCATTTGTTGGTTATTTATATGTTTTAGATCTCCTTTCGCCTCTTTATATCACCTCACTTGCTTTTTTTTTTTTCCTTTCCTTCTTCTCTATGAAAACAATGAAAGAACTATAACTTTACTTTCGGATTTCACAGTTTCGAACCTCCTGTGAAAGTGCGTGAACACTGCATGTTTTCTTGCAAAATGTGTGAGGACGTAACACAGTCTACAATAATTTATCTCCCGGTGTATGTATATATATATATATATATATATATATGTGTGTGTGTGTGTGTGTGTGTGTATAGGCCTATACACGGTGTGCTTAAAAATGTGTAGTCAGATTTATACCACTTGTTCAGGAGAACGAAAGAAAACATTTCTATATGAGAATAGGCTGCCGAGCCCAGCGACGGCGCGGTCTAAGGCGTCGGTCAGTGGCGGCTCGATTGCTGGGATTGCGGTTCGGAAACCGCAGGAGGCATGGATGTTTGTCTCTTTTCACTGATGTGTGTTGTCCGGTAGAGATATCCGCTTCGTGCTGCTTCACTCGTCCACAGTAGTCTTACTGAATGTGATGTGTCTGAGAGTGATCCTAAAGCATAGATAATGAGTAGGCCCTGGCCAAGTAGGGTTTGTTGCGCCTTGGAAAAAATGAAAGTGGCCTTGTTACGCAAATCTACACTGTTTCTAGTATAGATTGTGATCTCACAATTATTGTTTACTTGCAGGCAAATAAAACGACATTAAAATTTACTACATATTTCGTCAGTCAGTAAAAATGATTTTATGTTAATTTTTTAATGTGAAGGATGAAGGGTTTCTGATGAACACACCATAATTAAATTTGTTGTAATTGGAGAAACTTGCCATCTAAGATTTGCTTTAGCGTCCAGATAAGTTCTGTCTGTAGTTTTCTTCATACTATACCGTAAATATAAAGATTCACACAGGTAAGTTGTTGAAAACGGTACCAGCTCTCTAACAGCAAAGTTTAAAGTTTCAGAATACTCCAGTTAAGCTGGTCCAAAGGCCTGAAAGAGTGGGAAAATTTTTTTTGAAACCGCATCATTCGCAATATCTTGCAACTTTTGTATTCATCGATTGCGAGGTCTTCTATCTGCAATGTACCATTGAAGGGATTCTTCATCCAGTTATTATAAATATTGTTTGACGGAAAATATTCTACAAACTTGCTTGGTATTTTTCTGACATACGCAGTCATGGTATTTTTTACAATCGACACGCACTTACCCGATTCTTTAAAATACTCCTTCAAGGTACGGAAATAATTATATTTCTTTCACTGTACACATTGGTACCAATATTAAAATTTTAAATAAATTTTAGGCACTGTCTTCAGTTGTGGACACGGCTAATGTGCAGCCCTACATTTGACAGGTTAATTTCATTCAGCTTACTGAAATTAACAGCGAGGTGCCCCAGCTGCTGTAACCGAGATGTATCTCACAATTATTTCACTACTGATTTTTTCTAGACGAAATTTACCATTTATTTTCTCAATTCTTATACCTTAATCATAAACTTAACACAAGACAGACAAAGAAATCTGGCATAAAAATAAAGGTTTCATACTCATTCTCCACTGTACACTTTTTGGGCGTATTTTTTTTATCGAACCACAGAAGTTACAATTTTTTCTTATCATGGATTTTGCGCTGTCAGTAAAAAAAATCAATGCATTTGTTCCAGTCAGTTTAACGGTCTATAAAAATGCTGATCCAAGATCCAAGTAATATCTTCGCCTGTTGCCTGTGTTTCACTTAATTTGCAGAATAACAAATCTTCTTGAAATTTATGCCCACAAACACGTCGGACAAAAGCAACTGCGAGTCTAACAACGTCTGCGCTCTTGTGTAGTTGAATTGTGAATGATTAATTTAACGTCATCTTCCGAAATAATTCGTACAATTTATTCTCTACACAATCTTGGGTTATTCTGTAAATTGTGTTGTTGAATAACGGCACTAACTGAACTTCTCTTGCAGTTTTTTCGTCAATAATACTAAAAAAAATTATTTTCACAGGGTTAGAGATTTTCCCCCATTTTTAGCGCTCCGCCTTGCCGTGTTATGCGGGAACTTATTTTCATGGAAGGTACAAGCGCATTTGCCTTTTCATTTTTCAGTTTCGTATTAATATGTACTATCACTGATGACTGCTTTGAAAAATATTTTCGGAAATGCGGAATTAGAAGTTTTTTCTCTGTATTTTGTTGCAGAAGGGCGTTTTAACTCTGAAGGTGCCAGAGATATATTGTAGAAATATTTTACATAAAATACATACAGGATATAGGGACGTGTCATCAACGTCTTGAATAAAAGACACTGCTACATAAACATCAGTAGGTTTTCTTCTTTTCGTGCTGTTCGGGTTTTGTTTTTGCACATTTCACTCGGTTTGTGTAAAGTTGGCTCCCTTATCAGAAGGCATACTTTAAGTTGTGGGGCTCTAAGGCGCTGCTTCTTGTAAGAGCTATGAAATTTTCGGTGTTTCTTTATCACTGTTGGATTTATTTAAAAGCTTCTTCCTGTATCCAACGATCCATTAATACGTAAGTTTAAGAACAGGGTATTTGTGCACAAATACACAAGCTAACAATAAAAATATATAAGTATTTGTTTATATGATCAACAAGATGAAACTTATATAATGATCTTTATTATTAACAATGCTCTACATGTTTCGGAAGTTTTTCGCCCATCATCAGAAGCTTATAAACTATATGAGCAGCCTAAGGTAATGGCATATAGTAGTTTCTATATACAATTTTGTTGGTATGTACAAATTATTAGTTTTTGTGGGGTTGTAAATGGTACCATGTACACACAAATTACGAATGATTAGTGACGAGACCTCGTTCACAGGAAATGGTATTCTGTTGGTACAGTGATGAAAAGGAGTAGTAAACTTGAGGTGTTGATAGTGCAGACATGTCTCCATTTACTACTCCTGTTCATTATTGTACCGACAGAATACCATTTCCTCTGAACGAGATCTCGTCACTAATCATTCATAATTTGTATTTGCATGGTACCACTTACAACCCCACGAAACAAATAATTTGTACGTACCAACAAAATTGTATGTATCAACTACAGCATACCATAACTATAGGCTGCTCGTACAGTTTATGAGTTCTTGATGATGGACGAAAAACCCCCGAAACATGTAGAGCATTTTTAATAATAAAGATCATTATATAAGTTGCATCTTGTTGGTCATATAAACAAATACTTATCTAACGATGCACGATCCCACGAACGTGAAATAAAAATACACGTTGAATATTCTACTGTTTAATGCCGATAAAACATGTCTTTAGGACTAGCTGGGGAAATGCTGAACACCTTACCCTTTCTACCGTTATTCCATGAACATTATTGTTCTCTGCTTAAAATTTTCTACCCAGGAAAGGTCAAATGAGAACGGGAAACAATGTAGGCAGTTACACTACTTACACAATTCATTTTGGGGTAGCACTGCTCAAGATGATTCAAATGTTTTGAAATTGTGCACCTGTTTCTTTGCAACGTATTCTCTCATTAAAAATTTAATCTCCTTGTTTTTAAATATTTTTTATACTCATAATCTAATATTGTTACAGAAAATCGGTAAAAATAATTATAAAACATTCAAAATGCTCAAGTTTTCATAAAAGTTTCGCAGAATACCTAAAGAGCCTTCGAGGAAATCTATGGTCCCGCGAAACTCGACTTTAAAAGCACCGGGTCAAATACATTACCGCTAATTGACCAAGAGAATAGTCTTCCATTTTGATTAAGATAAGCAAGTATTGCATTTTACATTTTTTTCTTGAAAACACTGAGCTACGGCAGACGAAACAATGCGGCTTTTTTCTGTAAATGACATGTTAACAGAATAAGCTCTAACGTCATCTTGATCGAAAAGGTCCACTTCGAACAACACGCTTTCATTCTGAGAAACTGCTAAAACTACTTATCTTGTAATTTTAAAATTATAGTTCTAATAAATATATCTGTTCGTGGCTCATTAAAAATAATTTGCTGATCCACAGTCATAGGATCTATTTGCATTACCTCGACCACCTGAAAAAAGATAAATTTTCGCTTCGCGTTTTTAAGAATCCTGTGTGTACAAACGTTTGCTTTATTCCCGTAAATACATAATATTAAAACTGTAGTCGTTTTTAAGAAAGAAACAAAATAGATTATCTAACCTAATAAAAGTATACTTACGGCTTAGACAAGTATGTCTCCGAAACTGCAGATACCCTGACTCACAGCGACATGACCCATGGCGACACATGCTGTTTGCTACCTTCATTGAACACTGCTCCTTGACCAGACAGTCGAACCCAAGCAGCGTAGCTGAAATTACAACATTAATACAGGGCTATTACATTCAATGGAATATCTATTTCCATGAAAGGAAATTAATGTCACAAAGTCTGCTTTTGTCCCAAGTAAGACAATTCCCCCCCTGCCCCCAGGTATTATGTGTGATTTCAGGCTTCCGCCGCGAAGTAGATGAGAACTGCACTCGCTGGGTTATTAGGCAGCGAGTAGTGGTAAGTGGAAAGTTTATATTTTTCGTACCATTAGCAGACTTACTGTAGCAGGGTTATACGGGAACTAATTTTAAGTAAATACATGAGGAGGGAACTTGGATGGAGGTGACTCAAGAGTACGGCCAAGTGGGGGGATTTTATGAATAAGGTAATATTATAACCGTCCAGCTCACCTTTCTCACTCAGTTGTGTTGAATGAGACCTAGTTTACAGGTACTAACATGTTTGAGTGTTGTGAACTCGGTAAAGAAGAACAACTGATACGATTTATGTTCAATGGAACATCTGGAGAATCTTTTGATTTTGTTTTTAGTCAACGGGCGCTAATTTTATACATGGTCTGATTACATGCGATAAACGTAGCACGGATCACTTTGTCACTTGGCATCTTCACTGCATATTAGATTTTATACAATAATAACATTTATGTGGTCCGAATTTTGGGAAAACTAATTAAGTACATTTTAAGATTACTTATTTTAACACTGTAACTCCGTAGTAACACTTATTAATTTCTAATTATATAATTTAGTCTGTAAGTCTGACCTAAATTAGGAGCGATGCACACACGCGTCTTTCCTCTACGACAACCGAAAAAATTGCGCGTTGTGCGCTACAATATGCGAAGTTGGTTTGCTGGTTCAAAATCCCCCTACTCTAATATTCCTAACCAGTCTGATTGGTCCCATATAGATTTAGCATTCTCATAATAGGCCCAAAAATTTAAAATTTCGTATCCTAATTCCCCATTGGTTCCTAATGACTGGGGCGATACCTCTCATGTAAATCCCATATAAAAGTCTTCTACCGGACAATTTTAATGTGCTACCGCAACTAACAAATTATCCACCCTCTCTTGATTTACATATCAAAAGAGTGTCAAACCCTCGAATTTTGACTGTCCCAGCAAACTTCAAAACCTCATTAAACTTCACTTTGACGAATGCTTAATAAATTAAAATCCCCTTTTGTAAATACATTCGGCATCTTTTATCCTATACTAACCTCTACTTTTCTCTCTCTCCAGCTATCTGTCTATCCTACTTCAAACATAACTCTGTCTCACTCTGTGCTTTTGTAACCTATCATGCCCCTTGCTACCATACTGACCTTTATAAAACTACCAGATGCTACTGACCTCCCTCCTACGCAAACATTATGTACATTTCAGAAATTAAATTTTGATCTTTCTAATTAGGGTAATTTTTTCCAACGGTTATAGTAAGCACGAATTTAAACTATGTATTAGCTAAAAACTGAGTTTTTATTCCTCTCGTGAAAACAACAAAAGAAAAGAAACCAAGGAAGAAAAGAAAACAGAAGAAAATTGCTCCCCCATTATAGAGATAAATCAGTTCATGCATCTTAGAATAATATAGAATTTTT
>Ga0209629_10003462_pt1 | contig 11308 bp, 4 predicted proteins | sample TergutCu122P5_FD_187286 | JGI IMG/M metagenome (GOLD analysis project Ga0209629, IMG submission 187286) | Cubitermes ugandensis P5 segment gut microbial communities from Kakamega Forest, Kenya - Cu122 P5 (SPAdes) (version 2) | ecosystem: Host-associated > Arthropoda: Insects > Digestive system >...
ATGGTGTTGTTTGCGGTACCGAGGGCTGTGCCGGCGCCGGTGCCGTAGCGGGTTATCACAAACCTGTAATACCGGTATCCCGAATCAGGGATAGCTCCGGGGATGAAGCTGAACAGCTTGAGCTGATAGTTTGAGGTTATGGTTCCCTGACCGGTCTCCGCGGCCACGATCGTATCCCACGGGCCGCTTGAGCTGTTGCTCCCGTAGATGTCCCAGCCGTTCGGCACCCTGGTAAGGTAGCTCATATCGTCATTAGCGCCGCGGATCAGGTAACCCGGATATTTGACCGGCATGCCGGCGTCAAAGATAAACCACGCGTTGCCCGAGTTGGTGGAATTATAGCACCATTTTGAGGCGCTGTCGTCCACAAGCAGATTGGTTGGGCCCTCGCCGCTGTTTCCGGCATTTCCCGCGGTAACGCCGATGAAATTCGCCCTGCCGACAGGTTCCGTCGGGCCGGTGATGTTCGCCTTATCGGATTCAGTGCCGATTGAGTAGCCCGCCAACTGATCCGAGAAATCCCAGAAGAATTCGTCATCGCTCTGAATGAAATTCTCGTTGGTGAAGCCGAACCCCGGAATCGGGCTGTATACGGCGGTCATAGCCGCGAGCTTCATGTTGGCGTTCTGCGGAAGCGTTATGCTCTTGATAGCCTTGCTCGCGTCCACGGGGATCGTGTAGACATACAGGAAGTTATCCAGCGTGTGCATGTCCTTGGTGCCGTTGTGCCAGTGGCTGAACACCTGGGCGATCGAATCGTAAACGTATGGGTTCGCATCCGCTTGGACAGTAGGTTCCCATCCGGTCAGCATCGACTTCCAGTAGGCGAAGGAGAGGTTATTCGCGCTCGAAGTCCCGTCCGCGTAATTTACGGTGAAATCGCCGGACTGCGGTCCGGGGCCGGGAACGCCGCAGCCGAGCACGTAGATCTTGTTTGATCCGGGCGCGCTCACCGGGACCACCTCGCCGTTGCAGCTTATGAGGTTGTTGCCGTCGGCCGGGCCCAGGTTGAACTTGACGCCGTTATAATTGGGGGTGACCGTCGTCGGGCCGGGAACGGTTACGTCGGAATCGAGAACCGGGTTCCACAGCTCTGACGGAATGGAGTTGCCCGCGCCGTCAATGTTGCCGGCCGTCTTGTCGGTGTTCGGGCTGGTGCCCTTGAGGTCATAGAAGCTGGCCAGACTGACCGGCGTCTGATTGAGCTGGACCTGCGCGCCGGCGTACGGAGCCAAAGTCAGCTTGATCGTCGTGATTTCGTAGTGGTTGGTGGTGAAGCTGATGGTGTTGTTTTTTAACGTAATGGGCTTCTCGACAATCTTATTGTAGTTCTTGACGCCGTTGTCCAGGTTGTCGTTATAGCCCAGATAAATCGTGTCCATATTCGTTCCGGCAGGGATAGGCCAGCTCGTGACCCGGTTAGTCAGATCGCTGTGGTCGCCGTAAGGCACCTCGAGCATGTTGACTTCCCGCGCGGAGACGACGTTGGAGGGCAGCGTCACGGTTACGGGGACATTGTCCTTGCCGGTGGCTTCCCAGCACCTGATGACCATGGTGTTCTTATCGTTCTGGTCAAGAACATAGTTCTTTACCGCGCCGATAATGACGTCCTTGGTGTTGGTGGACATGAAGGAGGCCTGCTTGCCCATCAAGCCGGTGGTGTCGTTGCTGGCGTGAGCCGCGGTCTGGAACGAAGGCATCGGATAGCAGAGCTCATGCGCGCGGTTCGACGTCTCGGCCGTCTTCCATGTGCCGGTGTGCGGATAAATCGCGTAGTTGAAGTCCTGAGTGCCGATATCAATGACAGTGCTGCCCGGCTTGTATAATGAGCCTTCCTGGGTCTCGCTGGAGCTTATGGGCGAACGGACGACCGTCATGCGCGTGCGGACATAGTTGCTGCCGCTCGCGATGCCAGAATCGGTGCCGGTTCCCGTCGCGCCGTTCTGAGTCATTCTGAGCACGTCATAGCCGTATTTCGCGTCGTTTAAGATGCTCATGCCGTGCTGGTTGACCGCGCTGTCGTCGGAGACGTCCATCCATTTGTGGCCGGACTGCTCAAAGCGGGTCTGGTTCCAGCGGGTGTCGCGCAGCGTGGAGCGGCCGAGCGCGCCTTCCCAATCGGGTACGCCGCTGCCCATGCTGGAAACTATCGGGCTGTCGACCGTAGTCATGCCCGGCGTCAGGGCGGCCTGCGCGCTCTGTCTCGCGACGTCCTTCGCGGCGTCCATCGCGCCGTACGCCTGCTCGTAGCTGGCGCCCTTGGTATCCACGTCCACCGGGAACGCGACCTTCAAGTTCCTCTGGTACAGTTCCCAATCCAGCGCCAGGTGCACGTCGACCTTGTCGCTGCCCGAGTAAAGCGTGATGTCACGCGTTATCGTGGAAACCCTGTTGTTGTAAGGAGCCGGGTCGGCTGGATCAGTTATCGTCTGGGTTACCCTTACGGTGATCTTTTCCGGCGTGTTGGTTATGATCCTGACCGGCGCGGCCACGGTGTTTACCGTATTGAACGCGGTAGTGACAGCCATGAACTCGCCGCTGGTCATATCCCACGCGGGATAGGAACCGCCGCCAGTGTCGACTTTCCACTGGAGCGCGTTGCCCTGGATGCCCGCATCCTGTTTGAACGTCTCGTGGCCGTCGGCCAGGGTGATCAGGCTGGGCATATTGCCGGTAGTCTTATCTATGGTGAATTTAAGGACGCTGTTGCTGACCGTGATGATGTTGCCGGAGTCTGTGACCGAGAGATCGGTTTGCGCCGCCGGCGGCGTATCGCTGCCGATAGCGTAGAATATCTTGTAACCGAGCGAGGGCACGCCCTTGGCGATGAAGCTGACCTTGGCCGTATTGTCTTTGTTGACGGCGACGGTGGCCTTGAGCTCTTCCCCGGTCTTGCTGTCGACGATCTTGACGTAATTATAGTGCCTGTCAAGGGTCACGGTTGTGGACGTTTCGCCGTCCCTCTGCCATGACAGCGGGTTGTACACGAACACCGGCACGCCCGTACTGGCGGACGTATCGGCCCGGTAAGCCAGCGCCAGCAGCGCGTTGGTCTGCACGCTGTTCGCTAGGTTGTAGGCCAGCTCATGGTTGGCGAACGCCTGGTAATACACCGGCGGAGACGAGGAACCCGGCTGAATGTCATGCATCTGGTTTACCAGGGTTCTGTTCCAGCCGATATTGATCTTGTCGGAGCTGTTGTTGTCTAACGTATTGGCCCAGAACGCCAGCGTCGCAGCTTTCTCGGAGGCCTCAAGGGCGATCTCGCCCTGGCGGTTGTATTTCTTCTGACGGGACCACGATGTGTACGTGCCGCGGTGATACGCGAGGTAATTCTCGCCCACGTGCTTATATACGTTATTGAGGCCGTCGGCCGCCACTGCGTTCGGCGCGTTCGGGGGATTGTTATTTGTGCTTCCGTTCATGCTCACTTCTTTGCCGCGCAGGGCGTCGAAGTAGTTGGAGATGTTGGCTTCTACGACCGCAGAGTTGACGCCGGCCGTTGCGCCAAGGGCCGTGGGCCAGCCGATCTGGCCGCTGCCCGTGCCCGCCGCCGGGCCGCCGCCGTGGTCGCCGCTGCCGAACATGCCGACCGCGTACCTGATGCCGCTGTCCCAGTTATAGTAGTACGTACCGCCGTTCTGAGCGCCGGCGATCGTGTTGGCGGTGAGGCTGCCCGAGAGGCGCAGACGGCCGAACACGTTGCTCGTCATGGTGGTGCTGGTCAGGTTGCCGGAACTGTAAGATGAGGTGTAATCGCTCATGCAGTTGTAAGCGAGGACGTCGGATCCGTCCATGGCTTCCCACCAGAACAGGTCGGACTCACGGCTGTTGCCGCCTTGGCCGTTTGAACTCTCAGCCCAGGGGCCGGGGTCAAGGGCGCCGCTGCCCGGGTCGGATCTCCAGTTGAGCTTGGTCGCGATAAAACTCTGCATGCCCGTCTTCCGGAAGAACTGCGGCATATTGGCCGTGAAACCGAAAACATCCGGCACATAGGCCACAGTGGCCATCCTGCCCAATTCTTTATAGAAGAACCATTGGGCTTCAAGACCCTGGCGCGCGAACGCCTCGCCGCTGGGGGCGTTGAGGTCGGGCTCGACAACCTGGCCGCCGGCAATGCCCCACTGAGGATCGGCGAAGGGGGTTGTGGCGAGCTTTTTGACCTGAATATAGTCCGCGGGGTAATATTCCTTGCACCAAGCGTAGTGCTCGGACGCGGAGGCGGTGAATTTGTAAGCGCTGTTACCGTTCAGGTTAGTGATCTGCCGTTCATATGTATCTCTGATGACTACCTCGGCGGTGTGCTCAATCGGCCATGTCCACGCGGTGTCAATATGGGCGTTGGGGATCATATAGAACCGATAACTGGAATCCGGCGTCACGGTTGTCGCCATGACCGTAAACGACGACGGCACACACAATACCACGGCGATAATTGCGGCGAGCAACGCCCTGAAAACTTTCAAGTGCCTCATTAACAGAACTCCTTCCAATATAAAATAGATAATACGTATTGACGCTTGCTTAGCTGGAATCACCCCTTTGTCAAACTGCCTGCCTGCGCTTTGATTTGAAACTGCGTGAGGAATTGTCTGGGAATAAAGTCCGCGTTTTTCTCGTCTTTTTGCCGGATCGCTCTGCGCTTTTTGCTTTATATGAGCGAAATATGAGCAAAAAACGGCGCGCAACGCCGGTTTGCCGGCTATGGGGCAAACCGCCGAAGTCAGCTCCCCTCCCAGTGCACTTACAGCGCGCGCTGCCGCTCCCTTGTGCTCCGGCAAAAATCTCCGAAAAACCTGTAAACTTAAATTTCCGATAATTCCCGATGCATTCAAATCAAAGCAAAATTTCACACATTACTTAACAAAATCATCATATCACCTTGTGGATATTATGTCAATAAGTTTGTATTAAATTAGAATTTTTTTAATTATTTGTTAATAATGGATTTTGAGCCGGGCCGATTTTTATCTGTGTAAGCACATGCCCGGCGGAGCCGGACGGCGCCCGCGCCAAAACGGGATCGCGTTTTTATCTCACACAAAAGGGTTCTCCGTAGGGTACGGCAGGCCCGCCGGCCGGTTATAGGAGATCTTGGGCACGCCCAGGTATGAGAACACGTCGAACAGCGCCCTCCCCGCATGGCCGAAGGCCACCGCGGCGTGGTGCGGGTAACGGTCCGCGATCAGGACGTTGCGGTAGAAGCGGCCCATCTCCGGTATGGCGAACACGCCGATGCTCCCGAAGGAGCGCGTGGGGACGGGGAGTATCTCGCCCTGCGCGATATAGGATTTGAACCCGCCCTCGGCGCAGCCCTGCAGGCGGAAGACCGTGACGCCGCCCTCCGCGAGATCGCCCTCCAGCGTGCCGCGCGTTATATCCGGCTCGGTATCCGGCTCAAGGGCGCGCTTCATTATGAGCTGGTACTTCATCTCGCCCTTTTTCAGGCGGCAGATAGGGGTGTTGCCGCAATGGAAGCCCATGAACGTGTCCCTGAGCGTGTAGTTAAAAGCGCCCTTTATCTCGTTTTCAAACATATCCGCCGGGACCGTGTTGTTTATGTCGAGCAGCGTCACGGGCTCGTCGGTCACGCACGCGCCAATATACTCCGAAAGGGAGCCGTAGATATCCACCTCGCACGCGACGGGCATGCCCCTTGAGGTGAGGCGGCTGTTCACAAAGCACGGCACAAAGCCGAACTCGGTCTCAAAGGCGGGCCAGCACTTGTTCGCGAAGGTCACGTATTCGCGGCTGCCCCTGTTGTTCTCGGCCCAGTCCAGCAGCGTGGCCTCAAACTGCGCGAGGCGCGGCAGTATCCCGGCCATCTTGTTGCCGGCGCCAAGCTCCTTTTCCATGTCGGCGATGATCTCCGGGATGCGCCTGTCGCCCTTGTGCGCGTTATACGCCACAAGCAGGTCCAGTTCCGAGTTCTCCTGTATCTCCACGCCTATGTCAAACAGGCCCTTGATCGGCCCGTTGCAGGCGAGGAAATCCTGCGGGCGCGGCCCGAACGTGATGACCTTCAGTTTGCCGAGGCCGATAAGCGCCCGGGCGACCGGGACAAAATCCGCGATCATCCCGGCGATGTCGTCCGCCGCGCCCACGGGGTAAGAAGGTATGTGCGCCCTTATGTTCCTGAGCCCGAGGTTATAGGAGCAGTTGAGCATGCCGCAGTAGGCGTCGCCGCGCCCGTCCATCATATTGTCCGCGCCGTCTTCGGCCGCCGCCACAAACATCGCCGGGCCGCCGAATTTCTGCGCCAGCATGACTTCCGGCGTCTCCGGGCCGAAATTGCCCAGGAACACCACAAGGGCGTTGACGCCGGCGCTTTTCACGTCATCCAGGGCTTTGAGCATGTCCAGCTCGTTTTCTACGGTGATCTTGCATTCGTAGATGTCGCCGTAAGCCTCCGCGACCTTCGCGCGGCGGGCCGCTGAAAGGGCTATCGGGAAGCAGTCCCGGGAGACGGAGATCAGCCCCAGCTTTACGGTTGGGATGTTGTTTAGAATGCTGTTCATCAGATGTTCCTCCATTTACTTTATTTTTTATTATTAAGCAGCTCTGCTGCACGGGCGGCATGGCGGGTTCAGCATGAGGCTGTGCCGCGCCGTGAAGGCTATTTCCTCCAGCGCCACGGCGTTATGTATGCGGCGGCCGCGGTTTTAAGCGCCCCTCGGCGCGTCCGCCGCTTTCGGCGTCGAAAGCGACCATAAGCCCCGGCAGCGCCAGGTTCGCCTCAAACACCTACCGTTTGAGCTGTTCGAGCATATCCCCACCCCGATATCAGGTGCGCGCGAACGAAACTTTGTCCTACAGATTGCCCTTATACAAAACGCAATACGCCGCGGCGTCCAAAACCGGCGTGATACTTGCGGTAAACCCGGCGCGCCTGCCCGCGTCCATTAATTGGTCCGGCGTAAAATGCCTGTATCCGAACCGCGTATGGCCAAAGCGCGACAGGGTTGCGTTTGAATACAGCGCGTTGATGAAAAGGCCGCCCGGCTTTAATACACGCCTGATCTCCAGCATTATGCCGTCGGGATTTTCCCAGAAATAGACCGTGTTGACCGTATACGCCTTATCGAATGAACTGTTGGCGAAGGACATCCCGTTCGCGTTCTGGCACATCAGCCGCATCCTGCCGGTTTCCACAAACGCGCGGTTGCGCCGGGCGGCGGCCCCGACGATGCTCGGCGAGGCGTCTATACCCGTGAACGCGCAGTTATGCCGGCGCGCGAGCATGTTCAGCATATAACCGTTCCCGTAGCCGATGTCTAAAACGGCGTCTTCATTAGAAAGCCGCAGCAGTTCGGCCGCCGCCTCATATAAGGGACGGTTTTGCCGGTTCATGACGGCCGATACCATTCTGCCGCCCAGCCCTGACGGATTGCCGAACTGTTTTGCGATATAACGTTCTACACCCACGGTCAGCCCTTCCCTCCCGAGCGCATCGCCTTTATGTGCCTGATATTTTCATCCGCCGACAGGCGCCGATAATCGGCTGACCCGACCGGGTATATGGTGATTTTGCCGTCCTTATCGCTGTGATCGCCTTTATCCTGGCGGACCGAGCTCAACGCCGAGAAATGTCCCGCTTTTTTATCCGCGCCTATCACTCCCCCGTGCTATTAAAAATAACTCGCATGTTCAATAATAATCATTAAACAAATTTGAACTAATTTGATTATATCAGTCTGCCGGAGATTGTCAACCTCCCCGTTGAGGGCCGGCATACGGAAAAACTTGTGAAAATCCACAACGATGCGTTTGCCGTCAGCGCACCCGGAAAAAAATACCGGCGGGCGCGCCTGCGCGCTCCCGCCGGCATTGACGCCGTCACGGCGTTCAATCCCGCTTAGTTAAAGGAACCGCCCGCGATCTCCGCGAACTGCTCTGAAGCCAGCTTGAAGATATCCACAAGCTTGGGATCGAAATGGGTGCCCCTGCCCTCCTCAATGATGGAGGCGGCCTTGCCGGGCGAAAACGCCTCCTTGTACGGCCTCGCGGAGACCAGCGCGTCGTAGACGTCGACAATGGCGAAGAGGCGCCCTTCCAGCGGGATCTTCAGGCCCTTCAGGCCGTTGGGGTATCCGGTGCCGTCCCATTTCTCGTGGTGCATCCCCGCGAAGGTCTTGGCGTAGCGGAAGAAACTGTTGTTTGTGGTCGTCATTTCCATGCGGATGATGGCGTTTACCCCGATCTGCACGTGAGTCTTCATGATTTCAAACTCCTCGGCGGTGAGTTTGGCCGGCTTTTTCAAAATGGCGTCGCTGATCCCGATTTTGCCGACATCGTGCAATTGGGCGGAAGACAGCAAAAAGTCCATGTCCCATTCCGAAGTATCCTCGCTGTACGTGCCTTCCTCGATAAGTTTGTCAATCAAGCAGCTTAAGTATCTCTGTGTTCTCTGTATGTGTCCGCCGGTCGTATCGTCCCTGCATTCCACCAGATCAGACACTATCTGTATGACGGCGTTTTGCAGCTCAAATACCTGGCCCATTTTCATCAAAAGTTTTTTTTGCATCTGCGCGCCGAATTCCCGCAATTCCTTCCGCTGTTCGGCCAGGGCCAGTTGTTTTTCGACCCTTTGGAGCAGGAGCTGCGCGTTATAGGGCTTGAATATATAATCCATGGCGCCCAGCTCGCGCCCGGTCAGTTCGCTGTCTTCATCGGTCAGGGCGGTCACGAAGATCACGGGTATATCCTTGTACGCCTCGCTGCTCTTTAAGATCTTCGCCGCCTCGTAACCGTCGAGCTCCGGCATCTCCACATCCAATAAGATCAAATCCGGTTTGATCCGCTCAAGCAGGTCAAATAATTTCGCCGCAGATGAGACGGGGTATACCTCGTAATAAGGCTTTAATATATTTTTGCAAACGTTCAGATTTATCAGGTTGTCATCCACTGTAATAATTTTTTTCTGCTTAATCATTGCGGTCCCTTCATTCCGGTCCTATATTTCGCTCTCCAGTCCTTCCTCGTATTCCCTGATCAGTTTTGCCGCCTCCGGAAAGTCCGATGTGTCGATCCTCTCCCTCAGCCGCGCCACGAGGCCGGCCCCCGCGTCGTATTCCGCGCGTTCCAGCCGGCTCATGGCGTCGTCGGCCCCGCTCATGTCAAACCGCTCGCAGCATTGCCGCAAATCGCAAAGCACTGCCGGGTCCGGGGCGTGCAGGCGCTGCCTGGCATTTTTTCCGTCTATCTCAGTCAGCCGCTGCTCAATGGCGGTCAAAAGCGCCTGCGTATCGGCCAATAAGCCCCCATTCGCCGCCAGGACCCCGGGCAGATCCCCAGCCTTTGCCGTCAATTCCAGACGCAGCGCTTTCTCCCTGATATCTTCCGCGCCTATGTTGGCGCTGGCGCCTTTTAGCCCGTGCACGTTTATGGCGTATTCCCGCAGGTTCTCTCCCGTTACGTCGCGCAGTTTCTCCAGGACCGCGGGCGTATTAGCCCGGTATGAGCGGATTACGGACATATAGAGCTCCGCGTCGCCGTCATACAGCGCGAGCCCCTTCGCGGCGTCTATCCCTGGGATTTTTATCGGTTGGCCGTCCTGGTCCCGCTCCGGCCCGGGGTCCGGCGCCGGCTGTTTCGGCGGGCCCGGATTCTCGCCGGGTTTGGCGACCCATTTTTTGATGGCCGCGTCCAGCTTCATTATATTGATCGGTTTGGACAAAAAATCCTGGAAGCCGGATTTCAAAAACATTTCACTGCTCCCGGCGATGGCGTTGGCCGTCAGGGCGATGATGGGCACCTTCAGCGCGTAATCCGTGTTCAAGCCGCGTATCAGCTTGGCCGCCTCTATCCCGTCCATCTCCGGCATCATGTGGTCCATGAATATAGCGTCGTAAACCGGCTGCCCGCCCTTTACGCGCTCAACGGCGGCCCGGCCGCTGGTTACGCAGTCCACCTGCATCTTATATTTGCGCATCATGCCGGCCGCGACGTCCAGATTGGTCGGGAAATCGTCCACGACCAGGACCTTCGCGTAACTCAGATCGGGCCGGACAAGCTTTGCGCTGGCGTGCTGCTTCTGATCCCTGTAACGGAAGCCGCAGATATTCTCAACCATCTCCCTGCCGAGGACCTTGGGGCCCACATAGCCCTGCCGCAGGCGCACATAGAAGGTGGAGCCTTTGCCGTACTCGCTTTCCACGGTGATATCCCCGTCCATGAGTTCGGCGAGTTTTTTGGAGATGGACAGGCCGAGCCCCGTCCCTTCGATTTTGCGGTTGGCCTTGGTATCCACCTGATTGTAATCGGAGAAGAGTTTCTTTAAATCCTCGGCGCGGATGCCGATGCCGCTGTCGCTCACGGAGAACGACAGCCACACGTATCCGCCGCTGTCGCGCCCGCAGCTCACGCGCAGCTCGACGGACCCCTCCCTTGTATATTTAAAGGCGTTGCCCAGGATGTTGTTGAAAATCTGCGTGACGCGCAGGTCGTCGCCATAAAGCTCATAATACAGCTCCGCGCTGATGTCGGCCTGGAAGGTGACCGGCTTGCCCTCGATGCGGATCATGTTGAGCGTGATAATATCGTTCAGCAGGCTCGCGGTGGAATACACCACCGGCGTCACCGTGAGCTTGCCGGCCTCAATCTTTGAAATATCCAGCACGTCGTTTACAATGCCCAGCAGGAGCTGGCCGGCGCTGTTGATCTTTTGTATGTCCCCCTTCACGTCGTCGGCCAGCTTGTCGTCCTCCATCCGCAGATCGGAAAAGCCCACGATGACATTGAGCGGCGTACGCATTTCATGGCTCATATTGGCCAAAAAGGCGGACTTGGCCTTGTTCGCCGATTCCGCCGCGTCCCGCGCGTTCTGCAGGTCATCGAGCGTCGCCTTTATCTCCCGGAGATCCCTTGTGAATCCCGCGACGATATATGCGCCTTTGTGCCTGAGGCGCACCGTCGTGACCTCGGCCGGGATGAGTTCGCCGCTGAGCTTTCTGTGCGTCCACTCAAAGCGGTCGTATCCCTCCGAGAACGTCTTCGCCAGGATTTCCGTGACCATCTCGGACGACGGCCTGCCGCACGGCTGATACTCCGGCGAGAGCTCAAAAAACCTGTCTATATATTCCTGTTTGCCTGAAAACCCGTACAGCTTCACTATGGCTTCATTGCAGGCTACCACGTTGTAGTTTTTGTCAAACAGCGTGCAGCCCAAAGGGGTCGCGTCAAACAGCAGCTGCGCGTACTCATCGGATTCGCGTTCCTTTTCCATCGCCGCGAGCCGTACACTCTTCTGGCGGTTGTCCTCGTCCGATCTGTGCCGCGCCTTGTCAATGCGCAAAATTATTATGATCAG
>Ga0209629_10003463_pt1 | contig 11305 bp, 5 predicted proteins | sample TergutCu122P5_FD_187286 | JGI IMG/M metagenome (GOLD analysis project Ga0209629, IMG submission 187286) | Cubitermes ugandensis P5 segment gut microbial communities from Kakamega Forest, Kenya - Cu122 P5 (SPAdes) (version 2) | ecosystem: Host-associated > Arthropoda: Insects > Digestive system >...
GTGTGTGTGTGTGTGTGTGTGTGTGTGTGTGTGTGTGTGTGTGTGTGTGTGTGTGTGTGTGTGTGTGTGTGTGTGTGTGTGTGTGTGTGTCAGGGCTGATTATTGAATGTATTGGAAACTTGGTTTATAGTTTTTTCAGAGGTGGATTTACCATGAACCTAATTTAGCTTAAGCTTAAGCTTCAGGGCCCCTCACTTACACAGGCCCCTTCCAAGGCCCTGGATGGTGCCCTAGCAATGCCCTATAAATGCCCTGCAATCTTACAGGTCACATATTGCTCAAAAATGTAACAACTACTGCTGACAAAATTGGCATCTAGCAGGCTCTGTTTTGACTGAGAAGTGTGCTGTGTTATTGGATTTAGTTGTTATATTTTTGAGCTCAGTTGTAGTCTTAACTCCAAGTGGCAGTTTTTGAGTTGAGCCAGTATGACATTCAGTGAGAGATATGAAAGAAACTGGATAGAGGTTTTCCCATATTTGACAACAATCCTAAAAATTTATGTGACATTACCAATAGTGAGTTGTGAAGCTGAAAGAAACTTTTCAGAATTATTAGTAATAAAAAACAAATTTTGATCAACCATGCTAGAGGAAAGACTGAATTATCTTTCTGTTCTCTGTAGAGAAAGCAATATTACACAATCATTGTTGTATGATGAGGCAATCAAAGGGTATGCAGCCAAAAAATTTAGGACAAAAAACATTATTGAGTTGTATCAGGCAGTTAATTATTGAAAATATTATTATTTTTTTATTATTTTTTTTGTGGATTTTTTATGTTTGTGATATTCATCAGCTTGTTTAAATTTGTAATTTTCTAATTTTAAATGAATATTCACTTTCTTGTGTAATTTTGTTTTATTTTTCTTAAAGGGCCCCAAAAGTTGTATAAGCTTCAGGCCTCACATACCCTGGATCAGACTCAGACACACACACACACACACACACACACACACACACATATTTCGTCAGTCCATCACACAGTCCAAACAATGGCTATTGGATATGAAACAAGTCATTTTTGTACATAGGTCAATGGAATTATTGTACAGTTAAATTTTTTAGATGTAAATTGAAGCTTTACACAGAAGAAGTTATTTCTTAATGCATGGATTTCTAGGCAGGGCTTGACAAATACATAACAAAAGAAGTTACCCTGTGTGGGATGACATGTATGTGTTTAACGAATAGAACTTGCATGGTGTGAAAGATGTATTAAAATCCTAGAGATCCAGAATACTTTGGCAGATTTTACTTTAAGATTATGTCTGTGAAATAAATTTTGCAGATTGTTTTTGCTTTTCTCTTCATTTACGTTTTGTAACCCACCTCCACACAATTTAAGAAATTAAGTTTCATTACACTTACATCAGTCCATTGCATTTTTCCAGTTGTTGAGATTAGTTTCATATTTTATATTATGCTGTCAAGTTACATTGAATACAGATATTTGCTTGACATAAATAAATTGTTTGCTTCACCACTATATAGAGCACCATTTTATATTCCATTTGAGTATGCAGCTGGTCTGTGCCCTTATGTCTGTTGGTAGTATTGTATGATAAATGTGTATGGCCACAGTGGAGTTAATTTTGTTGTGAAAATTATATAATTTTAGTGGGCAGAGTACTTGATGAAGAAATTTTAGTTGCGTGGAAGCATTGTAATACAACTTGTTACAGCAGTCTGCTAGGAACCAAGTGAAGGCTATATCCAAAGGTACAGAAGAGAAGAAGAAAGAAAGAGAGAAATCAAACAAACAAAAAAAAAAAGCTCTGTTTAATACAATAACCTTTATAGACTTCATGGTTACACCGTGCATCAACAATATTCATCGCTTTATTTTCCAAGTAATGCACACAATGTTAAAAAACGTAGAATTATTAAAACATTTTAAAATAAGGAAACTGCCCCAACATGTTTCGGTTTACAAGGAAACCATCAGGGAGCCACAGCCAGTACTTAGCTAAAATTACGCACTTGGTTCAAAGTGGATACGTAGAGCTCGCACAGGACATTATCAGTGATATGGCTGCCTATTATGACCTGTGAGGCGTGTGTACTGGGCACAGTACATATGCCTCACAGGTCATAATATGCAGCCATATCACTGATAACGTCCTGTACGAGCTCTACGTATCCGCTTTGAACCAAGTGCGGAATTTTAGCTAAGTACTGGCTGTGGCTCCCTGATGATGGTTTCCTTGTAAACTGAAACATGTTGGAGCAGTTTCATTATTTTAAAATGTTTTAATAACTCTGTGTTTTTTAACGTTGTGTGCATTACTTGGAAAATGAAGTGTTGGGCAGTAACCTATGTCTCTCCTTCATGTTACCTCCATTGTTAAAGTCACTTTGTTTAAGATGATGATGATGTTGGCATTCACTTTTCTGTTGAATGTGTTAGGCTACAGTGGATACATCTTTTTGCATAATGTGGCTTCCAGTAAATGCACGAGCATTAATGTCCATTTTATTGTGAACCTGAGCACAGCTGTCAACAGTATGTCCCAGTACCTGCAAAATTTTCTGCAATAAAGCTGCATAAATGTGTGGGGAGTTAAAATTGAGTAATACATTCAGAGAAATCACAAAGAACACCTGTATCAAAAATAAATTAATGATGCCATATTTCTCTTTTTCAATGCTGTGTGTCTGGTTGATGAATCATGTGACAGCGGGGACATGGAATGGATTAATCTGGCTAGAATGTGGATAAGTGGCTTGTTGTTGTGAACACAGTAATAAATTTGAATTTTGTAAAAGCCAGGGAATTCGTTGACTGGTGGGGGAACTGTTAGTTTTTCAAGGGACTCTGCTCCATAGTGTTCTTCAGTCATTCTGTTATGTTATGTTATGTTATGTTGTGTAATGTTATGTGACGCGGTTATAAAATGTAGGCTAATATTTTATTTAAACTTCTTGTTATGAATATGGAAGACCTTTCATGTTACTGCCAGTGTGCAAATCAAGTGTTGGCATTGAGATTTGTAATGGAGAGGACATGTGAATTTGGTATTGATTTTTATTTATACTTCATTGATTTTAAGCAAGCCTATGACACAGTACATAGAAAATATTTATATGAAACTTAAAGGAAGTTTTGGATCACTGAGAAATTAATAAGCTGGTAAGAATGACCTCTATAGCTTCAAAATGCAAAGTCAAAATTATATCGTGAATCAAAAATTGTAGTGTGTGTGCGCACGCGCGCATGCAGAACATACGTACAGCTTCATCTAACACTGCGATTAAAAATGTGTGGATATGGTTGGGGTATGAAAGTTAGAAAAGTTTGTAAGTTTATTTGGATAATGACAAGCACCATTAAGAGATGGACATTGTGTGGGAAATTCGTAGTTCACTTGGTCCTGCCTTTGGATTGTCATAATGAATGAAATGTGCAAATGTAAAGCTTTAATAAGGAAACCAGAATGTAGTACAACAAATGTACTGTCATAATACAGCAACCACACACAAATATGTTAAACAGACATTACCTAATGAGGTGAATGGGTAAGTGAAACTTTAAATATTAGTATTTACACAGTTACATGCAGGGTTTACCATTATTAAATGTAATTTCACTGCATAAAATGTAAAACGTTAAACTTGCTGATTCATTCAATAATGTACAAAACACCAACACATGCACTTTTTTATATTCAACACTATATTAGTCTATCGTGTTGATTTCATTAAAATACATAAAAATATTCAATGCACGGTGAAACAGTGAAATTTGCTGATTCATTATTTGAAACAAAATATATAATACTAGACCAAGATCCATACAGAAAAATACTGAGATATTCTGCATTCATGAAATGCTGAAAATATTTTGGACTGCAGTGGACCTGTCTGTTAGCTGTTTATAGGCTTAAAGGGTGGAGTGTGGTTCATTTTGGAAGGACATCATTATTTTAATGAATTCAGACGAGATTAAATTTCGGAAATGCTTTCTTCCAGTCATGTCAGAATCTTTTGTTGTTCCATGCCTAAAAATGTAAAGATCAAGACTTAAATATATATTGTATTTTCTACCTTGTAAGACACATTTTCATTTTTCCTGAGAAAGTCACTTATCACTAGAAAGTGATAATGCTGTTACATGTGCACTCATACATCACTAATTACAGGGTGCAATTTGCCACTTGTAGCATGTTATGGTGTGTGAAATATGGTGATTTTTTTCTTTAGTTATGTATGGCTGTGAAACTTGGCCTCGTACATAAGGCAAGAACATAGATCAGGAGTGTTTGGGAGGAGGGCACTGAGGAGGATATTTGGACCTTTAATGAAGGAAGTAATGGGAACATGGAGAAGTTACATAATGATTTTTATTCCTTACTGTGTGTTATTAAGATGATGGTAATGAGGAGGGTGAGTTGGGTAGGGCACGTAGCATACATAAGAGACCCAAGAAATGCATACAGAATTTTGATTGATTGAACGTGAAAGGACAAAACAATTTTGAGGAACTAGATCTAGGTGAGAGGATAATATGAAAGTGGAGCTTAAATAAATCGACTTAAATAAATTGAGTTGATTTACTGGTGGTAGGCACTGGTGGATATGGTACTAGACCTTGAAGTTCCTTAAAAAGGTTGGGAATTTCTTGACTAGCAGAGTGATTATTAGCCTTTTCAGGGACTCTTGCCATATAGAATTAGTTAAGATATCATTCTGGAATAGACTGAGATCTGTTCCATAAAAAAAAATCTTTATTTACCCTTGGTTGTTACAGTCTGTTACAGTTTGTATAATGTAATATTTAAGTCTTGAGTAAATACCATGTTATGGATGTGGGTTCTGAATTACGTTATCTTTCACTGCCTTGAATGTGTACTTAAATGACTGGTCAATTAATGCTTCAGCCTGTAATGTGTGAGAATAGGGATAACATAGCCAATGTAGTGACTTTTTGCTTCTCCAAAGTAACCAAACTGACTTTGAGGCTCACCAAGTCTCTTACCCAGTGGGTACGGCAGATATTTCTGTAGATTTATAGCACCTGGGTCATGAAGCTGATTCAAACTTCAGCCAGTGTTGAGTCTAAGAATGATGGGAGTTATACCTCCACTTCACCATATGACCTCATAGCATTCACAGTGGTGCTTCATCATTGACATTATGTAGCTGTGTATCATCTTTAACAGCATAGAAACAAATAGTCATAATTTTCAGTTCTTTCATGTTGCAGATACAAATGTGTTGTTGTTTAGATATGCATTCTAGAAGTCACAAAGTAGATTCCTTGTATTTTGTTAAAATTCAATATCAAAGACTGTATAAAATAGAAATTGTAGGTTGTAATTATTTTTATATTTTATGTTATGTAAAAATAAAGGTATACAGTTCTTCATTTTTGAGAAAGTCAGTAAAATTCGGTTTGTGCTAAATGTAAAGTAGGATTGGTATTTGACTAGCTATAAACCAGACATAATTTTGATAGGAGCCATCCCATTGTGTTATATCAAATATAGTGGTATATTATTCCGTCTACAAACACAACATAGTTTATAAAACCACAAGGTTTACAATTAATTAAATGGCGACATGTTTCGGCTAATTAATAGCCATCTTCAGGCCAATGCAAAACAGTGGAAGGTACATAAAGTTTGTACTCAATGGGATCCCATTTCGTTTACAGATGCGTCATATACATTCTCAAAATAAGGCATAACACAATGAAATTGGCCATATATGTAAGTGCATTATCGCCCAGGAAATATTTAACCTTGTAACAGTGTAGAGACATGGATAGCAACAGAATTAATTAAATGATAACATAAAAAATTAGTCAAGATGTATGTTATTATTTAATTAATTCTGTTGCTATCCATGTCTCTACACTGTTACAAGGTTAAATATTTCCTGGGCGATATTGCACTTAACATATATGGCCAATTTCATTGTATTATGTCTTATTTTGTGAATGTATAAGACGCATCTGTAAATGAAATGGGATCCCATTGAGTACGCAGTTTATGGACTGTTCTGCGTTGGCCTGAAGATAGCTTTTAATTAGCCGAAACATGTTGCCATTTAATTAATTGTAAACCTTATGGTTTTATAAACTATGTTGTGTTTGTAGACAGAATAATGTACCACTACAGACATAATTTGCTGGACAACTATTAGTGTACACACGGTGCCAAATATGACAGAAACGTGATCAGGAGTTCTGGAGTTTATGTGATGAATATAGCTTCACTGTTATGTATTTATTTTGTGTTCTTTATGCAGAGATTTCTTGCTGAAGAGGAAACCACTCTGTGTGTGTGTGTGTGTGTTTAGCAGTCCCACAACTGTATCAGCATAATGGAAATTTTTGGTAGATTTTAAATAAATAATCCTTCTCTTTGTTGTGTGTAGGTTAGAATATTTCAAAGAAGATTCTGTGACATCAGTTGTACAGAGCTGTGACAAAGGTCAGAAACAATGATCCAGAAAAAATGACAACAAAGTACTTGTCCGAGGATCTGGATGCTCTCAGCAGAGGTCTGCAAACGGGATCATCACGTCAGGATAGTGCTAGTATAGATGACAGGAGTTTAGCAACAGAAGGCCCTGTTGAAGAGAATAAATCATCAGATGAGTTGGAGAAGAAAAAATTACTGTCCACTGGTCGTAACAGGCCCCCAGAACTTGTCCCCTATTGTGATGATGTCCCTGTTTCTGGCCAAAACAAAGAAGATAGTAGCCCACCACGTTTGTTTCCAGAAGGTATAATGACAAGAAATAAACTGAATAAGTCCCTTCCAGGCAAAACAGTTGAGGATATTCAGGTTGTTGATATTGGTACAGCCCCACCACAAAACCAAGATGAGGTGGAGTGCATTGAATTGGATGATACAAGTGAATTTGAATGTGATGAAAAATATGTAATAGTGGCTGGACTCAAGAAGAAGATTAAACCACTGTGTAAATCATTGGGGCTCAGGTCACTGAAACGTGGAAGGTGGAGGAGAGCAGTGGAAGCTGGTAATGAACATAAAATAAACAACAAATCAGTTGTCAGTTTCTCTCAGAATGTGAAAATGGTTAAAACAAGACTGAGGGAACGAGATAAGTTGAGGAAGGCAAGTGAACGGATGCGAAGAAGTCCTCGATCTCTGATACCAAAGACTGAGAATTTTAATGCAGATGCATGTTCATTGTGTGAAGCAGAATGTGGTAATGATCGTGTAAATACTTCAGGTACCAAGAAATTTAAGATCAAAAAAGATGATAATGTAACTGAATATTCAGCATCTTCAACTCTTTGTGGCAGGGAACAGAACAGATCATTTTCTCAGATAAAGAGTTACACAGTTTGTGATGCAGTTGGTCATGTACCTGTCCCAGAAAATAGAGAGCATTCTGGAATGAACACTGCAGAATGTACAGGTATAAGTGGAGAGTCCATAGATCTAGTTGAATCCAAGAACTTACAAGCTGAATCAGATAATCAAGATGAGTTCACCCCAATCTCAGAATCTATGCTGAAGAAGCAATGCACAGAAACAGATAAAAGCTATGAAAGTCGCAAGGACTCTTTTTCGTTATATTCAAAGAATGGAAGTACAGAATTGCTTCATCATCCATTGGCCTGGGAGGTTAAGAATATAACAAGAAAAAGTGAGCAGGTTACAGAGGATATTTGTAACTTATCTAAAATAGGTATGAAGGATTCAGTTCCTTCTGTTGTTAATAAATACAGCAAGGAACAAGGTGATATGGATATGTGTACGAAATCAGGTAGTGGTTCTCACAGCTGCAACATTGAAAATTTGAGAGGTGCAGAAGATGAAATAAATGTAAAACAAGAAGGAGTAGGATGCCCTGAGCATACAGAGTTTACTGATCCATATCAAAAACAAATGTCCATAGAACATTATGTGGAAAATGGAGGAAATGAGAAGGGTTATGATGCAACAGAAGCAGGTGGAGAACCAACTGCAGACAATTCAAATAAAGTTGATGAAAGTGTTGCATATGACTGTAAAGGAGCATTCAAGGTACATGATTCTAAACTTTATACTACGGATGAAGTTTCTTGCATATCAGACAGAGAGTTGAAGAAAGGTGAATCAGTAGTACAGATGCGAAATACTGAGTTTGCCAAGGTTGCTGGTATGTCTGAAGGTGGTACAAATATAATTGAACTCTGTTATAGAAAGCCAGAAGGAAACCATTTAAAATTTGATTTAAATAAAAATGACACTCTGGAGATAAAAACTAACGAGGAAAATACACAGTTTTTGGAAGACTTAACTTTACATGGGGGTCACAAGAAAGTTGACCATCAGAAGTATTGCCCTGGTTCAGCTGAAGCAAAACTTAAGGAATATGAGGGTATCAAGGGTGAAAGTATGAAGACATCAGATTCTAATTCAAAGATCTGTAGAGACACCATAAATAACAAGAATAAAGGTGCATCCTCTACCATGCTAGCAGGATCTTCAAGTAACGATGTCTTCCAAAAATTTTTAGGGGAATCAAATTTTAATGGCACATCTAAATTGAATAGTAGTCAGAATTCTGAAAATGGTGTTAATTGTCAGTCTAATGTTTCAAATGCAAGATTGATAATTGGGAGTTTTGGCAGAGGTGTACTTGCTGAATGTGATGTTGCCCAAGAGCTTCCTGATGACAGTGATCCTGATGCATATGTGACTCATGGTTCAAACACCTGGCCTGTAATAGAGGGTGATGAAGATGATGATTATATTTTTACATTACCAAAGTGTGTAAGTACAGGAAAAGAGGAACGGGACATTATTGATGGGATTGAAATGTTGTCATTTGAAACAGAGCATGACATGGTTGAGTTTACTAAAATTCAACAAGATTTTTATCATGGTTCATCTGTAGATGATGGGATGATTCAAAGTGATGATGGTCTAGATATGATGGATGATGCATTCCCTCATTGTGGTGATGTGGATATGCAGGGTGTGAACCAGGCAATTGTCCCGACAAAGACAAATGACATTACAAAAATTAAGGGCTGGAGGAATAAACAATTTGCTGTTAATGACAATCCCTCCCGTTATTGTGATTTTAGCAATGACGCATGTGAAGAAGATGATGGCTTTGAAAGCTGTGATGTTAGAACTGGAGATGATGCCAATACGGAAGAAGATCAACAAAACCACTGGTATTCTGAAGACACCAAACATATTGACACAGACGTAGGTCCAACCATTAAAGATGAAGGCAGTCAGGCAAACAGTGAGAGAACTACCAGCGGCATTTCTGGGAAACAGAAACACAGCCCAGTAAAAGATGTGCTGTTTGGTTCTGGGGCTGTTTTCCATCCTAAAACAACCGAATTTCTTAAACATCTTCAGACAAATAGTTGTGAAACTAAGAATTCCAAATCTGCCTTTGTAAGTGATATATTAGATAACTATCTTTCTTCCCATTCTCAGCTTAATATAAGCTATGAAATCCCTAAGTTGGGGGCAGAGGAAGGAATAACACATCATGCAGAACATGAGACAGACCAGTTTATATACCCTTCACCTCATAGACCTTCACATACATTACCAGAGAAATTGTCTTTACCAAGAAAAACAGGCCCAAAGCCCAAGACTTTGGCAGAAAAACGAAAAATGTTGGAATTGAATATGTGTGGAGTTGAATCTGTGAAAGAGCAGAAAAGACTTAGGAGGGGAAGGCCAAGATTGCGTCCTCAAAATGAACCTGTTGTACGACCCAGTGTACCTATCAGACCCATAAAGTTTACAGAACGTTTTGGTAGTAAAAATCCTGTTACTTTGAAACTTAGAGACAAAGAAGATTTGAAGAAGGAAGAATACATTCTGGATCCTGATTATAAGTACACTTGGATTGGGAAGAGGCCTATACGAATTACTGGTAGCAAAATTAACAGAGAACCAGCTGTTGGTGAACACACTTCCCCATTAGATATTGTTCAGGCTGAAATTAAACAGGACACATCTCATGATGCCATTGTATCTGATGTTACAGTGACTGAAAATAAAATTATCAGTCATACAAAGTCATCTAATGGAGAAAGAGAACAGAATAACAATAGGAATGAATCAACACCTTCCAAGGATTTACAGCCACTTGAATCAAGTGGTTCAGCAATCCCTGAATATGGAATGGTGGTTTTTCCTGGTGTGGGACATCCATTACATCCACTTGCCATTAAACAGCTTATGGCTCTAAGAAGTGCTGACCTGTATGTAGATAGCAAGTGGGCTAAATTTGCTGTTGCTGTTGTGACATCGAGCAAAGATATCAGTGATCATGATCGAACAGAAAAACATGTGATTCCAATAAAACACTTACCTCTCTTAGAGGATTTACATTTAAAGATTAAACCTTTCAAGAACGATGAAGTTCCAAAATACTCTGATCCAGGTTTTTCATCCTTCAAAATAGTACAGATATCTCCAGACTCAGAATTGTCCACACTTAGTGCAAGTCCCAGCAGAGCTGATAGTTCTGTTGCTTCTGTAAAGACAGGCATAGAAGCCACATGTTTTGATCCAAAGAAAGGTAAAGGAGATGGAAATCCTTCATCACCTTGTATGCTGCTTGATGAGGTGCAGCTTGAAGTCAGCAACATTCTTAAGGACATGATAGAATGTGTTTTGAATCATGAAATTGAAGATTCAATCATACAAGATGATCCTGATGTATCAGGTACACTTACAGTGATACCACCAAAATGTCCAAAAAAATCTGTTGCAAAATATGTAAGGAACAAGGTATACAGGGAACTGAACAGATTGGATGTTAATGTTATTGTTATGACTGATGACAGAAATGGTTGTGTTGAGAATATAAATGGAGGTGCTTTCTGTGAACAAGATTTCTGTCAGTTAGGTTGTGTGTGTGCCAGTCTCCAAGCCCCTCAGTCTTCTGCAGCGTTATCAGACCATTGTGGCAACCCAGAATGCATGTTTGAATGCTCATGCCAGGAGTCCTCCACAGATCAGTCAAATAACAATTCAGTTGCAGAAAAGTCTTCACTCCTGTATAGTACAGCAATGCGTTTGCAAGATGAGGGAAACAGACACCTGGCAAAGGTAGAAAAAGAATTCAGGCACACAGTGATACAGTCAAAGAATGAAATGATTGTTGTAGGAGGTGGCAGTAGTGGGGATGGTGGAAGACGTCGTAGGGAGATCAAATTGCCTGAGAGATACAGAGACTCTTCTGTTGTTCTTGGTAAGGAGTTTGCAATGGCTGAATGCAAGATGATTGCAGGAGAGGACATAAATATTACACCAGCACTGTCCAGTGTTCACACCACCAGACGTAGTGAACGACAACAGTTG
>Ga0209629_10003464_pt1 | contig 11304 bp, 11 predicted proteins | sample TergutCu122P5_FD_187286 | JGI IMG/M metagenome (GOLD analysis project Ga0209629, IMG submission 187286) | Cubitermes ugandensis P5 segment gut microbial communities from Kakamega Forest, Kenya - Cu122 P5 (SPAdes) (version 2) | ecosystem: Host-associated > Arthropoda: Insects > Digestive system...
AGGAATATTAGTACTACTTATATATGTATAACAAGACCATCAAACAAAATACATTGGGAAGTAGGTCGGGCTAAGGACTTATCAGCACCCCGGTACTACTACGACTGCTGCTACTGCTGCTGCTGCTGCTACTACTACTACTACTACTACTACTACTACTAGTAACACCACCACCACTACTACTACTACTACTACTACTACTACTACTACTACTACTAGTACCACCACCACCACCATATTTCTTTGTTATTTTTAGGTACACATGACAAGGCTGGACATCAGCTACTTCCCCATCCAAACAGTAAAATGCATAGCTCTGAATACAATATCATCAGAGATTTACAGCCATCACAGGAAGTTCAAGAAAGAGCAGGAGAGGATGTACAGGAAGACACTGTAAATGAACCTGTTAGTTCAAATGGAAACACAAGTGATCTTCAAAATGGCTGTAGTGGACCAGTGGCACATGTTGGTGACCCTGCAGTAGATGGAAGAGAGCCACCTAACATATGTGACACAGCGTCTGATCGTGGGTGTGCTGTTGAATATGAACACATAAAATTTGTTCCGAATGAGTCTAATGTGGTAGCAACAGGCACATGGGAAAATTTGCCAAATGTAATGTGCCGGCTGTGTGCATCGACAGATGAACATCCAAGGCAGTCGATTGTTGGCTGGCTGGCCATGCTAAATGAAATAATTCCAGACTTGGTGAGTTACCTCTTTCTGTTTACTGACCTTTTTGCCATTTTATGAATTCATAAATGTTTGTAGGGGATGTGAATTTTCAGATTGTAACACTGTTACATCCAACTAAACATAAATTCTCTGTTATGAAAATCAACACCCTTGTGCAATCTGTGTAATTTCCAGCCAAGAAAAGCATAGTTGTTGTAATGTTAAATGTGTAACAAATGCTGATACTCGGTTATTTGTCTCATGCTACCTCTCACCTTGTCATGTGTGACCCTAGTTCGATTTTAGTGCTTTTATGTCAAAGCTCCCAGCATTTCCTTACACATTTGTTCAGAAGTCTTGCTAGAGTTGATAATCTTGTGTGTGGGCAGTCACACAAGAGGAAATCGTTTGTGTAAAACTTGTTGTCCATGAAACCTGCTTTTCTGGTGAAACTTATCATTGTTATACATATAATTTCTTGAACATGTTGCATTCTGCCTGAAATTATGCAGATATGTATTCATATAATAGGTGTAGTCAGTGTAGTCTCACTGTCTTATTGTGCTTTATAACACAGTATTCTGTTCCTTAGGAATGTATTGCTTGAAAATAGCTTCTTTTGCAGAGCTCGCCATGAACTAAGTGTTAGATACCACTGAGTTTATTAAAGGGAGATCCAGTTTTCTGAAGCTAGTCAGCCTTGTCTGTTGTAATTATGGTGTCTCAGACATGTAGAAATCTCAATATAATAAGGATTGCTTTCAAACATTCCATTGTGTTGTAAGGTGTTGTGTGTTGAACTGTTGAGGAATGGATTAATAATGTCAGGGCTGTCACCAATGTCGTATTCCATTTAAATTATTATAGACAACAAGACTGTACCAGTTTCGTTGTTACAGTTTGTAGGCTATGGCTTGGTGACCAGAGAAACACATTTTGATTCCTGGCAGGGTGAATAGATATTTCTCTTCTTCATAGTTCCCAGATCAGCTGTGGGGCGCACTCAACCTCCTTGCCCATAGGTACTGAGCACTCATTTCCCAGAAGGGATAAAGTATTTGGGGCATGAAACTGACGACTTACCTCCATCTATTAAAAGCTTAGATTGTCTGTGTCCACACCAAAAGGTATGTACTGGGAGTAGTGGTAACTCCACACTGGATGGAGGTACGTGGACAAATTCAAGCACTGTCCACTTCAGCTGCAGGAAAAGAACCCCTAGAATCTGTCAAACATGAGGTTGGGTGGGCCCCAGACCCAGTCTGGACATTTTGGAGGACAGAAAATTCTTTTGCCACTGCTGGCCTGATTCACCATTCCGACCCACCTATTGGGATTTTCATCAAGTCTACACTATCGCCGCTGGCACTCACCTGCTGGGAAACAAACCATGGATTATCCAGCCTATAGCTTGATCCCTCTTGTGAATGAACTATCCCATCTCCACCTTCATGCAGCCCTGAGGTTTTGAATGCATGAAACTGTACTTCTGCTTCTCCATATGCCCTTACGGTGTAGTGGTTAAAGAAGTGCAGGGATAAATTTAAAAAGGCATAGATCTTTTCTACATTCACATCAGGAAGCACATATGTCCATTATCATTGTTTAAATAAAGATTTCGTCTTGGCTTTCACTCACATTATTGTTAAACAGTAACATCATTGGAAGTCGAGATCAGTGCACTTCAGTGTCTGTATCTAGCTCACTTTGTCAGATGAGGTTACCCCACTGAACAGAATTAGCTCCTCATCTACATCCTTTATTCCTCAAAGTTTTTGCCATTGAGGAGTTGATTGTATTTATATTACTCTTGCTCTCTTTCATCACAAGATGAAGCTTCTGTGATTGTCTACCCTTCATTCCCTCCATCATTTCTCTCATACATGTAAAGACAGTTGGACTGGATTCTAATGACCTGAGTGTGTATGACACCTCAGATATAGCATCATACATTCTGTGGTACCAATTGATTCCCAGTAAGACAGGTGGTCTCCTGCCTTGTTTGATACAACGTACATAAGAGCATATAACGACATTGCCAGTCATCAGTTCCAACGTAATTTTCGAAGCAGTAGGCTGTTCTGAGAGTGCCACCTTCTCCTCATCTGTGAGAGGGCAAGCCCACTATGCTTTCAGGTAGCTACATAAATTCGGGGCCTGGAAAAGATAGTACTAAAGGTAACTCACTTTGTGTGTAAAGTTTCCCTCTTATGTTTCTACTCCTACAGTTCACGGGAGACTGGTAACATTAGTATTAAAAAAAAAAGATTGAAGCATTGAAAGAAAAGTTAAAGTTATGCAGCAAATAGAAAATGGAAAAAAGAAAGCTCATGTATGTTGGGAATTTGGTGTTGTAAATTTGGAAGACAGAACAAAAATTATTAGTGTGTTGGAACAGAATGGATTGAGAATAAACTGATTGTGAAAGCCTGGACAAAGTGACATCAGTGAGGCGCTGCTTAAGTGTTTTAAGGGAGAGAGAAATGATAATGCCTCAGTGATTGGTCCTATTCTCATGATAACTTTAATTTTACATTATGTGTTTTTTAGTGTAAATTTGTATGGAAATTTACAATAATAGAAGAGTAATTTTTATTATTTATAAATTTTAATTGTAATTTAAATTTGAGGTAGATCATAGCATTAAGTAAAATGTGCACAGGCCTGTATTTTATCTTGAAATATTTTTCCTTCAAGCCTATATTTTTCCTTCACTTTTACTGTACACCACACTTAGAGTGACTCTTGTTTATAATGACAATTTACTCAGTCCCTTCAATGATGTTATACCCTAGGTCCTCTGTATTTATGTCATTATTTCATTTTAACAGAACAAAATGGAAGGTGTTATTTAAAACTTTTGAGGTTGGGCTTTGTTCCTTTCCCCCACCTTCATTACAAACCCATGAGTGTTTATTTCATTCTTCCATCTGACCCAGTCAGACATTGTTGCCTCAGAGCTGAGAAGAAGTGTAATTTGTGTGAATGGTATATTAACAGAATGATTATGTAAGAGACAAGATGACTGGAACCTGATACATTCAGCCTAACAAAGGTTCTCATAGGGAACTCTACAGCAGAAAGTCATAAATGAGGTCTGGACACAGCAGTGGTTGATATTCCACTGTCACAACTGCTGTAGGGTGGCTTTAAGTAGATGAATACTTAAGTGTCACAATATTGGAACAAGCATGCTGGACCAGTAAAGCCTTCACAGGACAATGCAAGACCAGTGAAGGTGATACAAACTTATCCTGTTCATGAACTTTTTCGTAACATATTTACTATGGGAGTATAAAACTGTGCTTTAAAAAAAAGGTGGAAGGGGAAGTAAAGCAGTGGGACTAAAATACTAGGCCTCTGTGCAACATTTTCCTTGCCAAAATAAACAGTCTGCACACTTCCCTGTCCCTTCTGGATATCACCATCTTACTTGTATGACCGATGATTTTTGCTTTAATTGTTTTAGGTATGTTTGTGTGTGAAACACGGCTGTTAGCTTCTTCATGTTCACCTGTCTGTCCATCTGCATGTGTCAGGGTGACTCTCCTGGACAACTTTAATTGAAATTTTATGTTCAGGGCTTCCACTAAAATTTGTCAACACAGTCCAGTTTTTAAACTTGGAAAAAATGGCATGATCTGTCAGTGTGTTAAAATTAACATCCTTTTCAGTGTAGTTACTTTGACCACCAGATTAAAAGACTTTCACTCTTGATTGTGCACAAGAGAAAGCCTAGCAGAAGGGGGACCATCTAAATGCTCAGTTTGTATGTAGAAATTCTTCCTAAGAAAATGGTGTGTTACAGCATGCAAAAAATCATTCTTAAAGTAGTGCAAGTGTGGAATGGAAGAAAGTGGTTAAAGGGACTGTACACATATATAAAACTGTTTCTTCTTTGGCATTCCAGTTCATGTGATGTTAGTGTAATGGAAGTAGTGTTCTGGTTATATAAATAGATATAATGCAACTTAATCGTAAGTTGTACCTACTGCTGTCAGGAGGTTCCTGGAGAGGTGTGGGAGTTAATGTTTTGCCAACATCAACGTATTAAATAAAAGTGATCCTTGACTTTATAACATAGTTATATTTTGATGCCATCATCATTGCTGTAATGACCTTGTATGTATCAGAAAAACTCTTTGTCTAAAGGATTGTATTATGGCCATCAAACCTGATTTTGACATTATTCTGTAGTATGATTTTAGAAGTCATTGTTTTAAAAACTTTTCCTCAGGTCTGATGGAATACTGTGTTCTTATTATCCATGGTAAATTGGGAACACAAAACCACCAATGAGAGTGAATCCCCTTTAAGCAAGGAATTTCTTCTCATTGAAAATAATGTAAATAGAGGTTGATGAGGACCAGACTGGTGTGTACTGTACTTATTGAAGTAAGTCGTGCACAAGAGCTTGTGCCAGGAGCAGGAGAGTGGGAGATAATGGCAGATAAACATGTTACATAAGCCATTTTATGATGGAAAATTAGTGGTCCAATGTGATCCCTGTAAGGTGCTTAAAAATTTGGCCCTTCATATGCAAGGCAATGGATAGTGACTCAGAAAATTGAGACCCCCTTTCCACAGTGTTTCTGCCTCCATTATCAGTGATTTATGCAGAGTCTGCTGACTGTTGCATATCCTGTATTACAAGTTTCCGGCCTGACCACCTTTTTAAGGTGACACAAATAAAACAACTTTGCTATTTTTCAATACAGTCTCCCTTTATTTCAACACATACTGATACTGATACATTAACCTCACCATAGATAGCGCTATACAGCCCTCGCATCATTTTCCATTTGGCGTGGCTTTTGTATGTCAGCCCGAAAACTTTTGGACCCACCCTATTAAGCGCCTGCAGCTGCAGAATGTTATAGTGGTTGTCCATCATTATTTGTCTTATGTACTTAAAACCTTTCTCAGAATTGCCCCCACTTAAAAATACATAGTCTTCATGTAAATTAATTACGTAATTGAACAGTTGAACACCTGATACGGGTACAGTTTGCAGAATACATTGAGCCCAGAAACTGATTAAAAAAGACAGCAAATTTGGTAGGTGCATATGAATGTGTTTTAGTAAGGATCTTCCTTGTCAGTTCTCACAGGACTTCAGTGAGGATGACTGTAGTTGAACAACATGACAGGTAGAGAATACACAGGCATAATAAAATCTAAAAATCAAAATATCTTGTTGAGTGTTCAGAAGTGTTATATCCCAAACATACACAACTGTAAGTAGCCCTTGATCATGTACTCTCTCAGATAACATGTAATATTTATTGGTTTAGTTGTAGTATTGCTGTAAATTTTTACAGGTGGCCCTAAATGATGGACTTCCCCAGCATGTATGCAGGCCTTGCACCGACAAGCTCTATACATGCCATAAAATAAAGGCTGATTTTATTGAAGCCAATAACAAGCTCCGGGACTACTTCAGGTTTACAAAGTCATCAGGAATTCATATCCTGGATCTTCAACCAGTTGTGTCTGCTCATCAAACATCTAATAAAGTAGCTGAAGTCCATTCAGTGCGTCAGGTAGTTAAACCATTTCTGTCTGAGTATGGTGTACAATTAGGGTCTCAGGTAATGATTGATAGAGAACAGTTGATGTCTGACATCACTTCTGATGTCATTTATGGAGTCATAAATGCCTCTAGCAAAGACTTACTTAAGGACAAGGAGATATTCTTAAATTCTATAGATAAATTATCTATAAATGTTGAAGAATGTGTCATTCCCTGTACTAATAACGAGGCAACCTTCAATGGAAATTTCACAAAAGATAAATCAGACCCTGCTGGTAACACCTCAGATGCATGTGACACAAAGGTAGAGAAAGTAGAAACTAGAAAAAAGAAGTATAAATATGTATGTGGTGAGTGTGAGGAAATGTTCACAATAAAGGGGGCTCTGCGTAAACATAAACTTGCCCATTGCAGAGTAGTGTTTGAATGTGACTATTGTAACAAGAAGTTTACATACAGAGCCCAATTAAATGACCATAGACGTATTCACACCAAGGAGTTGCCATTCATGTGTGAGATCTGTGGAAAATGTTTCCGAACCTCCATGAATTTGAATAGCCATAAATACCGGCATAAACCACCCAGTTACAGTTGTCAAGTATGTAATAAGAAATGTAGTAGTTCCTTTTATTTAACACAGCACAAGAAGGTGCACTCTACGGATAACCGGTTTGTATGTGAGGTATGTGGCAAAATGATCTTTACTCTTTTTAACCTGAAGGTTCACTTGCGAGGACACACTGGTGAAAAGCCTTTTCATTGTGGTGCCTGTGGGAAGTGCTTTTCCAGTGCTTCCAGATTAAAGAGACATGGGCTTATTCATGCAGACAGAAAATTCTGATGTGTTACTTTATTCATGTTCATGGTTAAAACAAAAACCTATTCTTGACAAACAATGGGAATCACAATATAGACACTAGACAAAGAAATAATTTGTACCTGCCCCAAGCAAACTTAACTATTTATCAAAGAGGAGCTTATTACTTGGGGATAAAAATCTTTAATAATTTACCCAGAAAGATTACAAATGTTGCTGATAATCTTAAAGAGTTTAAAACTGATCAAAACAATTTTTATACACGTATTCATTTTACACATTGGAAGAATATTTTAATCAATCATGAAGTATGTATTGTATAACAAAAACTGCTGTTATATTGGCATTAGTTTTTAGGTTTTGAATTATGTTAAAATGTGTAAGTATCCATTGATTGTCTATAATGATCTGATCTCATTTCCCCGTATAAACTTGATGTCTTTATTTTTAAAATTATTTGTATTTTATTGTCGTGACTCATTCTTTAGTGTGTCTATTGTTATTTTAATGACATGTTCTATGTCCATTTTGTTGGATCTCTGGAATACTGAATAAATTAATTAATGACAAAAGGCAGTACGAGTATTGCCTATTTGAGTAACTAATAATAAATCTGTGCTGATTTACAATAGATAATTTAAAAATAATATTTATTAACAGTGCTTTATTTAATGACAATAGAACTGTCATGGTGATTGTTACAAGCTACATTAAAAAGGGAAGGCAAGTAAACGTATTTTACTATTAGTACGACTTTCACTTCTGCACCAAGGATGATGTATTTTATGTTAGGTTTGTACTTGGTTGCTCAGAGCAGCACTGCTTTCTTATTCAAGAGTCATATAGAATTTTAGACACTGATTTTAAAGTGTAAAAAATCGTGTCTTAGAATCAAGGACCTGTGGTAGTTCAGTTAATAACAGAGTAAATGTTTGGCACTAACCTCATAATTTTCACATCTATGTGAAGACACTTGTCACTGCCTGCTATGATTGTTTGTCAGAAGGTATTAACTGTTTTCTCACAAAATAACAAAGAGTTTGAACAAAAATACGTTACTAACCGTTCTGGTTTTGTTACAAAAACACTGCAACTGTCCTTGTACTGGGAAGGGGATGCTCACATTTGGTTCTCTTTTGGACGCTATGATCAGCAGTATATTGCAGGGACTGTAAAATGTTCAGACCAGTTTCATGTATTCGCCTCATCACCGCCAGACCGGCGCCCCAATTAAAAATATCTAGCCAACACTTCGCATCGCACCTGATTTTGGTAAGAATGTTTCACTCGCAGGATTATTTGGTTGGGCAAAAGAAATAAAAAATGGGACAGCAGTGAATTGCCAAGGAAATCTTTCCGTGTGCCATATGTTCGGCAGCCCCGCCCTGTACTTTGTAATTCATTAACTGGGTGACAACCACATCAGTCTTTAATAGAAAACTGTATTTGGTGTAACAAATTTTCCAGCAGCAGTGCACAGCGAAACTATTTTATTGGCACCATGTCATAGATGGAATGCCAAAACAAACACTTGTCAGGCTGTTGCTTGTCGCCCGCTTTTCTCTGCTTTTGTCGACACTGGCCACTCGTGCCAGGAGAGCAGGCACAGATAATAGATAGATAGCACTTGTGTTTTCACATGAAGTGGCCCTGCTGGCTCCTGCTCGTAAATAATGTTGCTGGGTGCACGAGCAACATCGCTGTGTGTGTAAAACCTACGTGATTTTGTGAGCAACATTGCTCACCTGTTGTTGGCATGGATAGTTGGTGTCAAGTCATGTAAAGTATGGCGGGAATGGCGAAGGGTAGGAGGGAGATATTAATTTCAGAGGTTTATTCAAGACTTTCGCCACGGAGAGAAAAGATGATAGTTTGAGACGTAAGGATGTCGCAAATATGCTGTGGGAAGAAGTAGCCACAGCGTGTGGTATGATGAATGGTATTTCCAAATGACTGGCATGCTGCATTGCGAAAATCGACCATTCCAATACACATGAACAGTCACAACATAGTATGTCAGCAGTACCTGTGTTTATTGTTCAGTTAAGCAATGTGTTCGGTTTCTTGGGTATGAAATTATGAGTGCGAAGTTCTGTAAGCATGTTCTTTTAAATGAGTTTAAATTATTCAGGATTTCCGCGCCGAAGTTTTCCGAGACATTCCGAAGATCAATAATTTTTATTTTTTGACCTGGTCACCGTTAATATAATTATGTAATTCTTTAAAAAATAGAAATATTTTTCTCTTGCATTTATAGCACACAAAAATGTGCTAAGAAATGATAAATAATAAAAAAAACCAAACATTTCCTCAAATTTAAGTAATTGGAGTGAATGGGCATTTTGGGGTTGAAGAATAGGACATGTGCGGGGTAAACTGGAGCATAGTAATTCAAATAGTATAGCCATGTTAAGCTGAGGCCACACAGAGCGCTACACTATGTATGATATGTATGCTATGTTTGCTACACCAAGTGGCCACACTGGCTGCGATTCGTACGAGACAGCAGAGAAAAGTAAGAGATTTTTTTTTTCTATCGTCACTTGTACAAGATGTTGGCAGGTAGGTTGCCCTGGGAAAGTGACGACAGTGACAATGAGGTTTTGTTATTATATGCAGTGGGTAATAAACATGAAAGAAAGTGTGTACACGAAGTTAACATGAAAAGAAGAGAATTTGGCAAATTTCATCACCTGATGAAACAGTTATGTCAAGATGAAGTTAAATACAAAGAATATTTTCGAATGAGTAGTAATCAGTTTGAACAACTTTTGTTACTTATCAAGGATGACATTGAAAAGGAGGAAGTGAACTACAGGGAAAGCATTTCAGCAGAGGAATGACTAGCTCTTTGTTCAAGGTAAGAAAACACAGCTTTTATTTGTGATTTTTATTAATTGACACATTGTCCAAAAATGACACATATGGGTTACTATAATTGATGAAAGTAAGTTGCACTGTCGAGCAGTCCTGCATTTTGGTACGTTGTGTTTGAAGTATTTTCTTGTGCCTGATTTTGACCAGTTGATGGGTAGAACGGTGTAACAGGTGAAGGTGTCGATGTTTGAGGATAAGCAGGTGAAAGTGTTGATGTTTGTCTAGCAGGTGAAGGTGCTGTTCTTGAACTACAACCAGCTATTTCACAGTTGATGGAGGGTGTAAGACTTCTAAACTGCTCATGGTCCAGGTACTCAGTTTCTGCATTTATAACTGCCTTCATAACTTCTGCCTTTACTTTCAGTTGTAAATGGTGGGGGAGGCGCTTAGTGCTTTCACATGCACTTGCAAAGAAGTCAAGCTCTCCTGCCTGTTTCTTATCCTTATTTTTGTCTTTAAGGAATGTCAGTATCTTGTCAACACCTTCCTTGTAGCCTTTCCGAAATTCATTGAAATCTTTCCTGCACTTTTTACTTACCCTTCCTATGTTGATGGACAACTCTGACCCTGTTTGGTCTTCTTCCTCCTCAAGTTGATTATCTCCATCTATCGGTATCAAGCTGTCCTCGTTGGGATTGAGTCCTGTGCAAAAAGAAATTCATGTGATACTTTAAATGATAGAATTATGTATATTCCAAGCTCATGTGAATTCAACCTACATAAATCTTGAAATTACACTTCACTCTCATGCAGTTAAGTCAGACAGAAGGAAAGACCATCATCATATTCCCAAGGTTTCATTTTCTTCACAGTGTCACCACTGTTTGTCTTTCTCCTTAGCATAGCTTGCCTGTGGCAGTCTTGCAGATTCTTCCATTCACATTTCAGTACCTCTACCGCAAGAAAAATAGCACTACATATTACATATACATGGCCTACCCTAATCTAAAAACTTTGTAATAGCATTTTATTATAATTATTAATTCATTTAATATTTTCAAATTATTATTTCAGGTTCTTAGCAACTGGAAATTCGTTCTGATCATTGGCTTTCACCTATCGCATGGGTAGGTCTACAGTTAGTGGAATTGTTGAAGAGGTCTGTGAAGCCCTTTGGAAAAACCTTCAGCCTATGGTAATGCCTGAACCGAATGAGGAAATTTGGAGAGCATTGGAAAAAGTTTTCAAGGAAAGTGGAACTTTCCTCACTGCGTTGCAGCGATCGATGGCAAACATTTTCATATTAAGGCACCTCCAGTTGCGTACCCAAGAATTTTTTTCGGTGGGGGGGGGTCAACAAGTTCAGTTGAGGACAGAGAGAATGGGGATCTGAGGGCGGTAGCCCCCTAGTCAGGGGTTCTGGAGACAGCTGTAACTTGGTACAAGAAATTTCATTTCA
>Ga0209629_10003465_pt1 | contig 11303 bp, 14 predicted proteins | sample TergutCu122P5_FD_187286 | JGI IMG/M metagenome (GOLD analysis project Ga0209629, IMG submission 187286) | Cubitermes ugandensis P5 segment gut microbial communities from Kakamega Forest, Kenya - Cu122 P5 (SPAdes) (version 2) | ecosystem: Host-associated > Arthropoda: Insects > Digestive system...
AGTGTGTAACAGCTGTCAAAGTTTCAAACTTCTCTGGCCATTATCTCCGTAACCGTTCAACTTTGGATATAGGTGTTTTGGGTTATATCGGTATAGTTTAACATAAGGAACACTCTCCCAAAGTATTTCACATTCCTCCTGGGACACCCTGTATATAAGTAACAACAGAGACTACAGGAATGACATAATACAATCAGCATGTATAATATAAATTTCCTGAAACCCCAAAGCATAATTACTTACACCTAATATATTTGGCAGATCAAATACCAACTGAAAAAGATACCATGCAGGATGTGGGGGAGCTTACTTCACTGGCATTTACAATATTTAAAATACTTACTTACTCCATGGAACAGATACCTTCTTGAGAAGCTAACTGGTTTGCAGCTAGTGAAGAAATTCCACACATTTTATGGAATCCAAAGGTTCATTACTGCATTCAAAATTTCCCACAACCTGTCCCTATCCTGAGCCAGCTTGATCCAATCCATACCCCCATCCCACTTCCTGAAGATACATCTTAATATTATCCTCCCATCTTCACCTGGGTCTCCCAAGTGGTCTCTTTCTCTCAGGTTTCCTCACCAAAACCGTGTATACATCTCTCTTCTCCCCTATACATGCTACATGCCCCGGCCATCTCATTCTCTCAATTTTATCACCCGAACAATATTGGGTGAGTACAGATCATTAAGTTCCTCATTATGTAGTTTTCTCCACTCCCTTGTTACCTCGTCCCTCTTAGGCCCAAATATTCTCCTCAACACCCTGTTCTCAAACACCCTCATCCTACGCTCCTCCCTCAATGTGAGCGACCAAGTTTCACACCCATACAAAACAACAGGCAAAATTATATTTCTGTATATCTTAATTTTTAAATTTTTGGATAGCAAACTGGAAGACAAAAGATTCTGCACCGAATGATAGCAAGCATTCCCTGACTTCAGTCTTCTCTTAATTTCTTCTTACATAGAATTTTGATTTGTTAACGTTTTTCCCAAATATTTGAACTCTTCCACCCTTTCAAAGGAACTATTATCAGTCTTCATACTGTGACTCTGTCCTGCATTCTGATCTCGAGACATGACCAAGTACTTAGTTTTATCAGCATTTACTTCTAGTCCAATCTCTTTACTAGTCACTATCAAATCTTCTGAATTTTTCTTTATAGTATTTATGCCTTCTCCCAATATATTAACATCAGCAGCATAAACCAGAAGCTGATGTGTACTATTTAATTTCAAGCCATCCTGGTTTACCTGAATCCTCCTAATGGCATACTATAAAGCAAAGTAGAAAAGCAATGGCAATAGAGCTTCTCCTTTTTTCAAACCATTCCTAATAGGAAACATGTCAGATAAATTAAACTACACCTACAACAAATTCTGCAGTGTTCTGCAAACCTTACCTTGAAAGCATTTTATGAATATTTTACATGTCTTGCGTTTTTCAGCGTTATTTTTCAATATGTGTTCTACCTAATCTCAAGTTATGAAAAAGACTTTGACCTGCTATGCATGTAAAATCAAACCTACAAGTTAGAATAACATGGTGAGCAGGAGTTAAAATTGGGTGCACAGAGCTCTACAACAATAGTTTTAGATTAATAAAAATAATATACACATCTAACATATTTCATCAGTATTTTGCCATGTATGTTACATCGAACCTAAAAATGTGAATGGGATAGTGACACTGATGTAACTGAGCCTAAAATGTTTTAAAACTACCCTAATGATGATCCCACGGGGCAATGAAACATATCAGATAATAAATAAAGTTATCAAAGTAACTTGTGTGCCTTTTATGGGAAATTACTAATTAAATTACTTCATTAATTAATACTAGTTACAGTAATCTTCCTCACGTCTACATCAATTCATCAATAAGAAATTTCATGGTGTGAGTCAAACATCTGACATTTTCCTATTAGCATCTCCCTTACTAGAAACCACATCTCAACACTGTACAACATGCACATTACATAACAAAAACTACCAGGAACACACATTAAAAAAGAAAAATTCTGCAAACTACAACTTGTACACATTAAGCAATACATAAAATACATTTTAACTTAACAACTCACACAAATCAGCCATAGATGATATGGCAAAGTTTTCAATATTGGCAATGAGAACAAAACTGACCAGCTAATGTCTCATAAAATCTAAAGCAAAAATCCCAGACCAATGAACACCAAATATGATGAGATTATTATTGGAATTCTCACACAAAATAGCACAACCAAAGATCCAACATACATGTAGTGGAACTATCTCAATACACAATATAGTTTCCATCTTAATGACACTGACATGCTGACTTGTAGTTGCACCAGTCTAGTTTGCTCAAATACAGTAGTACAGATGTTCAATGGGATCTAGCATTCACCCTACAATGAGCAATCTTGCGTTTGCAGCATCATTTGCAACACTGTATCATATTACCCCAAATAAATTAAAGAAAACAAATACTTGTTCAAGTCTTTCGTTGTACATGCTTGTAACACTTCATCTCACCCTGTTAGTGTATCCCATTCATTTCACAACTCAAAACAGTCTGATTTATATGGTACGGAGCATAATTCTTAACTTACCTTATCTCTGGAAACATTTGTATCATCTGCCCTATTTGTTTCCGAGGAAGAATTTTCAGTGTGAAGTTCTTTGAGGTTTTCACCATGTGTACTATCAGTAACCACCATGCCAAGCTTCGACAAATGTGACCTGCTGGGATCATTAAGATCATCAAGACTGCCACCATCTTTATGTTTATCATCTTGAGTGTGACTCTGGAAACTGTCATGGCTATGGCCTCCAAATTCAGACCAGCTGGTATGACTGGTCTCATCAAGACTTTCGTTCTTTACTTCACATCCAATTTCTTTATTCAGAGGCCATTCAATATTTTCTTTGAGTTCTGTCTCAAAAGTTATTACATTTGTATCGGCAGTCTTTATGCTAGGCTGAAGTGTTTTAAATCGCTGAAGACTCGACTATAATTAAAACAAACAAATTCCATACATAGTTTTATACACACTTTTGTTTTGTGTCAAATCTAAGAAGTAATATTCTCAATTTTAAGCTAAAGGGGATTAAAACAAGAAGGAAATGCATTAACATCATTAATAAAACATATGTATAAGCTGTGCTGATGTGATGAGTCAATCATCTTCCTTGTGAATAAAACCAACAGATGCACTGAAATCCAATTTTATTGGTATTATGACTCTACATGTTTCAGGCAGCCTTTCTGCCCATCATCAGGAGTTCTTAGCTGCACATCAGCTTTGGAACATTTGATGCAGTTTTGATGACCATATGCTACCAGGAGTAGGCTGGAACCATCCTACTCCTGGTAGCATATGGTCATCAAAACTGCATCAAATGTACCAAAGCTGATGTACGGCTAAGAACTGATGATGGGCAGAAAGGCTGCCCAAAACACGTAGTCGTAATACCAATAAAATTGGATTTCAGTGCAAGTTCGTTTTATTCACAAGGAATCTGTTATGATGCACGGTCATATGATCGTAAAAGAGTCACTCATGGTCAGCAAACATACTGAAATACATATGGTAGAAAATGCAGGTCCTACATGGTATAATCAAACAGTTTCTGGTGGGACCACACAATGACTCTACTGCTGCTAGCATGAGCTTCTGCTATTACATGTAGACAGGGTAGTGTTTGCTGAAACATTTCCTGCATGGAATACAACTCTGCTATGTATAATGGTTGAATAACATCACCTTTAAGTATAAGTGTGTGTTGTTCCACTCACGGTTCTTGAAAATGACAACCTTGAAAGAACAGTGTTTGCCAGAAATGTTGCTTGGAACTGGGGAAAAATGCTATGGAAATTCTGAAATGATGAAAGTAGCCGTTGGAGAGTAGTCAATGGGAAGAACACAAGTTTTTGAGTGGTTTTCCAAGTTCAAAAGTGGTATAAACTTTGGTGAATATGCTGAATGCTTAGGACATCCAACAACAAAAAGGGACAAGAATGTGGATCAAGTGATGGAACTTTTCCTCAAAAACAGAAGAATGACTGTCAATAAAGCTTAAAGTTACTAGCATGCTGAGGATTTCACTTTGGTTACTTGTGAGCATTTTAAAAAAACAATCTGAATATGTGTTGCATTCCTGCCATATTCTTGCACTACCAGCTGAGTGACGAGAAGGAGAGTTATGTTAACACGTGCGTGGACCTTCAAAAGACACAAGAGAGAACCACAATTCGTTCTGAAGATATCACAGGTAATGTGTAATGAGACATGGGTTCATGACGCTCATTGATTCCCCCCCCCCGCACTCATGCAGTTATGCATAATGTATTTGTTAAACAAGAACAAAATGTAAACCAACACAATTACACTGACACCTCATGGCATCTAAGGGAAAATGTGTGACAAAAACTACGTGAAAAGTTGAATTCAGGGACTGATTTCTCCGTAACCATGACAATGCACTTGCTGACTCTGCTCTGTCTACACACAAATTTATGGCAAGGGAAAAAAAAAAGTCCTTCCACACCCTCCCTACCCTTAACATTTAGCACTGTCTTTTACCAAAACTGAAGGGAAGTGTATTTAATATAACCACAATTCAAGCTGAACTGCAGGGCAAAATCGAGTTTCAAACATGACCTTCAAAAAATGCTTCAAATGTTGGTGTGATCATTCAACTCACCATACACAAGAGACAACACTGATTAGAAAGTTTGTGTGTTGTCTTGAGACATACGTTCAGTCTACAATCTATGTGATCGCCCCATGTACACTCTAGGTCCTCACACTTTGTGTCATCACTTTTATACTCTGCTGGGGGCATGCCCATTCAGAACAACATAACATAAACAACCTCACAAAATTAGGTCTATATACATCATCCTATCACTATCAACCTCTACCATCTTGATGGCCAAAATTATTTCCTTTTGTATGAAGAAGTCTGTCTAAATGATGATTACCATTTTCATTTCCGTGCTGGTTAAATGCCACCCTTCTCCAATCTCACTTCCTGTATTCCCTTTAAATATAATATACACTTTCTATTCCTTTTGTTACCACTTACAAGGAACCTACTACACAAACTCTTTAACATTCCTAGTATCAAATATAATATATATTTTCCATGGTTTATATCATTCCAAAACTTTTACTCCTCACCAAATATTATTAGGTCATCAAATCAAAGAGGCTGAGATAGGTGAGACATGTGACTCATATGAGAAAAAAGAAAAATGTATACTGGTTGCTGGTGGGAAACCTGAGACCAAAAAAAAACTATGAAAACCTACACACAGGTGGAAGGATAATATTAAAATGAATCACAAACAAGAAAGATGGGAGGGCATAAGCTGGATTCATTTAAAAAAAGGGACAAGTGGAAAGCTTTGTGTACACAATAATAAACCTGTGGGTTCCATAAAATGTTGGGAATTTCCCAACCAGCAAAGAAACTATTAGAATCTCAAGAAGTAACTCTGCACCATGAATTTAACTACATAATTACAAAGAATCCAACCAAGCTGATGGTACTGGGTAAGAGCTCATAACACGTTGATTTGTTATAAAGAAAAGCCGTTAGCCCTCTGGAGGACCACTCCGATTCAGCTTCCCATGACTGCTTATATGCCGTTACCCTCTATATTTGAAGGCTATCTCCTTTATCTGCAACCTGAGAATGTGCTATGCTATACTGACAAGGGACCATGTACAGCATGGGTTGTCAACACATGACCCATCAGGTTGAACTTTGCAGCCTGCAGCTACATTTGTAATATATATATATATATATATATCCTAAAATTTACACAATAATTTAGGTGGTTTGATATACCACTTATTATTTTTCCAAGTGCAGCCCACAAGCCAGTCCACAATAACAGGTGTGTGGCCCTGTACCATAAAAAGGTTGAAGGCCCATGATTTACACCATAGTCCCTGGGCAAATTTAGGTCTTGAAACATGAGGAAAAAATACACATTTATTTATTTATTTATCTATTTATTTATGTCACCTAATACAACTACATACACACACACACACAGAAAGTGTCAAAGAGTCTTGTGAAATAACATGGCATGAGCAAAAGATGGCACACTCACCTTCAGATACTCCAGAAATGAAATCAGTCTTGACAGAAATTCCTCCTTCCTATGTGTTTCCAATATGGCACTGAGATCTGAGTGAGAAAATGAGTACGAATGCAGCATGCCGGCATCTTTCAGCTAGAAAGAAAAATATGTATCACACAGAAGAAATCAATTTAACACCCAAGCACAACACACACACATGCACACACATGTATGAACACACAAACACACACACACACATTTACTTGAATGGGCATTTCTCAGCATACCAGAGATAAATTACAAGACATTTTTTATATTAATCAAGGAAGTACCTGATAAAGAATGAATCCTGTATTCATTCTCCTTTTGCATAGCTTAGTCACATTCATTCATTCAGTATTACAGAGATCCACTGAATTGGATACAGAACTTGTCATTAAAATAAAAATAGCCACAGTACAGAATGGGTCTTGACAATAAATACAAATAATAATAATAATTTTATAAATACAATACATAAATAAGACATCAGGTTTATACAATGAAATGAGCTCATAACAGGCAATCAATAAATACCTATATAATGTATACAGACAGAACCTCAACACTAATACCAATATAATAAGGAATTTTGTGATACAGTACATAATTCATGATTGATTAATGAACTCTTCCAATGTATAAAATTAATAGGTTTATAAAAATTGTTTCAGAGCAATTTTAAACTCTTTTAGATTACCAGCGACATTCTTAATCTCCAAGGGAAAATTATCCCTGAATTATTAGCGCCTTTTTACAAATGGTTAAGTTTGCGTGGGGCAGGTATAAATTATTTTTTGTCTAGTGTCCATACTGTGATTTTCAATGTTTGTTGAGAAAAGGTTTTTGTTTTGAACTACAAACATTAATAAAGATATTAGACATTGTGATGTCAAAGGCAAAATTTGTAATTTCTTAAATAAATTTCTACATGAAACTCTATTCCCAAATCCTTCCTTAATTGCCTTTATTTGCGTGCTAAATATTGTGGAACTATGCGACAAGTTTCCCCATAATACAATTCTCTAACTCACAACCGAGTGAAAGAAAGCATGATAAATTATTTTTAATGACGAGGCAGACACATGTGTTTTGGCATTTCTAATTGTATAGCAAGCCGTACTTACCGTATATTCTCGTATCCAATCCACACCCTTTTTACAGTTTCAGAGGGCTAAAAAATCAGATGCAGATTAGAATCGCGTGTGGATTAGATTCACGGTCAAGAGCTGGATTTTGGAAAAATGATAGAGCCACTGTACGTGCCATAAGAACAATACAATAATTTATTATTTTATTTCTTATTTATAATATTATATAATATATAATATTTATAATTTATTATTCATCAGACTCGCCATCATCTCTCATAACTGAATCGTTATCCGTCACCCAGTCACTACTTCACACACGGCACTTTAATCGGATAACGGTTAAAGCACTGGTAACATCCAATATTATTCAATTAGCTTTTACAACAATAAAATTCATTACAATCTTCTTGGACTGACAGATAGATCAGGCATTTCAAATATACCAAAATCCCAGAGACAAACTCTGTCTCCATCACCAGGGTAAGGACATGACTCAACACCCAGTCCGCCTTGCCTATACACTTGCACATGGCCAAGCTCATAGCAGATTATGAGCCAATGATATCGGTGGAAGAAGCCCCATTACTGCTGTGCCTGACCTTGATTCTCACTGGATGAATCTCAAACCTGTTTCAGCATAGCTGAGCAGCTTAGTATGGAGCCAACTGCCTTCCCCCCGCCTCCAAAATCTCTGTAACGCTTTCACTACATGATCCATATAGTTTGATGCCTTCTCTAGTCACCACATACTTTGAATTTCATGCTACATCTCACATCCATAATATGTTCTGATATGGCCAACTATTCCTGCTGACCAAGACAAGGGTGCCTCAAATGTTCCATCAGTCCTATTTCTATGATTTTGCCTGCCTGACACACACTTTATAACAAGTGAGTTAATGGTTCCTCGACATTGCAACACCGTTCTGATATTGTGTTTAGCAAGCAACCTGCTGGTCTTGTTTTGAGGTTATCTGTATCTGTCAATAAGGAAGCATGGTAACATGTATCGGTTTTTTAGTCAATGTCCAGGGCCTATATTTGGCACACAGAAAAAGCTTTATACCCTGCCTGCTGCAAACACTTCATCCAAAGGTCCACTTTAAGTGTTAAATTAATAATGTAGACTCTCCTCATTGCACATGAGGCTTGACCAATGAATGTGCTTACTGTTGAATGACAAAATGATCATGAACTACAGAATTGGGGGAGAAAAAAAAAAAGACAACACTAGTTACGGCAGTAGTGTAAAATAATGTCAAAACTTGCTGTGGTCTAATAATTTACTGTTCACCGTTCTTTAATCATTAAAAGTTTAAGCTATAATTAGAAAATGAAAGCAACATTTATAGATACATGTAATCAAATACTGCTTTCATCCCATATTACATCATTGTCAGAGAAGCTGATGTCAAAACTGGCAAGATAAACACAAGAGATAAAGACATTAATCAGACCAAGACTAGGTTTTGAGTTTTGTGTATATACCTAAAACGACGTTTGGTTTAGGTTACTGGTTATGTTCACTAACTCTTGCATATGTTACTCACACACACACACACGTCCTTCCGTGTGTACACCAGTAAACAAATGCATACGGGTCAGTATTACTAGAAAAATATTAACTGATAGTATCATACATTACTTCCAAATAATGTAGTATGCAACACATAAGAAGCCTCCACACACGAAGAAACTGAGATGCTACATTAGCTTGGCAGCTAACGCAGCATTATAAAAAAAAATCAAACGAATCTAATCTAAAATTTGGTAACAAGAAAAGAAAGAAGAAATAGGTTCCACACGTACGTATCTTGATATGAACCTACACCACGTCACTTTTCTGGGCAGTTATGCTCCTTCCTGTTGGGTTAGCTTCCATATTTGCAATATTTACATATTCAAAAAGGAAATGACTTTATGAAGCTAACATTTCCCTGAAAGGTAGGTAAAAGATATGTATACATCACATTCCACAAAACAGTGTTTTTAGAGTAGACATTAATGTGCGACCATACTGTACAACATTTTTTGCGTGTACACACAGAATGTTATGTATCGCTACTTACAAATGACAGGAATCTAGGAAAGAAGTTCAACAATTCTTGGGCAACTGCCCTCCAATCGATAGCCATTTCATTTGGCGGTCCCTCAGTCGTCCTCATGCGAAAAATGAAGTTTCACATTCGGAACACTATTCTTTAATGTGATTTACACCATAGATCGGTACTTTACATAGACAGCCACATGAGCACACTTAAAGTAACCGGCTTTGTACTTTTCCACCATAAAAAAAAACCATCACATAACACGTACGAAGAAATCCTTTCCGACACACGTAAAAGCTGTACTGCATAAAGACGGGACGAAGATGGCGCCAGCGCTGCAGTCGCCAGCCGTAGCGTTATTTCCGTGACTATCAGAGGAGGTAGTCTGACATCACGGAAATAACGTAGTAGCAGACGACTGTTTGCAAGTCTTGCATGTAATTTTGTATATGCTACTTTTTTAATAATCCGATTTCACGTTTTGTGTTGTGGGTCTTATAAGTTGCTCCAGAGTTGCTGTTGCTTTGAATGCTAGGAACTACTACAGGCGTGTGGCCAAATATGGCGGCCGGCGCAGCAAGTCATCCGTGGCCAAGGTAAATCCGTGGTGTTTTGTTGTGGCGGAAAACACACCGAAATTTAAGAAGAGGTTGAAGGTGGAGTTTATGTCTGTAGGGGAGATTTATATACATTGGAATTGCGCACATTGTGCATGAAGCATGCAGTTATTCCGTAGCTAGTTCGGTCATGGAGTACGTTCTAGCAGTGCACTCTGTTATATGGTATCGTCCGCACGGGGCTGAGCACAGTTTACACCTACATTCATCGCTGAGTTCATGGAATCTAGCTTCACTGCAGAATTTGAAGTGAAAACAGTGTACTGCTATTCTATTTATGACATGTCGTAGTTGGTATTTGGTTTCCGTCCATTTTCGATTGGTCATCGCTTCCGTCGTGTAGAAATCCTCCCAGATGTCCATCTTCTTATCGTTCAGTTCTCGGAGTGCATCTTTGTAAGCCGTCGTCATTGGCAGCATTAGGGAGGTTTTTAGGTCCTCGACGAAGAAAGTTTCTTTCGCCAGCTCGTACACCAATCTCGATCGGGTATGTTGAGACACCCGTAGCTATACTAGATGATCTGTGCCCGTAGCACTCTCTTCAGGTATCTGGCCTTCATCTTTTCTAATTCTAGAAGTTGCTTACGCGTGAAGTATTCCAAAATCAAATCGATACCATAAGTTAGCGTTGGCACCACCTTTAGTCTGAAGAGCTGCATTGCAGTTCCCAGAGCGATACGTTTCAAGTCTTTAATGTCGTTCATGGCTCTCACTGCAGCTATCATTCGGGATCTGAGGTGTATTCGAAAACTTTTCCCCGTTGTTTGGATCGTAAGTCCTAAATACTTAAAGTGGTTCACTCTTTGAAAATGTTTCCCGTTGCACTTAATTCTCGCTGATTCTGCCAATTTTCCCCCTTTTCTAAATTTCACAGCGCCTATTCCCCTCCACAAAAATTATTATTTCCTCCAGTTCGGCCAATAAAACGATTAGCGCATAATGCGGGTCCAACATTGCGGCAATATCTGCTTTGCTTGGCTTGTTTAATGTTTTATTAAATGCATTTATATTGTCTTCTGTAACGTAAACCTCCGTTAAACATATGAAAAATTTAACACCAACTTGTTGCACAAAGCTTTTATTTCTTAATCCACCAAATTCTTTGGTCTTAACTGTTGGCCATCTACAGGAAGCTCACTTTTGAGAATGTGCAGCTTATTCTTCAACTTTTATGGTAGACATTCTACATATTATTATTATTCCTGATAAACAGTCAGCTTCTAATTAGAGTATATTATTCATATTTAGAGATTCTAGATCTTACTTCATTTTAAGAAATATTTGAACGTACATGTTTGGGCGTAGCAGTTACATCGACAGCAAATTAAAATAATTTTATACTGTCTTTTAACCACAATACCGATTAAGAATTGTAACATTTAATCTTCATAATAATAATAATTTTAATCATATGCAGT
>Ga0209629_10003466_pt1 | contig 11303 bp, 6 predicted proteins | sample TergutCu122P5_FD_187286 | JGI IMG/M metagenome (GOLD analysis project Ga0209629, IMG submission 187286) | Cubitermes ugandensis P5 segment gut microbial communities from Kakamega Forest, Kenya - Cu122 P5 (SPAdes) (version 2) | ecosystem: Host-associated > Arthropoda: Insects > Digestive system >...
TGGATTTTAGCAATCCTCCTCATATTTTTTTGGAAATTGCGAAACAAATAGCGGATACAAGTATAGGGATCAATTTTGATACGGCAAATATATTAGTATCGGGAAATGAAAATACACTTGAGGTATTGGAACAGGTGATTGACAAAGTAGAAACAATCCATGTTGCCGAAACAGCTACTTTGGGCAAAATGGATCCTGTTCTTTTGGGTAAAGGTCTGGCTCCTATTAAAGAAGTATTTACTTTACTAAAAAAACACGGATGGGATAAATGGCTATGTATTGAAGAATGGGGTAATATGGGTATTGAAGGAGTTGTCGAAGCTGTTAAATATACCCGTAAAATGTGGAATGAAGCTTAATTGATGGATTCATGAAAATAAAAAACTTCAGATGGTGGATTGCAGGATTATTAGCAATAGTGACTGCTATCAACTATTTAGACCGGCAAAACTTCCCATTGGTATATGCTGAACTAAACAAGGTAATTCCTATATCTGATGCACAGTTTGGTTTTTTGAACAGTTTGTTTTTATTTATGTATGGAACCATGTATGCTGTGGGTGGACGAATTGTGGATTTACTGGGAACTCGGATGGGATATGCCATAATGGCGACATGGTGGTCGATAGCGAATATTTTTCATGCCTTTATTTCCGGTGTTACAGGTTTAGGTATTGGTAGGTTTTTTTTAGGAGCCGGTGAGGGAGGAAGCTTTCCGGCTTCTGCAAAAGTAATATCTGAATGGTTTCCCCCAAAAGAACGTTCGTATGCATTCGGTATTTTCAACACCGGATCGAGTATTGGAGCCATCATAGCTCCCCTGTTGGTTTTATTTATCGTAAGTATATTTGGGAGTTGGCGATGGACTTTTGTGATTTTCGGCTTCATGGGTTTGTTATGGGTCATAGTCTGGATAAAAATGTTCAGCCGGCCGGAAAAGAGTAAATTCATTACCGAAAAGGAGAAACATTACATCATCAGAGAGTTAACAGCCAATGAAGAACAAATTCAGATAGACCGGCAATCAAAAGTGTCGTGGAATGTATTATTAAAAGTCAGAAAGCTTTGGGGACTTTTAATTATCAAGTTCTTGACAGATTCTGCCTGGTTTTTTTTCATATTTTGGCTCCCAAAATATTTGAATGATGTTCGTGGACTTGATATAAAGGGAATAGGAACTTATGCGTGGATTCCTTTTGCCTTTGCAGCAATAGGTAGCTTTATCGGGGGATGGCTAAGCAGCTATTTGATCAACAAAAAGGTTTCGCTTGATTTATCAAGAAAAATCGCATTGGGAATCTCTGCCGCTTTGTTGCCGGCTTCTTTGCTAATCACATCCACTTCATCAATTTTGTTTGCAATTTTCTTTTTCGGATTGGCAATGATGGGTCATCAATTTTGGTCGACAATTGTCCAAACGCTGGCTGTGGATATATTTCCATCGAAAATAGTCGGCACAGTCTCCGGATTAATGGGATGTATCGGAACATACGGAGCCATGTTGTTTAACCTGATTATCGGATTTATTATCCAGCAAGCGGGATATACGCCGGCATTTATTGTATCCGGCATACTGCATCCTGTTTCTTTTTTGATAGTCATGATTGTTATACGGAAAATTGAACCTGTTCGCCTTTTAGCACATATAAATTGAGGTATGAAATTATCAATAGCAATAGCATCAGAAAATGCGCTTCCAAGTGCATTTGTTGTGTTCAGAGGCTTTGAAAAGTCTATACGGGATGCAGCTACATTAGGGTATGATGGAGTTGAATTAGCCTTGAAAAATGCAGATGAGGTAAATCCGCAAGTAATAAAATCGCTCCTTAATGAAACCGGATTGCAGGTTTCCTGTATTTCAACCGGACAAGTATTTGCAGAAAGCGGATTAATGTTTACAGATGCAAACATACAGAAAAGAAATGAAGTAAAAAGATTATTCAAAGAGCTAATTGATCTGGCTGCAGATTTTTGCGGGATGGTGAACATAGGCAGAATACGGGGCCGGATTGGAAATAATGAGAGAGGATCTTGTGAAGAGCGATTTATGGAAGTAATAAAAGAATTATGCGAATACGCTGCTTTACAAAATGTCTGTCTGGCGCTGGAACCTGTTAACCGGTATGAAATTAATTTTGTTAATTCAGTAGAACAAGGAGTAGCTTTACTAAAAAAAGTGAATCATCCGAATTTAAAATTAATGCCGGATACATTCCACATGAATATTGAAGATGTAAAGATAGGGGAAGAATTATCCCGTAACATTGATTACATTCAATATATTCATCTTGCCGATTCCAACCGGCTGGCTCCGGGCTGGGGGCATACCGATTTCAATGATATTTTCACGCATTTGAAAAAGGTGAAATACGACGGATGGTTGGCTGTGGAAATTTTACCCAAACCCAATCCCATGGCGGCAGCCAAACAAGCGATTGATTTTCTTAAGCCGTTTTTTGAATAAGCGCTGAGAATTGAATAAATAAAACAGATTTATGGAAAACAAAAAACAAGTAGCAAAACAGTTATTATTAGAGTTTAAAGGAGAAAATTATATTTCCGGGCTTGACATTTTTGATCGACTGGGAGACGAGGTGTCAAAGCTTGGAAAAAGAGTAAGTGTTGTCGTTGATGGCTTGGGGCAGGATTGGATTTCTCCTTTGTTATGCAGGACGGAAAAATTATTAATTGCTGCCGGTCTGACTATGGCAGGAGAGTATATTCTCGGAGCGCGACCCAACGCCCCTCGAGAAGATGTGTACTTTATAGCTGAAAAATTAAGGGAACAAAATCCCGAAGCGGTACTGTCGATTGGCGGAGGAAGTACTACAGATGCGGTAAAGGCAGCTATTGTCCTTAGTGCATTGGGGGATAAGTATCCCGACCTTGATGTCTATTTCGGGACAGGCGAAGTTAATAAACGGATTGCATCGGAAAATAGGAAATTACTTCCTCATTATGCAGTGATGACGGTTGCCGGTTCAGCCGCACATCTTACTAAATACTCGAATATTACCGATCTGCATTCCGGGCAAAAAATGTTGATTGTGGATGAATCTATCGTTCCGGTAAAGGCGCTATTTGACTATGCATTTACCGCTACTCAACCCTTGTCGCTGACGATAGACGGAGCTTTGGACGGAATTTCTCACGGACTTGAAGTTTTAATGGGAATTTCCGAAGACCGGATTAACCATGTGATGCCGGTTTGCTTAACAGGTATCGAATTACTTGTAAACAACCTAAAAAAGACAGTTGCTGATCCGGGAAACATGGAAGCGCGCGAAGCCATTGGATTGGGTACCGATTTAGGAGGGTATGCCATTATGATTGGAGGCACGAATGGCGCTCATCTGAACAGTTTTTCCATGACGGATATTCTCTCCCATGGACGCGCCTGTGCGCTATTGAATCCATATTACGTGGTATTCTTTTCTCCAAACATTGAAAACCGCCTGAGGGAAATAGGGAATATTTATAAAAGAGCGGGGTATATTAAAAAAGATTTGGAAAAACTACAAGGCAGAGATTTGGGATTAGCTGTTGCGGAAGGAATGATTTCTCTGTCGGAAGATATTGGTTTCCCGACAACTTTGAAGTCTGTACCCGGATATACCGAAAATCACAAATGGCGATGCCTCGAAGCTGCAAAAGATCCCAAGTTGGAATCTAAACTGAAGAATATGCCGGTACCTATGTCATCCGCAGACGTAGATATTTATATGAAATCCATTTTGGACGCCGCAGAAAGCGGAGATATGAGCAAAATAAAAAAGTTTTATTAACAAATGATTTGTTTTACATAAAAAACTGCAATTATTATGAAAAGAAAAATGACCGGTAAAATTTTTGTCAGATATTTAATTGATTGCCTGTTAAAGTCAGGAGGATTACTTGCCTTATTTATTGTTATGTCGTTCCAGCTTTCTAATGCAACAGACAAAGTTGGGACGGATTTATCCACGAATAACGCAGGTACGGAAGTAACGCAGCAACAAAAAACAGTAACCGGAAAAGTTACTGATAAGAATGGTGAAACGCTTGCGGGAGTGTCTGTTTCAGTAAAGGGTACTACTAACGGTACTCTCACAGATGTTGATGGGAACTATAAAATTACGAATGTTCCTGAAAAAAGTACATTAGAATTTACTTTTCTCGGAACGAAAACCGTAGAAATAGCGGTTGGTTCTCGGTCTGAAATAAATGTAGTTATGACTGAAGATATAGTCATGTTGAATGAAATTGTTGCCGTCGGATACGGTACAATGAAAAAAAGTGATGTTACAGGTTCTGTAACAAAAGTTACTTCTAATGATTTAAAGGCCATTCCCGTTTTTAATTCAGCGCAAGCGCTGATAGGGCGGGCAAGCGGAGTGCAAGTAAAGCAGAACTCCGGGAATCCGTTGAGTCGTATCGAAGTACGTGTTCGAGGGTCTAATTCGATGATGGGGAGTAACGACCCATTGTATGTGGTAGATGGCGTACCGTTGTTTGGCGGAATGGAATACATCAGCACTTCGGAAATTGAGTCTATAGATATTCTGAAAGATGCCTCATCCACAGCTATATATGGTGCACGGGGAGCGAACGGCGTCATCATAGTTACTACAAAACAGGGGCGGAAAGGAGAAAAAAGCAGGATAACTATTGATAGTTACTACGGTATGCAAACTGCTCTGAAGAAATACAAAGTGCTCAATTCCAGCCAATATGCAACCATTGTTAATGAGTACATGAAAAATGAAGGTTTACCTCCTTATTTTAATGACCGGATGTTAACCATAGATACCGACTGGCAGGATGTCATCTTCCGTACTGCTCCGGTTCAGAATCATACGCTGACCTTTACGGGAGGCAGTGAAAAAACAGCTTACAGCATAACCGGCGACATCTATGCGCAAGATGGTATTATTATGAATACCTCAGTAAAAAAAAGTTCTCTTAAAATAAGCTTACAAAGTGATGTCAATAAAATAGTTACCATCAGTGGGAATGTCGTATTGACGAGAAGGGAAACTGATAACACTCCGGTGGATAATGGGGCTTATGGAAAAACGATTTTGTCGGGCGCTTTGTCAGCTCCACCAACCTTGCCTGTGTATGATGAAAATGGACTTCCGACAAAAATAGAAACTGCTTATTCTTTTGGTTCGGTCGATATGCGGAATCCGGCATTGTTCTTAGCCCCCAGGAAAGATCATCGCATGATGGATAATGTTTTGGCAAATGCCGCACTTGATTTCACATTATTTGATGGCTTAGTTTTCAGAACATTAGCAGGAATCGAATATTTACACAGCATCAACGATATCTTTACTCCCGTAGTTTATCCATCAGATCTGGGATATGCATCGGATGGATATGATTACACAAACTCCATAGTGAGTGAAAACACGTTAAGTTATAAAAAAGTATTCAATGAAAAGCATGCTGTGGATGTAGTAGGAGGATTTACTTTCCAAAACTATTTGGGAAGAAGCGAATCGGCAAGTGTAACCGGATTGGCAACCAATGTTACTGAGAATTTCAATCTTGCCGGCGCTTCAACAATCAATGCGCCAAGTAACACAATTGCCGAATGGATACTTCTTTCATGGTTAGGTCGTATCAATTATTCGTATAAAGGAAAATATCTGATAACCGCGAGTATTCGTGCCGATGGTTCTTCGCGTTTTGGTGCGAATCAAAAATGGGGAATATTTCCATCGGGCGCCATTGCCTGGAGGGTATCAGAGGAAGATTTTATGAAATCTATACAGCAGATCAGTAACTTAAAGTTGCGGGCAAGCTATGGCGTAACGGGTAATACTGCCTTAAACCCTTATCAGTCGTTAAGTAGGTTGTCCAGCACAAAATATATCGTATCAAATGCTACACAGGAAGTTGGATGGTACCCGACAGGAATCAGTAATGCAGCCCTTCGGTGGGAAACAACCACTCAAATGGATATTGGATTCGACTTGGGCTTATTCAAAAACAGGGTATCTGTTTCGTTCGATTATTATCACAAACTTACTTCAAACCTTTTGGCTTCAGTTCCGCTTCCTCCATCCATAGGATACACTTCAACGCTTGACAATTTGGGTAAGATACAAAACCGGGGACTCGAACTTTCCATATTTGCCGGAATTTTCGATAGCGCATTCAAATGGGATATCACAGGAAATATTTCTGCAAACCGGAATAAAGTAAAGGAAATTTCTATGGGCAGCGATATCGAATCAGGCACATTGGATATTCCGTTTTATTCAGCGACCAATATCATCAGAGTAGGTGAACCGTTTGGCATGTTTTATGGCTACCGGGAGGATGGTTTAAATGAAACCGGATTCATTAAGTACCGTGATAATCACGAAGATGGATCAATTAATGCATTAGATAGGGTAATAATTGGCAATCCATATCCTGATTTTATTTTTAGCATATCCAATAATTTCTCATACAAAAATTGGGATTTGAATTTATTCTTAGATGCTTCGCAGGGAAATGATATTTTCTGGGCAACAGCCGGCACCCACCTCAATTCCTTCCAAAGAGGTCAAAATCAATTTGTTGATATTATGGGAAATTATTGGACACGGGAGAATCCCGATCCAAATGCCAAATATCCGGTAATCAGTAGCAAAACATCGGTTACCGTTTCTGACCGTTTTATTAAAGACGGCAGTTATATTCGGTTAAGGAATTTGACTTTGGGCTATTCCGTTCCTGTTCAGAAATTGGGTATGACATGGTGTAGCAGGGCGAGATTCTATGTTTCGGCAATAAACCTGCTAACCCTAACTAATTATCCCGGACTTGATCCCGAATCAAACACAGTAGGTAACGATGTAGGCGGCGCTGCTGACCGTGCGCGGATTGGTATTGATCAAAGTGGGTATCCAAGCGCTAAAAGTATACTTTTGGGATTTAACTTGAGTTTTTAATCTTAAAAATTTTGATGTAATGAAAAAGATTTTCTTACTTAACTTTATTTGCATAGCAATATTGTTTGGTTCTTGTAAAGACATGTTACAGGAAACCCCAAAAAATTTTCTTTCGCCTGTTAGTTATTATAAAACGGAAGCTGATGCTAAAGGAGCCATTTTAAGCGTATATGCAAGTAGAATCGGCTATGATGTTACAGCGGCTCAATACATGATAGAAGAATCTCACAACGATTATTCGATATGCAGAGGTTCATACGCGCCAATTGGTAATTTTGACCAACCTTTTGAATCGGTGACAACGGGCAGGACAAACAATATTTGGTTAAATTATTATACTATAATCAACAGAGCAAATGTGGTAATATCAAAAGTGCCGGGTATCGCGATGAATGAAACAACCAAGAAACAGATTTTAGCTGAAGCCTATTATTTAAGGGCAGAAGCTTATTTGAATCTGGTAAGGTATTGGGGAGCTGTTCCGCTCCGTTTGACTGAAACAGTCGATCTAAGCAGTGTAGGCGTTCCAAGAAGTCCTGTTGCTGATGTATATACTCAAATCATCAGCGACTTGAAAATCGCTGAAACCGACTTGCCTGACAATGTCGACAATAGAACGGGAAGAGTATCGAAATGGGCAGCCAAAATACTTTTGGCAAATGTCTATCTTGATCTCGAAAATTGGAGCAACGCAGCTGCTTTGGCTGATGAAGTAATAAAAAGTAATCGTTACAGCTTGGTAACTGTTAATCAGGAAGCGGATTTCTATAAAATATTTGCAACCGAAACCTGTTCGGAAGATATTTTTTCCATGCATTATTCGAATATTTCATTGGACTTCCAAAATTTTGTCAAATGGCTGCATTATACGGATACACCTGTGTATTGTCCCGGTGAAGGCTGGTGGTGCCTTTACGTAAATGTAGCAAGCCCTTTGATTATTAACTGGGATAAAAATGATTTGCGACGTCAGTTTAATATTTATTCCGGATTTTATCGAAATGGCGTATGGGTGAATAATCCTTCTGCAACACCTTTGCTTTTCAAAAAATATATCAAAGACAAAAATGCCCTTTGTACATATTCTGTTCCTGTAATCCGTTATACGGAAGCATTTCTAATATACGCAGAAGCAGCATGTATGGCTGAGGGAAGTCCTTCTGCTTTAGCACTTGAACGCTTGAATATCATAAAAAGACGTGGTTATGGATATGATCTCAATACTCCTTCTCCTGTTGATTATGCAAGCGGGATGAGTAAGAATAGTTTCAGGGAAACGGTTCTGAAGGAAAGGGCTTATGAATTCATGCTTGAACGCCGTCGTTATTGGGATCTTTTGAGAACAAAGACCATCAAAAAAGAAACTATGGACGCAAAAAACATCAATTATATTGATACAAGGTTACTTTATCCTATTCCTCAAAATGAAATCAGCAATAATCCGGCGCTTAGTCAAGCCGATCAAAATCCCGGATACTAATGTATCAAATTTTTTATTAATGTCACTAAAATTTTGAATATTATGAACACAAATTTTTTAAATGTAATTAGAAATTACTTTCTTTTTATCGCATGTATAGGGATATTCTTTTCATGCAACAAAGAAAAAAAGGTTGTTTACAAACCTGTAATCGACAGCGAGTGGTGGGACATTACCAATCAACCCGATCTTGGCGATTTGACAGGCCCTCGACAAGAACCGGTCGATTTTGGCGTATGGAAAGCCAAGGACGGAACTTGGCAACTTTGGTCATGCATCAGGGGAACTAAAATAGGTGGTACAGGGCGTTTGTTTTACCGTTGGGAAGGGAAAAGCCTCACGGATACGAATTGGAAACCGATGGGAATCGCTATGGAAGCAGATACGACATTGGGCGAAACTTTTGGAGGATTACAAGCTCCTTATGTTTTTGAAGAAAATAACGTATACTATATGTTTTATGGAGATTGGAAAAGAATTTGTCTTGCCAAAAGCGAAGACGGTAAAACGTTTACGCGCGTTATCAATGAAAGTGGTAGTCCGGCGCTGTTTACAGGACCGTTGAATAACACCCGCGACCCGATGGTAATGAAGATAGATGATACTTATTATTGTTATTACTGCGGTCACAATGCTATTGATAATGGAACTTTTGAAGCTCAAGGAGCAGTTTTCTGCCGTACATCCAAAGATATGAAAACATGGAGTGAGCCTGTCATTGTTAGCAGAGGCGGCAGCGTCCTCGAACAAACCAGCTGGTATTCGGGCGATATCGAATGTCCTTTTGTGCTCAAGATTGAAAACCAATATATTCTCTTCAGAAACCAGTTGTATGGCCGTTATTCTCTCAATACTCAATATTGCTCGTCGAACCCTCTTGATTTTGGTAACAATAACGACGATTACATGGTTGGGCAACTGCATGTTGCAGCCCCGGAGATTGTTAAAGAAGGGGATCAATATTACATTGTAGCGTTGAAACGTAAACTGGACGGAATGAGAGTGGCAAAAATCAAATTTGTGAAAGAGGGAGTCATCTGTCAGCCGAAGACGTAGATATTTATATGAAATCCATTTTGAACGCCGCAGAAAGCGGAGATATGAGCAAAATAAAAAAGTATTATTAACAAATGATTTGTTTTACATAAAAAACTGCAATTATTATGAAAAGAAAAATGACCGCTAAAATTTTTGTCAGGTATTTAATTGATTGCCTGTTAAAGTCAGGAGGATTACTTGCCTTATTTATTGTTATGTCGTTCCAGCTTTCTAATGCAACAGACAAAGTTGGGACGGATTTATCCACGAATAACGCAGGTACGGAAGTAACGCAGCAACAAAAAACAGTAACCGGAAAAGTTACCGATAAGAACGGTGAATCGCTTGCGGGAGTGTCTGTTTCAGTAAAGGGTACTACTAACGGTACTTTCACAGATGTTAACGGGAACTATAAAATTACAAATGTTCCTGAAAAAGCAATATTGGAATTTACTTTTCTCGGAACGAAAACAATAGAAAAAGCGGTTGGTTCCGGAACTGAGGTGAATGTGGTAATGGTTGAACAGGTGTACTCGCTAAATGAAGTCGTAGCTGTAGGATACGGTACTCAAAGAAAAAAGGATTTAACAGGGTCGGTATCTTCAATCAGGATGGACAGGGTGGAAAATGAAAATCCAAAACGGTTAGCCGACATTCTTCGTGGAAATACTCCCGGTTTAGATGTTGGTATAGATGTTTCCGCTAAGGGTGGCGGGAGCCTTCAAATACGCGGAAGAAATACCTTAAAGGCCGGTTCAAGTCCGTTAATCATTTTGGATGGAAATATTTATTATAATGATTTGGCTAATATTAACCCAAATGATATTGAATCAATCGATGTCCTGAGAGACGCATCATCAACCGCAGTCTATGGCGCACGTGCAGCAAACGGGGTAATCATTGTCACTACCAAAAGTGCGACAGATGATAGTAAACCTTCCATTAATTTCAATGCGAATTATACCTATGTTCCCATTGCTAATATTCCTCAGGTGCGTGATCACAACGAATTCATGACATGGAGAAGCGATGCGATGAAATCCATGAATTATTACAATTTATCCCAGAAAGACAAGCTTTATATCTATAACGACCCGAATCACCTGCCTGAAGGTGTGACCATGGATATGTGGATGAATGGAAGTACAGGCGACCCGCTCGACATCTGGCTTATGCGTTTGGGATTAGGCTCTTTGGAGATTGCTAATTACAAGATCGGTAAATATGAAAACTGGGGGGATTATATTTTTCAGACAGGTCATCAACAAAATTATAATGCTTCTATTTCAGGGAAATCAAAAACTGTATCGTACTACTGGTCGTTGGGTTATGAAGATAATAAGGGAAATCTTATTGGAGACTTGTATAAAGGAACACATAGCTTGATAAAATTAGAATCCTATATTACTCCATGGCTTACGGTAGGGGCAAATGTGATGTTTTCGGATCGAAGAGATGGGTATCCGGTAGCGAGAACTGAGATGCTTCGACAAATTCCACCTTATGGATCGCGTTACAATGATGATGGCGTCACTTTGCGATACAGTCCGACAAACGATCCTATGTCTTCTATTAATCCTGATTTCGACTTGCAATATATTGACCGGCGTCAAGTGACTCGAACATGGACAAATAATTTGTATGCAAAAATCAAGCTTCCTTTTGAGATCGGATATGAATTTAATTTTGCACCTCGATATGAATATTTCGAATACATGAATCACCAATCAGCTCTCCATCCTGATTGGGGATTGAGCGGAGGAATGGCAGATCGTAATACATCTCAACTTTATGGATGGGAAATGAATAACATTATTCGTTGGAAAAAAACATTTGAAAAGGTACATCGTTTTGAGGTT
>Ga0209629_10003467_pt1 | contig 11299 bp, 10 predicted proteins | sample TergutCu122P5_FD_187286 | JGI IMG/M metagenome (GOLD analysis project Ga0209629, IMG submission 187286) | Cubitermes ugandensis P5 segment gut microbial communities from Kakamega Forest, Kenya - Cu122 P5 (SPAdes) (version 2) | ecosystem: Host-associated > Arthropoda: Insects > Digestive system...
CCGTGCATCTTGCCACCGGCGACCCGATACGCTTTGACAGCGTCGATTCGCACCGGCTGCGGGCGGGCGGACGTTTCAACTATGCCGTGAACGCTTATATCGCCCCCTATGCCGGCCTGGCCTACGAGTATGAATTTGACGGCAAGGCGGCGGCCACGGCTTATGACCAATCCATCCCCGCCCCGTCCTTACAGGGCGGCACCGGCATCGGCGAGCTTGGTCTGACGGTCAAGGGCAACAAGAACATGCCGCTGTCGATTGACCTGGGCGTGCAGGGCTATGTTGGCACCCGCGAAGGCGTGACCGGCAGTTTGCAGGTGAGGTATGAGTTTTAATTTGTAAAATCACTTGTTCTCGAAACTGGATTTTGCGACTTCGCGCGGAATGACGCACCCCACCTCCCTGTCATTTCGCGCGGAGTTGCAGAATCCATCTTGCATTTCATCATCTGGTTTTAAATTCCGCGCCTGGGCTTCGCTCGGCGCGGACGGGGATGTGATTTTCTGTTCCCTGTCCTCTGTCCTCCGTCTGCTGTCCTCCGAACCAAACTTGTGGCGTCTCGAAGCCACTCGGTGCTAAAATCAATCCCCATGAAAGATTGAATGGGCGATGGGCGGCGTCGGCCATGGCCGCTTCCTGTTCCCTGTCCCCTGACACCTGTCACCCGTTACCCTGGCCGCCAGAATGAGCATGAAAAAAGACCCGCTTTGCCTGTGCCTGACCGTTCACGCCGATGCCGCCGCTCTCGACGCCATCGGCGATTTCTGCCTTGGCGTCTTCGCCGCGGCGGTGGAGCAAAGCGCCGATGCGCCGGTGCTGCGGGTTTTTCTCGAATCTTCGGACGATCCGGCGGAGATTGTGACGCGGCTGGAAGAGTATTGCCGGGAATTGAGCGCGGCCCTGGCCGTGGCGCCGCCCCGGATCGCCTGGGAATTTGTGCCCGCCGAGGATTGGGGCAGCCGTTGGAAGGAGCATTTTCATCCCTTTGCGCTCGCGCCTGGTCTGGTCATTGCCCCCACTTGGGAAAAATATGCCGCCCAGCCTGGCGAAAAAGTCATTGTCATGGATCCGGGCATGGCTTTTGGCACCGGCCATCACGCCAGCACCGGCATGGCGGCGGCCTTAGTGCTGGAAGCGGTGTCCGCCGGCACCAAGACGGTTTTGGATGTCGGCTGCGGCACCGGCATCCTGGCCATGGCGGCGGCGCTGTTTGGGGCGGAGCGGGTTCTGGCCATCGACAATGACCCGCTGGCGGTGGCGGCGGCGCGGGAAAACGCGGCGCGCAATGGCTTGGCTCGAGGGTTTGAGGTCAGCGGCGACGACATTGCCATTTTGTCGGGGACTTTTCAATTGGTGGTGGCCAACATTGTCCACGATGTGTTGCTGTCTTTATCGGAAAACCTGCGCCGGCTGACCGCGCCGGCGGGTGCTCTGATTTTGTCGGGGATTCTCGCCGGCGAGCAGGAGGCATCCATCGTCAGGCATTTCGCCGCCCTTGGTTTTTCGCCGCGCCGCCAGCGGCGGCGGGACGAATGGGCGGCGCTGCGGCTCGATAAAATCAGGTGACCGGCAATGCGACGTTTTTTTATTGATCAGGCCGCCATCCATGGCGACGAGGCGTTGCTCGATGCCGATGAATCCCGCCATCTGACCAAGGCGCTGCGCTTGAACAAGGGCGACCGCGTTCAGCTCTTTGACGGCGCCGGCGGGGTTTACGAGGCCGCCATCCTCGAGACGGGAGAGCGGGCGCGGCTGCGGATTGTGTCGCGCCGGGCGGAAACAACGGCCTCGGCCAAGCCGCTCATCATTGCCCAGGCGATTCTGCGTGGCGGCAAGATGGATGAATTGCTGCAACGCTATACCGAGCTTGGCGTCGATACCTTCATTCCCCTCTGGACGGGGCGTTGCCAGGGCGCTTTCGATCTGGCGCGGGAAACGGAACGCCAAGCCAGACAACAAAAAATTATCAAAGCCGCCTGCAAACAGTGCGACCGCGTGCATCCGCTGCATTTGGCGTCACCGGCGAGTTTTGCCGAGTTTATCGCTGGCCTGCCCGAAGAGAAATCCGGCTGGCGGCATTTGATGTTCTGGGAAGAGGAAGAAACGAGCTATCTGCGGGATGTGTCTTTGGCCGGGGCGGCGGGGGTTGTCGCCCTGATTGGCCCGGCCGGCGGCTGGATGCCGGAGGAAGCGGCGATGGCGCGGGCGCGGGGTTTTCAGACGGTGCGGCTGGCCGGCCACATCATGCGGGCGGAGACGGCGGGCGTGGCGGCTGCCGCCCTCTGCCAGTTTCTGCTGACAAATATCTGAGGAAAGCCGATGCCTATCTATCAAGATATGCCTGTGCCCATGATTGACGAAGAGGAAATCCAGGCTATCCTTAAACGATTGGCCGCCGAAATTACCGCCTGTTATCGCGATTGTCCGAGGGAACTGGTGGTGATTGGCCTGTTGCAAGGCGCGTTTATCTTCATGGCCGATCTGGTGCGCCGTCTCGAACTGCCGCTCGAGGTCGCTTTCCTGGGGGTTTCCAGCTATGGCGACGCCGCCGTTTCCAGCGGCGCCATCCGCCTGACCATGGATACGGCGGTCGATATCGCCGGCCGCGATGTGCTTTTGGTCGAAGACATCGTCGATACCGGCGTTACCATCCAGGCCGTGCGGCGCTTGCTGGAGCTGAGAAAACCGCGCTCCTTACGGGTTTGTGCCTTCCTCAGCAAGCCGGCTTGCCGCCGGGTGGCGGCGGAGGCGGAATTTTTGGGCAAAGAAATCGATAATGTGTTCGTCGTCGGCTACGGCCTCGACTATGCCCGCAAGTATCGTCATCTGCCTTTTGTTGGGCGCATTGCCCTGCCAGACAAAAAATAAAAGGGGAAGAGAAAAATGATTGCAGGCCGTCAAGTGATGCCGCTGGCGCTTCTCGCGCTCTTTTTTATGGTCTTGCCCGCCCAGGGCCTGGAAATGGCCGCCGTCGCCCGCGATGGCGCCATGGCGCGCGCTATCCCGGACGCGGGGGGCGCAATGCTGTGGCGGTATGACAAGGGGCTGCCCGTAAAAGTCATCGAGTCGCAAAAGGATTGGCGCAAGGTGAGCGATTTTGAAGGGGACAGCGGCTGGATGCGTTCCGCCGATTTGAACAAGGAACCGCATATGGTGGTTTGCGCCGATAAAAATACCGGCACAAGGGCCAGGGCCAGTATCCGCAAAGGCCCCGGCGAGGAGTACCAGGTGCTCGGCGAGGCGGTTTACGGCGCGGTCTTTGCCACCCTGGGGCAGAAACCTGGCTGGGTCAAGGTGCGCCATGAGTCCGGCCTGGAAGGCTGGGTAAAACGGAGCCAGTTGTGGGGGTTCTGATGAGCGCGTCCTGAAATTGGAAATGGAATCAGCGTATCGGCGGAAACAGGGCGCAGGCCTCCGCATCCTCGCCCAGCCGGCAGGAGATGGAGGTTAGGGCCTCATCTTCGGTCGAAAAAATATTCTCCATACCGATGAAGCTATCCAGCCCGGTCGCTCGCAGGACATCCCGCACCTGCTTCTTCAAGCCGGAGAAAATTACCTCCACCCCCGCCTGCTTCAATTGACCGATCAGATTGTGCAGCATCTCCTCGCCGGATGAATCGATGGAGTTGATGGCGTCACCGACCACCAGCAAATACCGGGCCTCTTGGTGATCGGCCACGGCGGCGAGCACCGCGTCCTCGAAATGGGCGATATTGGCAAAATAGAGCGAACCGTCGAAGCGGATGGCCACCACCTTGGTCGAAGTGGCCAACGTGCTATGGTATTTGACATCCCGCAGGGTGCCGTCCTCGTGCCGGCCAAGGATGGCGACGCGGGGAGCCATGGTGCGGTACAGATAATGGCCGATGGCCAAGAGCGCCCCGATGATTACGCCCTTGTCGAGATGGGGCGCGGTTAAAAGGGTGACGATAAAGGTGATGGCGGCGACAATGCCATCGGCCCGGTTGGCCTTCCAGATATGCCTGAATGCCTGGAAGGTAATCAGGCCGGCCACCGCCACCAGGTTATTGGCCGCCAAGACCGCCTGCGGCAGATGGTAGAGCAGGGGGGTCAGGAAAAGGAGGGTCAAGGCGACGAAGCCGCCGTTGAATACCATGGCCAGCCCGGTTTTCGCCCCGGTTTGCAGGTTGACGGCCGACCCGGTGAAGGAACCGCAGGCCGGATAAGACTGGAAAAATGAACCGCCGACATTGGCCAGGCCCTGCCCGATCAATTCCTGGTTGGGATTGAGATGCTGTTTGGTTTTTCCGGCCATGGCCTTGGCCATGGAAATCGACTCCATAAAGGCGACTAAAGCGATGACCAGGGCCGAGCTCATCAATTGCCGCGTCCCGTCGAAACTGAAGGCGGGCAGCCGGAACGAGGGCAGGCCGGGGGGGATGGCCCCCACCACATCGCCGCCGCCGCTCAGCTTCAAAGTCCCCTGGCCGATCTGCTTGATCCGCCAGTGGCGGCCATCGGTTTGCGCATCCGCCGCCGCCGGGCCCATCAGGTACAAGAGGGCGGGCTGTCCTTCGTTGGCAACGGCGCGCACGAAGTAGAGCTTGCGGATTTCCCGCATCTGGCTGCGATGTTCTTCAGTGGCCGTCTTGATGTCGAGATCGAGCAGTTCCAGACGGTAGCGCAGATCGGCCGCCGCGCGGGAGTTGGCGCCGCTCTCGGCCTGCCGCAGCACCAGCGAAAGATCGACCTTGTCGTTGTTCAGCTTTTCAATGCGCTGGGCTGTTTCGTTGCAGTTCCGGATCATTTCTTTGGCCGTCGGCGTCACGACATCCTCGATTCGGCCGGTGGCCGTGTGTTCGTAGCCGGTCAATATGCTGACGATAATAGCGGCGGCCACCACCACCAGGACGCCGGCCCGGGCCAGCAGGCGGATCCTCTGCACCGCCAGCATCAGCGCCAGGCTGATGGCCGCCATGGCCAGAGTGGGCAGATGCGTCAGGGGGATGTAACCAAACATCTCCCAGATATCCTTGAGGAAAAAATCGCTGCGCCCCTTGGGGATGCCCAGGAGCAAATCCAACTGGGAAAGGGCGATGATCAGGGCCGCCGCGTTGGTGAAACCAAGAATGACCGGATGGGAAACAAAATTGACGGCGCTGCCCAGTTTGACCAGCCCGAGAAAGAGTTGCACGCAGCCGACCATCAAAGAGAGCAAAAACACCAGGCCGATATATTCGTCCGATCCGGACGCGGCCAAGGGCGCGACGGCGGCGGCGGTCATGAGCGCGATGATGGCGACCGGGCCGGTGGCCAACTGCCGCGACGATCCCCACAGGGCGCCGAGGACGGCCGGGATCAGGGCGGTATAGAGACCGACTTGCAGCGGCAGGCCGGCCAACTGGGCATAGGCCATGGCTTTGGGGATGAGCAGGAGGGCGCCGGTGACGCCGGCGACCAGATCAGCCCTGAGAATGGATGGGGTTATTGGCAGCCAGGCGAGAAAGGGCAGAAAGCGGAGTGCCCACTTGCTGTTCATAACACGTACCTGCGGTTAAAGGCTTAGGCAGTGGCGGCGTCTTGGGCGGTGACCACCAGCATGGCGCAGCGTCCCCGGCCGATGATGTTCTCGGCGACATCCCCCTTGATCATCTTGGTCAGCTTGCCCTTGCTGGGGCCACCGAGGACGATCATGTCGATATTCCGCGCCCGGGCCGCCGCGACAATGGCCTTCACCGGATCGCCGACTTCGACAAGCGGCGTACACGGGATAGGCATTCCCATCCGGCTGGCCTCTTGGCAAAGCCCATCGACCAGGGCTTCATGCAGGTGGCGTTGTTCTTCCCGTGGCGCCACCGACATGACCGTCATTTCCCTGAGCGATGGGCAGATCTGCCCCATGCCCAGGGCCTCGGCCATCGCCTGCCGGCCGTTCGGCGAATCGTTGACCGCGACCAGGACGCGCATATCGGTGAGCGCGAACTCCTTGGGCACGACGATAACCCGTGGAAATTTCTGGGCGATTACTCTGAGGGTCGTCTTGCCCACCAGGCGCGACCAGCGGCCGGCCACGCCGTGCCGGCCCATGAGAATGGCATCGGCTTGGCGTAGGCGGGCCTGCTCGACCAGGGTTTTTTCTAAATTGCTCGAGCCGAGGGCGACGATTTCCATCTCGACGCCGTTGTCCTGGGCCATGGCGCGGATGCGGTCAAAATGCGGGGTCAGTTCCTCCCAGCCCTGGCGGACGGCCAGATTGGCGGCACCGATGGATTCCGTCCGCGTCGGCACCACATGCAAAACAATGATTTTGGCCTGGCAGGCCCGGCTGAAAAAAATCGCCCCTTGCACCGCCCCTTCGCTGAAGCGGGAACCATCGGTGGCCAACAGCAAGGTCTTGGCCCGGTCAAGCGGGTTATCGGGAAATCTCTCCATGGCGCATCCTCGCTCAGGTAAAAAGTCAATAACTCCTTATCATCCTTATTCAGGGGAAACAAGAAATTCTTGCGGCAAGCCTGTCAGCCGCATCAAACGGGTAAACACAAGGGGACGAATTGGTTAAATTATTCCGTTCGCGGAAGATAGGGTCGTATATATTCGCCCTTAACGTTATTCTCGCGTGGCATCTTGCTCCTGTTGTGGTAAAGAATGCCTCGATTTTGGCCGCGTCGCTGGCCGTTGCCGGCGCATCCGATGAACTTTGAGGAGATAGACATGCAAGACACGAGCAAAGTACGGGCCGTCGCCCTGATTGGACATGGACATTGTGGTAAAACTTCCCTCGCCGAGGCCATGCTGTTCACGAGCGGCAAGACCAGCCGCATGGGCAGCGTCGATGCCGGAAATTCCTGCCTCGATTATGACGATGAGGAAATTTCCCGCAAGATGTCGATCAACACCTCCTTTCATCGCCTGACCTGGAAAAAGCACGATGTCTATCTGCTCGACACGCCTGGCGAAGACAATTTTCTGTCAGAAACCATTTTCGCCACCGCTGTCTGCGACGCCGCCCTGTTCGTTATCGACGCCACCTTGCCGGTGAAGGGGCAGACGGTGCGGCTGGCCGACATGGCGCGGGAAAGAAAACTGCCAACGCTCATCGCTATCACCAAACTTGACCGGGAACGCGCCGATTTCTTCGCGGCGGCCGGAGACGTGAAAGATGGCCTGCCCTTCAAGCCGGTATTTGTCCAACTGCCGATTGGCAGCGAAGACAAGCTGCGCGGCGTCGTCGATCTGATCGAGGGCAAGGCCCTCTTTTTTGACGGCGACAAAGGGGCGCTGACCGCCGGGGAAATCCCCGCCGATATGCAAGACGATGTCTCCCTCTATCGTGAACAGCTCATGGAAACTGTCGCCGAAAGCGACGATGAACTGGTCGAGCGTTTCCTCGAAGAGGGCGCGCTCAGCGTTGAAGAAATTAAGAGCGGGCTGGCTAAAGGCGTTGGTGCGGCGCAGCTCTCGCCGGTTTGCGTTTTGTCCGGCCTGCGCAACAAAGGGACGGCCTCCCTGCTCGATATTTTGTGCGATTATTTCCCTTCTCCGCTCGAGCGCCCGGCCATCGAAGGAATCGACAGCCAAGGCAGCGCCATCATGCGTCCCTGCGCCGACGACCAGCCGTTTACCGGCCTGGTGTTTAAAACCATGGCCGACCCGTATGCCGGGCGGCTGACCATTTTCCGGGTATTTTCCGGTATTTTGCAGGGTGATTCTTTTTATAACGCCACGCGCCAGGTGGCCGAACGCTTTGGCCAGTTGTTTGTTTTGGAGGGCAAAGAGCAAAAACCGGTCGATGCCGCTGGCCCTGGCATGATCGTCGCCGTGGCCAAACTGAAAGAAACCGTTACCGGCGACACCCTGTGCGCCTCGCAGGCGACGGCGATGGTGCTGACGCCGCCGACACCGCTCGAGCCGGTCATCTCCTTTGCCGTATCGACGAAGAAGGGGGAGGAAGAAAAGTTGTTTGCCTCGATCACGCGGATGCTCGATGAGGATTTGACTCTGCGCCTGACCCGCGAAAAACAAACGAAACAGGTGCTGATTTCCGGCATGGGCAAGGTGCATATCGAGGTGGTCGGCTCGCGCATCAAACGCAAGTTCGGCGTCGCCATGGAGCTGTCGGTGCCGAAAATCCCCTATATGGAAACCATCCGCGGCAAGGCGCGCGTCCAGGGCCGGCACAAGAAGCAGAGTGGCGGGCGCGGCCAATACGGCGATTGCTGGATCGAACTGTCGGCCAATCCGGGCGGCGGCTATGAATTCCTCGATCAGATCGTCGGCGGCGTCATCCCGCAGCAGTATCGTCCGGCGGTGGACAAAGGCATTCAGGAGGCGATGGAGCGCGGCGTTTTGGCCGGTTATCCGGTGATTGACCTGAAAGTGGCCTTGGTCGATGGCTCGTATCACGACGTCGATTCGTCGGAAATGGCCTTCAAAATCGCTGGTTCCCTAGCCTTCAAAAAGGCGGCCCAGGAAGCGGGGCTGGTGCTGCTCGAACCCTACGTCAACATGACGATCAGCGTCGACAAAGAACATGTCGGCGATGTCATGGGCCACCTCAACTCCCGGCGCGGCAAGGTCATCGGCATGGATTCCGACGGCAAATCGGAGATCGTTAACGCCCAGGCGCCGCAGGCGGAAGTCCTCAGCTACGCCACCGATCTGACGGCGATAACCGGGGGCTTGGGCAGCTTTACGGTCGCCTTCTCACACTATGAGGAGGTGCCGGCCCATATCGCCGAAAAAATCATCGCCGCCCGCGCCGGCGAGATGAAAGAGGACGCCTGATGACGGGGAATTCCTGGCGTTTCGCCGTGGTGGTCATGAGTGATAAGGGCAGCTGCGGCGAACGCATCGACGAGTCGGGCGCTTTTCTGCGGCAATTCCTGAGCGAGGCGGGTTTCGCCGAAGTCGGCTACCGCCTCGTGCCCGACCGCATCGAGGCGATTGTCGCCGCCGTCCGCGAAATGACCGATGAAAAGGGGGCGGATCTGGTGGTGACCAGCGGCGGCACCGGTCTTGCCCCCAGCGACGTGACGCCGGAGGCGATGAACCAGGTTTTTCAGCGTGAAGTGCCAGGCATCGCCGAGATGCTGCGCCTTGAAAGCCTGAAAAAAACGCCAAGGGCGGCGCTCTCCCGAGGCCGGGCCGGCCTGCGTGGCCAGAGCCTGATTATTAATCTTCCCGGCAGCCTGAAGGCGGCGCGGGAAAATATCGCCGCCGTGCTGCCGATTCTTGATCACGCTCTGGAAAAGATCAAGGGTGATCTGGGCGATTGCGGCAGGCCCTAAGCAGGGCAAGGCAAGCAAAACCGCAATAAAATGTGTCACCGCAGAGGGCGACAAAAGCAACAAAACAAATTTATTGGCGTTTGTATTTGCTTTTCAGATACATCTCAACGGCGTCTTTCATGGAATACCACATTCCATCAGCGCCAATAGCAGTAGCCCAGCCGTGCCAGAAGCAGATGCTTCACTCCCGCACGTGGGGCCTTGCCCAAAGAGAACGACTCGCCCCATATTTTCTCGCCATCTTACGCCAAGTAAAATGACCGCCGAGCTTATACAAAAAACGTGGAATCTTTGGCCTTACAAATACATTTTGTTTTCCACCTCTACCCTGTTGCATGGCCTCTCCAAGCTCACGCAGGGCGGAGTAGACGTTGGCGGTCGAACCTTTGAACATATTACCGCCGCGTGAAGAGACAAAGCCGCCGCTACCTATGCCTATGCCGTAACCCCAGGTCAGCCCCGCGCAATCGCAAAAATTCCTGACTATATCCAGCGCCGGCCGGGTATGTTCCGCCTCGTAAAAACCGCAGTTACAGACCGCATACACTTTCGGAGCGGGGCCATGCCTGCCGGTCTGTTCCAGCAGCGTCAAAACCTTAATCAACGGCGCGGGGAGCGAATCGACATAAAGCGGGAATATGAAAAGCAGAACGTCGGCGCTGAGAATATTGGACAGCGTTTCGCCCATGTCTTGCCGCTGTATCAGTTGCGTGGCCTGATATACGGTAAGCGGCGCTCCCAGGATGTTTTCGATTTGATTGATAAATATACCGGAGGCGCTGTCTTTTGCCTTCGGGCTTCCATTGATTGCGACCGTTTTAATCATGGGCTCACCTGCCGCGATAAGACATTTGTCAGCGCATGTATCGTTGCCTCGACCTCTTCGGTATTTTGCATGGTGAATACAAAATGTTTCGGTGGCCGCATATTCAGGGCGTTTCGCTCCGCCAGACGGATAAAAGTTTCACGCTCCTCGGGCCTGCGTGCGCCGTAGCCAATGGAAATTACGTAAGGAAAGCGTTCATATCGCATCTTATGGCGCATTTCACCGTCGATGATCTCAAAAAATGGCGAGAGGTTTGGAATCGAGCGGTCAAGGAATGATTTTACGTCATAGCTATAACCGCCGTAGACGATCCTTGACAGGAAAATGACCACGTCAGACCGGATTTCCTGACCTGCGACCGTGTTAGCGCCATCGTTTGTCGTGATACAGAGTCCCGGCGTTCTTACCCAACAGTGAAAGCAGCCAAGGCATGGCTTGATTTCATCGCCATTGAGCACAACAACATCTTCATCGCTGCCCGCTTCCCGTACCGCCATTCGCACTCGGGCACACAGATCGACACCGTGATGCTCGAGGCTCTCTCGGTCGCACAAAATCAGCGTTTTCATTGGGCCCTTTCCTTTGCGATTCTGGCAATACGACTTTCCGCCCATTCCGGCATTGACTTTAACAACACGGCGCCGGAAAGTGCGAGGCCATTATCTCCACCACATGCGCGGCCCGCATGTTGAGCCCGGCTTGGCTGATAATATCTTGCAACTGGACCAGGCAGCCGGGGCATGAGGTGACGACGAGCGCGGCTCCACTCGCCTGTAAACCGGGGACCTTCGCCGCGCCGATGGCCCTGGCCGCCCCATAATGTTTTAGGGAAAAGCTGCCGCCGAGGCCGCAGCACAGGCTGGCGCCGGCCATATCGACAAATTCCACTCCCGACAGGTTAGCGAGGATTTTCCTGGGCGCCGTGGTCAGCCCGTGGCGTTGCAGATGGCAGGGATCATGCCAGGTCAGGCGCTGGGGCGGTTCGCTTTTTCCCTCCGCATTGTTTTTCCTTTCCTCAAGCAGGCGCTCCAGCAGCCCTTGCCGCAGAAAAAAATCAGAAAATTCAACCACCTTATCGGCAAAGTCAGCCAGGCCCATGGCCCGGTAATTGTCGCCGATGCCGGCAAAGCAGGAGGCGCAGGCGGTGACAATCACATCGACTCCCGCAAAGGCGGCGGCATTTTGCGTCGCCAGCCGTTCAAGCGCCGCGCCATCGCCGCAGGAG
>Ga0209629_10003468_pt1 | contig 11296 bp, 5 predicted proteins | sample TergutCu122P5_FD_187286 | JGI IMG/M metagenome (GOLD analysis project Ga0209629, IMG submission 187286) | Cubitermes ugandensis P5 segment gut microbial communities from Kakamega Forest, Kenya - Cu122 P5 (SPAdes) (version 2) | ecosystem: Host-associated > Arthropoda: Insects > Digestive system >...
GTTGCTCCTCAGCATTGCCCTATCCTCCGTATGAGCGAAGCTTGTTTATTGTATCACAATATGGGTGTAATGGGTATATCGCGAATTCATACTGTCCAGGACTTGGGGAGCACTTCACCCTCGGGGGAGCCGGAAACAAGTTGATAAAAGCCGGAAGCGATGTTTTCAACCGCCGGAGTTTTTGATTCCCGACAGCGTTATGGACGAGTGGCAGGATTTGCACAAGCTCATCAGGTTTGCTTCTTCATCTCCGCCGCCTTTGGCGGCGTCAACGATGTGATGAACTTCGGTCGCCGGAACGAGGTGGCCAGCTTTAAGGCACCTCTCACAGAGCGGATGCTTGGAGATATATAAATCCCTGATCTCACGCCAGCGGCGGCCAAAGCGCTTAAAGGCGTCCGGATCGCGCTGGAGCCGTTGTTTGTTATAATCCCGGTTGGCTTGACGGGCGTGTTCATCGCAGAAGTGACCGGAGGTAAGGTTGTGACAGCCGGGGAAGGAGCATTTCTTCTTGGGCTTGTAAGGCATAGACAATCTTCCTTTCGGGCCGCGAGGGAAGGTGGAAGGACAACTCCGAAACCCTGAAGGGGCGGCCTATATTATATATACTTTTCTAAAGATCAGTGTTTTTCTTTCCGTGCATCGCGTTACGCATATGTCAGTTATTGGGTTTCAACCCTTTCAAATGCTGTACTGGCGCGGAATTTTCCCTTCGAGACATACGCGGTTGGGATGTTGGTAGCCTTCGTGTTTGTCCGACATCCGAGCGTATAAATATACACTGTAACAGTGGGCAGACGGGCCTTCATGCGCGGCGTATACCCCGCCATGTACTTCTGCGCGTGACCGTATCCAGCGCGGCGGTCACGCCAGAGATGGTTTCCAACTCCCGGTTGAAACGCCGGTTGCTCATGGGACTCAGGCCGCTCTCCTCGCAATACACCTTGTACTCGTCGTAGAGTTCCCGGCGTAAGCATTCGGCTTTCTCATCCAGCACACAGCATTCCTCGGCGAAGGAAAGCACGCTATTGCTCTCCACCTTGTACCGGTTGACTTCCGCTTTGGTGCGCTCCGTCTCGGAGAACTGATAATTCTGGGCAATCAACCGCTTCAACCCGGCGATGGCCCAGGCCAGGATACCATCGCGCTCCGCCGCCAGTTTCTCCTTCAGATCGAGGTCGCGTTTATCCTCCGGTACGGGCTTGGAAAAACGAATGATGATCAGCCGCCGATAAAACGCTTCGCTCCGGTCACCGTAGTTCTTGGGGATGTCGTTGCAGGAGTACATGAACCGGGCGTAAGGCTTGAACGAAAACGGGTCTTTATGTTTCCGCTCTCCCGTGATATAATCTTCACCGGTGACTGCCTTGAACATGCCCGCGTCGTCGATGTTCTTGCTGGGCAGGTCGGCGTAGATATTTGCCAGCTTACCAAAAAGCTCGGCGGGCTGGAACCGTTCGGACAGCATCTGGAGCGGGATGTTGGAGACGTTTTCCGCGCCGAGAAGCAGTTCCTGCACAACGGAAAGGATTGTGGATTTGCCGGTGTTCGCGAGGCCCACCAACATAAAGGACTTCTGCGCTTTCGTGATCGGTACCAGCAGGTATCCATATATTTCCTGTAACAGACGGATCTCCGGCTCATCCAGTACGCTACGCAAAAACTCCATGAAACGCGGGCATTCGGACTCCGGGTTGTACTGTGCTTTTATCTGCACGGTTGATAGATATTTTGGGTCGTGTGGACTATACGTGTCATCAAGGACGTTGTACAAGCCGGTCTGTGTATTTATAATGAAGGAATTGGGGTTGATCTCCCGGATCGGCTTACGGATGATCAACTGCCACTGCCCCTCCGCGTCGGTGATCTGGTTCAGTGTTACATCACGGGGCAAGAGATATGTACGCACGGTGGCCCGAGCGTCCTTGTCGGCCCGGACGGTGTACACGCCGTTATCGTAGTAATAATATTGCTCTGCGCAGTAAAAAGCGTTGAATTGCTGGGCCAGATGGTTGGCCAGGACGCCGGGCATAAGCCGCAGTTTTCCTTTTTCGTTTACTTCGTACCATTCGGGCAGTTCCTGACTGGCTTTCACGCGCCGGACTTCACGGCTTGCCGAGAACCGAGCGTATGTATCCCTGTGGAAAGAGACCAGCGGCTTCAGGTCGTCGTTCTTGAAAGAAAAGTGCTGTTTTATCTCGTATTTGATAAACGGCTCCGCCAGACCAGGGTCGATGTTATACATATAATCGTTGATGAATCGGCGGGCCGCCTGGATATTGGCCACGGGGTCACCGGCAGTCTTCAGGGAAGATAGCAGTTTCTTAAGCTCCACTAGTTCCAGCGGTTTGAACGATAATGCCGCCGGTGACCGCGCCGGGCAGGAGTTGTTCTTCAACCTCGGGCAGACAAACCCGTTTTCCGCGATCTTTGCGCAGGTCATGGGTTTTGTGCCGGATTTGTGGAAATGGTCAATCTTGGCCTGGGTCGCTTTTTCGCTGTATTTCGGGTATGACTTGGACAGCTTGTGGATCGCGTCCGTGCCGTCCTCAAATACCGCCAGATTGGTAATCATCGCGTACCAATCCGGTTCCGACAGGGTTTTGGCGTCCTTCTTACAGTGCTGAAGAAAAAGGCATCTTTTCCCAGCCAACACCAGCCCCTTTTGAGTTCCGTAATCTTTATGCGCGGTCTGCGCGGCGGGGAACGCGGCGGACGATCCAAGCGGAGAGGTATATTCCGGCTCATCGGGTATATCTGGCAGGGCGGCTTCCAGTTCTTTCTGAAAATACCGGATTTCCGGGTTAAACTTAATCGTCTCCACCAGCAGCGGCTCTTCTTTGCAGTGATAAAAACCCGGAAGCCTGAAAACACGGCTTTCGTTCACACAGGCCGGATCGGCGCCGAAGTGGGCGATCAATTTGCGTTGGATGCGCCTGAAGGCCGAAACGTCACCGTTTTTAATCAGCCAGTAGCAATGGAGGCTTTTCCGCGTTCTGATAATCAGCGACGGTTCCAGAGGGAATGCCTGAATTTTAGCCAGTTGTTCCTCCAACGGCAGATCGTCGCACTCCATAAATTGTGCATTGATCCGGGTGATGCTCTCGTCCTCGTGGCCGCCGTAGTTAACGACAAAATATACGCCGCGCCCCTGTTCGTTATGGGCTTTCAGCGTGTCGGCAATATCGGAGAAATTCTCCAGCACGCACTCCAGCTTCTGGCCGGAAAAGGCGCTGTCCGCCTTATCGGAAAAGACGCGCAGACAGACTTTCTCCTTGAGGTCGAAAAACGGGCGGAGAAATTCCTCGGGTGGAACATTTATCCCCTTGAGTGTATAATTATTCATCGGATAGACTCAACTCCTTCATGTCCCCGAATCTATGACCGGCGGATGCCTCTGCGATAATCGGCACCGAAAATACATCAAAAGGTTTTTCCTCCATACAGTTTTTGATGAAAAAAGTGGCTTCTTTTACCCTGTTTTCGGGCAATTCGAACACCAATTCATCGTGAATTTGCAGTAATGGACGAAGCCACGGACGTTCGGGCAAGCCCCAGAGGATTCGTCCCAGAGCTAATTTGAGGATGTCCGCCGCCGTACCCTGGATCGGGGTGTTCATGGCACACCGTTCGGCGTAGGCTTTGACATTCCAATTGGGGGAAATGATCCCCTGCAAAGCCCGCCGCCGTCCCAGCCATGTTTCGGTATACCGGCGAAAGGCGGCCCGCTTCTTGATCTCCTCCTGCCAGTGGGCGAGGCCGGGGTAGCCGATTTTGATGTTTTGGATGATTTTCTCGCACTCTTCGAGGGATACGTCCAGCCCCGCCTTGAATTTTAGCGTCTTCTGGAGCCCCTTCGGATATAGGCCGAAAAATACGCCGAAATTCACGTTTTTGGCGATGGTGCGGCGTTCCTTGTACAGCGGATTGTTTTTATCGGCGGTTTCTTCGAGGGGTATCCTGTAGATGATTGCTGTGGTCTGTGAGTGGATATCTCCGCCATTCTGATAGGTTTCCAGCATCCGCTGATCCTTGCAGTAGAACGCGCCGACGCGAAGCTCAATCTGGCTGAAATCCAGCGACAGAAGGATTTTCCCCTCCGGCGCGGTGATGAAGTTCCGGACGCCGATGTCGTCGGCTCCGGCGCGGGGCATATTCTGGCAGTTAGGATTCTTGGACGCGAACCGCCCGGTAGCCGTGGCCAGAGGGAGCATATCGGGATGGATTCGCCCGGTAGCCGGGTTTATGTAGCTGATGTAGCCGTCGATGTAGGTTGACTTAACTTTACCCAGGGTGCGGAGTTCCTGTACCAGTTCGAATAAGCGCACTAATTCCGGGCGTTCTTTCATACAGTGCTCCTTGAGCAGTATGAGGGATTCGTCATCCAACGATGCTTGATCTTTAGCGGTTTCCTTGACTTTTGGCAGCTTCAAGGTGTCGAACAAGTATCTCTTGAATGCTGTGGTGCTGGCGTTCTGGCCGATGGGGATGTCGCCGATGATGAAGGCGATTTCCTTCTTAATCTCGGCAATCCGGCGCGTGGCCTCAATGCCTTTCTGCTCCATGAGCGCCCTGTCGACCGGCAGTCCGTTGTAACTCATCATGCCGACGTAAACGGCGGTCGGTGATTCAATGCGCTCTACGACATACCGGTGCTTCGGCAAGAACCGGTCAAACCAGTTGTTCAGCAGATGGTACAGCCGGAGCGTATAATCTGAATCCGAACAGGCATAACGGATAGTAACTTCATCTTCGGGATCGAGTTCATCGAAGTGGCGGCTGTTCACGGTACTAGGATCGAGTGGATCAAAGTGTCCGCTACCCACAATGTCAGTAAACGACGGCAGCTTCACGTTGAAAAATTCCTCCGCCAGCTTTTTCAGCCCGCAGTCGCCAAGCCCGCGAAATTCAGTCTCGTTCTTGTACACAAGCTGCGCGGCGGCGATGGTGTCATAACATGGCTCCTGGAGGACAATGCCATGGGCATACAGGAACGAAGCCTCGAAAGCCAGATTGTGGGCCACCTTGACGATGGAGTTATTCTGGAAAAAGTTCTCCTTCAGCCATGACCATATCTCCTCCTGATCAGCCGCGTTCTCACCGATGCGGTGCGCCATCGGAAGGTAGACAGCGTCGTCCTCTGAGACCGAAAAGCTGATCCCAGTGATGTGGGCCTGATGGGGATCAAGGGCGGCTTTGTCGTAATTCCGGTACAGCGCGTCCGGCGCAGTCTCGAAGTCGACGGCGACGATCTTCACGTCAAGCAGATATACCTGGAGTTCCGGCAGATTCATAACGGATTTATACATTAAGACAAGTTCCTTCCCATAGTGCTACCGTTATATTTATGCGGAATATGGGATGAGTAAATATTGTCCATTGAAAAATAGGCATTCTTTCAACTTCACGCACTAAAGTCGATTGCATTTTGCTGGTTTTATGATAAAATAAAAGTGTTGGAATATGCCTTGGAAAAATGATAAAATAATGGAAGCGGTATTGGTTATGAATGTTTACATAAAACTAAAATCGGCAGGCAAGAGACGACCTGTATTGGACAATATTCCATACACATTGCCCAATGGTATAACTTCTTTACGGAAGTTAATAGAAACGGTTGTTTGTCAGGAAGTTGATAAATATAATAAACGCGGGATAGATAATATGCTCGTCCCTTTCCTTACTGAAAATGAAATATTGAGCCAAAGTTCTGTCGGTAAAGTTGGTTTTGGCCGATTGTATTCTGATAAAAAGGCTGATCCTCAAAAAGCAGTAGAAACAGCGTTACAGGGTTTTGAAGATGGTTTATTCCGGGTGATGGTGGGAGAGAAAGAGGCCGTCGACCTTAGTGAGCCGCTTGATATCCACGAAAACGATACGCTTACATTTGTTCGTCTGACTTTTCTTGCTGGGCGGTTATGGTAATATTTTAGAAATCTTTCCGGGAATCGGGGTAAAACGATATGGCAGATAAAGAACAGCTAAAAAGAAATCCCACAGTTGTCGCGGAATATGAACGGCGGGCCAAGAAATTCAGGTTGGGCGCGTCTGGCGATCTAATAAAAGCAATCTGGAATAGCTTTGACAATACTGTAAGTATTAATCTCGAATACCGTTGGAACAAAGGCGACCATTTGAACGCCTTTCATTCCGCTTATAAGGAATTATGCGGACATACGGTCGAGAGTTGTGAAAAGCTGGATGATTTTTTCTGCTCCAAACTTATCGGCTCACTGAACTCGTTTTTTGGAAAAGAAGAAACCTCCCGTATACATAATGAATGTTCGCTTGTGATGGAATGCCCTTATTCCCATTCAATTTATCGCCCCTCGTATCGCTCCAGACGAGCAGGCGATTATTCCGATACATTTTTCATGTCAATGGTTAACGCTCTTAACTTTATTTGCTGCGATACCACCCTTGAAAAGGCTCTGACCTCAAAAAGCGAACCTGCATCGTTCTCCTACGGTTATTTGATGAACTCACAACAAGTGGTACGGTTGACGGGACTGGATTACCGAATTGCGATGGAATTACGCCAGAGCAACGAAAAAATCTACACGTTGATTGAAGAAGCAATACTTGGTGATAACAGCGAAATCCAGATGACTCACACGATTATATCCGGCATCGTTAAAAGTAACAACGAGCGGGCATTAGGGCTTTTGGGAAAGTTGCTCCTTGCCGCAAAAGGTCAAGAAGGATTACGGCAGGCCATTTTGGAAACCTGCGACAGCGGCACAATTTCCAGTCATATTTATTTCATTCGCATGATTCTTGAAAACGATCTATGCCGTTTTTCATCGGTGGTTCGGGCCTTTGACACTTGGTCGGGTCTTGGATACGGCGACCAAAAACAAAAAGTAGCTGAAAAGTGCATGGCTCTGGCATTGAAATATTTATCCGATGAAAAAGCAATTAGCGCAGGGCTTAACTCGAATGACACGACTGAAATTTATCTGGCTTTATGGGCGCTTTGCTGCCGCGATATTCATAGCGCGACAAGCAGCGCGGGTAGATTATTAAGTAACCAGGAAAAATACAGGCGGTTGGTCGGATGGTATTTCATTACTAATACCAACAGCGAGTCTTTCCGCCATAATGCCGCTATTAAACATCTTGGCGTTCGTGACTCGGAGGAATTAGCGTGGATTTGCGCCAACCTACATATCAACAGGCAAGCGTGCTCCAGCGGTTATGTTTGGAATAAGGATAATGAAGAATCGGCAAAAGATAAGAAATATCCTGATGAAATCTATCCGTCAAATAAAACCGAACGCATAGCCTTTTTTAATCAAATAGCGGATATTGCTGGTTTTATCGGTAAGAAGAATACAAAATTCAATGAAAGTGTTTTCCCGTGGTATACACAGGAATTGAGCGCTTCCGCGCCTTGCGGTGTTATGCTGGGTTTAGTCGCTTATGACCGTTCCGCAGATCTGGCACGGCGCATCATCGAATTTATCCCGATCATGAATGCGGATCAACGGCTGTCATATTACAGCTTGCTTTTGAATCCCGAAATACCGGAACATAGGGCTTTTTTGCTGGAAGGACTTTCTGATAAAAGCCAGACTGTGCGGGAACGTATAGTAAACAGGCTTCATTATTATCCATTGGGTAAAGCGGACTTGGAACGCTTGACTGAAACGCTTACCACTCAAAACGCTGATCTACGTAAAGGAGTAGTTACTCTTTTTAATAGCCAGCAGGAATCTGTTATCCGTCCGGTCATTCATTCTTTGTTGAACTCACAAAACAAAAACCAGGTAATAGCTGGGGTAGAACTTTTAGGTGTTTTCTCAAAAGATAATCCGACTTTGCAAAAAGAATACGGGGGTAAAATAGCCACACTTACGACAAACGCAAATCTCTCCCAAGATGTATCCATTCTTCTTGAGAAAGTTATACCGAGCAAAGGGGAAAAGGTTGAATATACCAAGGAAAACGGCTACGGCTTATATAATGCGACCGCCGAGGTATTTGATTGTATTGCATACGCGTCTAAACGCCCGACAGTGCCTGTTTTCGGTGACAAAGAGCTTAAATCCTTGATTGTGCCAAATGAAACGGAAATAACGGCGTTGTATGACAAAATTGCTGACGTTTTTATTAAATATCGTGATTATGAATACGAAGCCGAAAATTGGAACGGTACACGGGAAAAGGTATTGCTAAACAACAATCCTCATCAAGTGCTTATACAGGCGGGAAGCGAGCTTGTGCGAAATGGTTTCGGAAACCCGATTACCGATTATCCCTTATCAGGGGAATGGCTGGCCGCCGCCGGAGAGTATACTGCCGATAAAACCAAACTGGTGGCTGTACTGAGTATTTGGAGCGCAAATAACAGCTATAATAAAGTATATAAAAAATGGTTTTGCGATTTATTTGCCGGGTACCCAATTATTGGCGGAAATGGTGAACTAACAAAAAAGCTGGCCGAGCATGTTTTGAAAAAAGGCGTGTTCATCAACAAAATCAATCAAATATTAAACGCTATCTTGAATACTGGAGAAACACAGCTATTTGATTTCGCATTTTCTGCGTATGTCAACCTTGTCCGAAAAATCCCGGAAAGTCAGTTGGGGCTGGAGTGTGAGGAAGAAAACAAAAGGGAAAAGCAACCGCATTTTATTTCCTATGCCTCACCTAACAGTGGCGTCCTTTCAGCAGGTTATCTTAATTATTGGAGACAACTCGCATATGGGCACATAAAAAATGATGCCCAGTTTTCAACATACTTTCATGAGATGTGGTATGAATATCTTGCTGCGGGACAGCAGAAGTTTTACGGTCTTGACAATGAACAAATTTATCGCGCATGTCAAAACGGTTTAATCGAAGCTGACGCTTTCTACTTATATTTCACCGATGGAGCGGACGCACCCGAACATATGAGGACTGCTACTGGGCCTTATAACGGCGGGCGTGAGCTTCTGACGAAATATCCCGCCGCGAAAACTCTGTTGGAAACAGCACTTGACCGTATCGTTACCCTCGAAGAAAACAGAGGCGAGCTACCAACGCCTTTATCAAAAGTTGCTTCGCAGATTAACCGTTTTGACGGCGGTACACGGCATTTTGTCAACCTCCTTGCCGCTTTAGGCGACACAGGCTTCCATAGGGGTTACATATTTTATTTTTCGGGCAGAGGAGAGCTTACGAAAAAAGAAGGTCTCAGCCAGTTACTTCGGTGTTGTCAGCCAAAGCCGGACGATACACCCGAGAAGTTGAGAGAAGCGTTAAAACAATCTAAAATCACTGAGAACAGAATCATCCAAGCGGCAATTTATGCTCCGCAGTGGGCGGGACTGCTTGAAAAAGCGACCGGTATTATCGGTTTGAAATGCGGCGTGTGGTTTTTCCATGCCCATATAAACGAAAATTTTACGACCGAAAAAGAAACCGAGGTCGCTATTTATTCTGCTATTACCCCTCAACAATTCAATGACGGCACCTTTGATAAAGATTGGTTTTATGAGGCATATCAGACTTTGGGTGAAAAAAGATTTAACGAATTGTACAAGAACGCAAAATATATAACCAGTTCAAGCAGTAACCATAGACGCTCGCAATTATACGCGGATGCTGTTCTTGGACGGCTTAACAAAGATGAAGCGAAAGCCGAAATCATTGACAAACGGAACCAGGAAAAATTGCGGGCTTTTTCGCTGATACCGCTTGATAAAAACAATGCCAACGATGCTTTGGAAAGATATGAATTTATACAGCAGTTCAAGAAAGAGAGTAAACAATTCGGTTCGCTGCGGCAAACCAGCGAAGGTAAAGCCTGTATGATTGCTATGGAAAATTTGGCGATCACAACCGGATACGGTGATGCTGATCGAATGACATGGGCATTGGAGGGCGCAAAGATTGAACAGTTGCGCCCCCTGATGGAACCACATTTTTTAGGCGATACAGAAGTTTGGTTGAACATAGAAGAAGATGGAACGCCCGATCTTAATATCCGTAGAAATGGCAAGCTGCTTAAAACCCTGCCAAAAGAATTAGCTAAAGATTTGTATATAGCTGAGTTAAAGGACGCTGTGAAGCAACTACGCGATCAAAAGCGCCGCGCAAAGTTCAGTTTTGAAATGGCGATGATTTCCCGTGCCGGATTCAATATCGCAGAATTAACAGGGCTTTTGAATCACCCTGTTTTGCAAAGTATGGTGTCGTCGCTGGTCTTTGCGACAGCAAACTATATGGGATTTCCTGCGATGGTTGAGGGTAAGCCTACGCTTCTTGGCGCTGACGGCAAAAGCTATTTGATAAAAACGGATGATACTGTTATTATCGCACATCCATATGACTTTGTTTCGCATAAGTGCTGGAGCGATTACCAGAAATATTTATATCATAATAAAATCGTTCAACCTTTCAAACAGGTTTTCCGTGAATACTATCCTGTAACGGAAGATGAACTAAAAGCGGTGAATGTATCCCGCAGGTATGCCGGGAATCAAGTGCAGCCGAAAAAAACGGCGGCGCTCTTAAAAACGCGCGGATGGACGGCTGACTATGAAGAAGGGTTACAACGGGTATGGCATAAAGATAATATTATCGTGAGAATGTATGCGCTGGCCGACTGGTTTTCCCCGGCGGACATTGAAGCGCCCACTTTGGAAACAGTTCAGTTTTTTAGCCGGGATAAATATGAGTTAATGGCATTTGACAATATTTCACCGGTAATCTTTTCTGAAACCATGCGGGATATTGATTTAGCCGTGAGTGTCGCCCACGCCGGAGGAGTTGATCCGGAGGCCAGTCATTCTACTGTTGAAATGCGTATTGCTATTGCGGGTGAATTGTTGTCTATGCTGACGGTGAACAATGTTACCTTCCAGATGGCTCATGCTCAAATTAAAGGCAGTTTAGGAGAATATTCTGTACATATGGGATCAGGCGTGATTCATAAATCAGGTACAGGTATGATAGCAGTATTACCAGTTCATTCACAGGCCAGAGGGCGGATATTTTTACCCTTTGCTGATGACGATCCCAAGACTGCCGAAATTCTTTCTAAAATTCTACTTTTGGCAGATGATAAAAAAATTAAAGACCCCAGCATATTAGGACAGATAAATGTATAATTTGAAGAATTACACGGTTTGGTCGTTTGCTAATCTGCGTTTTATTGGATTTTTAGGTGCTTCGCTATAAATATGCCTCGTGCGTGTTCTCAAATATTGCCCATTCGTCGGGACTGTTATATTTGATTTTCCGGCTCTTGTAGGACAGCTTTTGCGTTTTGAAATTGACCGTATGCCCTAAATACTCTATCCTGTCA
>Ga0209629_10003469_pt1 | contig 11294 bp, 6 predicted proteins | sample TergutCu122P5_FD_187286 | JGI IMG/M metagenome (GOLD analysis project Ga0209629, IMG submission 187286) | Cubitermes ugandensis P5 segment gut microbial communities from Kakamega Forest, Kenya - Cu122 P5 (SPAdes) (version 2) | ecosystem: Host-associated > Arthropoda: Insects > Digestive system >...
GTTAGCATTTCTGGCTTTACTAGGAGCTCCATATATATATATATATATGACATTAGTAGCCTAAGGGTTAATTTATTCAGGTTGACCCTGTAGTTACTGCACAAGGCACTTAAATGAACTTTTTCCACTAATAAATTTCCATATGTGAATCCTGTTGTGCTTTACACTCTCTACTGTGCATTTACCATTTTTGTTTTCTCCTTGTACAGTCCAATAGTCTGACAGTATCAGCCAGCACACTGTATACCTATGTCAGCACGTCATTAGTTCATGGGTGCATAGTCACAGGGTAGCCGTATTTAGACTGCAACATATGAAGGCCATATAGCCAATATTGTTTGTAGATTGGTACCTGTGATATTTATGTTACATTTATTTTTCACTACACAAGAGGGTTGACATAGCAGTCTTGTCTGTATACATGACACTCTAAACACAAAGCACTCACTGTATGTACACAGTACCAAGGAGGACAAAGTTTTAGGTTGACGCTTTTTCACTAACATTTTTCCTGCCAGCCCTTGGTGATGGTTGCTGGCACCCAGTCTGTGGCTGTTAGTTTCACCATGATTGCATCTGTGTTATCGTGAGCTTCCACTTTAACTTGGTGATCAAGTGTCCGAAATTTTGAAACAGCTGGAATCCCTATATGTCTTTCAACCAAGTCTAACAAATGGTGTCCCTTGTTAGGTTAAGCCATCTGTGTGCTAAGTGAATAGCCAGAATGTGAAAATGGTGAATTTTTTGTATTGTCATTCCCTTGTGTTTGTTAATCAATGTCTGTATTTATTGTCAGAGCAAACACAACTTCTAGAATTCTGTACATTCAGATGTTGTCTACATGTTTTGGCCATTTATGGCCTTCATCAGGTAGATTTTTCAACATTGTACATGGAAAAGAACACCGAGCTTGAGGCTTCCCCTTCACAATTAAAGCAGTGGAATACGTAAAATTTGGAGTGTTATTTCCTATAGGTGAAAAATAAAATACACTATAGTGGTTAAAATTGGTTAAAAATTAAAATATAATTATTGTTGAATTTTAGATAAAATAGATTTTGTTCTAGTATAGTAGAGTATAGTATAGTACAGTACAGTACAGTATAGTATAGTGAATGTGGTTCACCTAATTGGTGATATTTTTCACAATCTTAGTAATACACTGAGTATTTCTTTATTACGTATGGCACAAATTTCCACTTGCGGAGTTTTGTTAGATGTACGAATACTGCGTTCCTTCCTTGGAACACTCTTTGCTGGCAACAGAGGTTAATGAGCTCTGTGGCTTGTTTTGTCATATACCGGAGTTTATACTATCATCTCTTCCAGAGTATCGGTACATCAAGGTTATGGTTATTTTATGTTTTTTGCACCGTGCATTTTAATATAATTATGCAATATAAACCAATGAAATGCACATTTCCTAAATTAATATTTTTAATTTTTTGATGTCTTTTATTTGTTTCGAACCGGAGGGTTCATCTTCAGGAAGATGGTTGTATATACAGTTATGGTATGGTGTGTTTTACATGCAGAAATTACAATAAAAGGCTTTTATAAGATACCTAAGTATAAACTATTTGAGCTTTTTAAATATATTGAAATGAACATAAAACGCAGGAGTTAAATCTATGACATAAAATCTTAAAACATGAGAATATAAAACCGTAGGATGTTGCATTAAAAGTTTTTCAAGTAATGTCATACAGTGTTTCAGAATGTGATATAAATTGTGATTAGAATATTGTATATACCATCAGTATAAGCAGTCTAGTAGGTAGAAGAATTTGTTCAGTACTAAGGTCTAGGAAGTTGGTAGAGTGATGGAGTATTGATCAGTGTATATTGTGGGTGGTGATGTAATGCGGGAGTCGAGGATGTTGCTTGTCGTTTTAGGTTTGGTTAGATCGTGTATGGTGTTGGTGCTCTTGAAAGATATTCTCACATTTGTGTGTTTTAATAGATTTGTACTCTTGCAAATTAATGGGCTGTAATATGTGAAAGTTTTCCAGGTTTTTATATCTCTGACAGTGTTATTATTCCGGTCATAGTTGTTTTGTCTATGTTGTAATTGGGAGTTTAGTTTTTGGATAAGTGTATGTGGAAAGTTATTGGTTTGTACGCTGTTTTGTATTACGGTCCATTCTCTCTGTTTTCTTTCAGGTGTGAGTGGAAGTGAGTGCATTCGTGTGATATAATATCTGAATGTGGCAATTTTATGTTCTGTAGGGTAGTTTGGGAAGAAATTGATGGTTGTCTGTGTTTGTGGTTTTCCAGAATATGTCAGTTTTGATCTTAGAAGGTTTTAAAATTAGAAGTGGGTCTAAGAAGTGTATTTGTCCATTGTCTTCATGTGTGGGATTAAACTTTTGTCTTTGTGTGTTTGGTTCATACTAGCGGTAATATGGTTGGGTGTATCTGTTTGGAATCATATATAATCAAAGTATCATCTATGTAACATATGTAGAACATTACTTTTTGGTGGTGAGAATATGTTTTATATGTTTATCCTCAAAGTATTGCAGGTTATTCTATGTATAATGTAACAGATTGCATGTGCACCATGTAGTTATAGGTTACATGTAAAATCTACCTGAGGATGGCCGAAAACAGCCAAAACATGTATTGAATAAATAGTCCAATAGAAGTTGAGTTTGTTCTGACAGTAAATATAGGCAGTGAAAATAGTGCTTTATGAACTTAACACATTGCAGATGGATGACGCAGATTTGCGTCTTTACATCACAACTGTGCAAGACGGATGACGCAAATCTGCGTTTTTAACACGCGCTTGGTTACCGCGCACTATACACTTAATTATGCAATACATGGAGCATATATCCGAATGGTCCTACTGACGGATGTTTATAGAAACGTGATCTCCGAGTTGATGGTCTGTGATAAACATAGAGAACAAACAGCTCTTTATTTGCCTCTGTTGCTCTGCTCTGCATTTAGTCATCGTTCAGTCACTTTACAGCCATGACGGAAAGAGGTAGTTCTTACGAGGAAAAATATCTTACAGAAGATGATATTTCAGCAGAATTGTTGGCGGACACATTATCTGATGTTCCTGACGACACTGATAGTGACAGTGAAAATGAGAGTGAACAAAGTGCAAACGAAATTGACGATGACGATGAAACACTAGATTCGGCGGTTTCCACATGGGTATAAACAGATAAAACACCAAATTTAGGGCCATTTACCGGAAACCCAGGGGTGAAACAAATTCCCTCTGACCCAACGAAAGTATCACAAGTAACAGGACTCTTTCTTGGAGAAACATTCTTTGATATGTTGTGTTTGGAAACGAATCAATATTACATACAAAATCAGGAAAAGTATGTTACTGGTTCTAAGGGGTTGAAATGGTCAGATGTCACTGTAGCAGAAATGAAAAAAATTTTTTCAATAAAAAAGAAGTGAAACTCGTTACATCTGCAAGTTCTGCTTAGTGCCACTCCACAAGGGGGAATGTTTCTAGAGGTATCACACCCTCAAGCACTACTAAGGTCTTTGGTGAGTATTTCCTGAAAATTTCAGTTCACAAAAATAGTTATCGAATTTGTTATAAATTTTTAAAGAAACACAGTATAAAAGTTGATTCAAGTTGTTTAGACCCCGGGAACATGCATTTAAACAATTTAAATGCCCCTGTCCTCAATGTGTTAAACAAGGAGTGAACTTAGTGGCTATGACTGGCTGGGTTGAAGGTCAAATGTTTTCATGCTTAGGGCTATTGGTACTGGCAAAATAAGACATCCATCTGGCAGCGAATAGAACTTGGTTGGATGGATGTCTGGAAGATGAGCCCAGCAAGGTTGCAATCACATTGGGTGAAAGCCTCCATGATTTTGGGGGTGATCAGTTTAGCTGAAGATGTCCATAAAGGGAACTGCCATTTGCCTTGTAACTGAGGAAGATCATGCAAAACCTCCACCATGGATGGGCCAGGATAGCACAGTCGGTATAGCGACTTGCTACGAGCTGAATAGTCCAGGGATTAAATCCCAGTGGAGGCAAGATTTACCGCACCCGTCCAGTCCGGCCCTGGGGCCTACCCAGTCACCTGTACAATGGGTACTGGGTTTTTCCCGGGGGTAAAACGGTCGGGGCATGGCATTGACCACCCGCCCCCATCTGGTGCCAAGGTTAAAGAAAGAGTAGAGCTGTACCTCTACTCACCGTATGGGCCTTCATAGCCTGTTCTAGGGTGAACTTTACTTTACTTTTACCTCCGCCAGGGTAGCCATTTACTAGCCATCTTGTTACAGGGGAGCCTTGAGTGGCCTCTTAAGCTTCAGTCATGTTTAATTAAGGCTCAGGTGAATTCAGATAATTTTAGGTAGCAGAAGTGCCTTCCCAGTTGCTGGAATAAAGGGTTCAGGTTGTAAAGGCAGATAGTCACGCCAGACCCACAGGAAGAGGGCAGGTGCCACTACCTGGTCCAGGTCAGTAGGGATGGTAACTGAATGGGCCTTTTTAAGAGCTACCACGCATACCAGCAGCCAACAGCATATGATGTAAAAGTATCCTTAGGCTGTCACTCATCCAGGTGCTTACCACACATACTTTTACATTCTCTACTGTTAACAGAGCAGCATGGGATATGACAATGAAATCACTGTTTATTTGAGGGTGGGGAGATTGGGAATAAAATGAAGTTGGATATGGTGAACTGTAGAAAGAAGTTGGGCCAAAAAAGGGAGAAGGGTACAAATGAAATGAAGTAGTTGATGCCACCGTTCTTGTTCCAAGTGAGGGTTCTGTAGGTTGTAGTTGGCTGTGACATCTGTGCTGCTGCAGTATGTGGATGGTTCTCTTCCCAGCAAGGCTTGTCTTGTAGTACTCCCGGTCTATGTTAAAAAGTCTTGGTGTGGATGTCTTTTGGTGGCTTTTGAATGGTTGCCTTTGGAGTGGTTTAACTTTGCGTATTTCCTCACATTATCCAGATGGTGGCTGTGGTTGATTTAATTTTCTGCTACCACCATTTTTCTGGGTGATAACAGCTGTAGCTGTGTTTGGTTGTGCTTTGTGCATCCACCTGTCGCATGACACATCTCACTGGTATAAGGTTTATCTTTGAAAATTGGTTAACCATAGGAGCAAAGCAAGTGAAATTTGGTATGGAGATATGTGTATTAAACCATACTGATAAATTCTATATAGAATGTTGTTTATAAGATGACAGTTACAAACCTGATGGTAGTGTGAAACTTGGAGGTATATCTGGTGAACATATAGTGTGTCCTGTACCTGTTGTTATCCCCTTAAGGGCTGAGTTTAAATAGCCTTCCCTGCACTGTGTACCATGTTTCTGTTGTGCTAGCTACAAGGATGTTTTTGAAACATAAATATTATTTTATAGCAAGCCAGAGAGACTGATTTGAATCACTAGAAGTTTCTTCAGCTCTGCTGCAGATGGCTATGTTGCTTCTATAGTATGGTCAGTCTGATGTGGGGAATTTTGCACATAAAAGAAGCAAGTGTAAGCTGTGTGTCAGCAATTCAATAGAAATGTGTAGCCCTAAGTGCTGGCATTTTGTTAGAAGTGTAGCTTGCAAAGGGTTAAGCATTACAGTCTTTCCAAAGACTTGCTGCCCACATTCAGATCTTAGATGTCACAACTGGAAAGTATGTTTTATGAATTTGAAATGAAACACCTTGTTAATCCTTCAGTGTCTGTCTCGGTGCACTGTACAGACCTCCGCTTATTCACATGCTGTTGACCGTGGTGCATCATGCCATCGTGAATGCATTCAAGTGCACTATAAATTCACAACCTCTCCTTCCTGGAAAGCAGTTTTAATTTGAGCCCCAATTCAGTGAAGATTTAATGTAATTGAACATGAATGTTGACATAATGTAAATGCATTTTGTGGTAAAGAAGTTAATATTTTATGTGCATTACCAGTCTCACATACTCAGACAGTCTTGTCTGAAGTTCACTGATCCACATTGTTGAGTGTTAATGTGTTGCCCATTTCATAAATTTGACAGTTGGTTAAGGAATACCTGACTTCTAGTAACCTGCCATCATGCCAGTGTGCAATTTGTCTGTATGGCTTTCGGGAAGGTGACCACTTCACCAAGACACAATGCTATCATTACTTCCATTCACACTGTCTGGCATGTCATGTAACAAGCAGTGAAAATAGTTACCAGGAAGAGCTAGATAAGTTACCAGCATGGCAACGCAGCCAGCATGCACAGTCTCCTTGTCAGGTTTGTATTGTCCTTATCTGTGTAATGGATGAATTACAGTTACTGAAATTGTTAAAATCAAGTTGGAATTTGGTACTAATATAAACAAAAAGTTTAGCTGATGAGATTGGAGTTCTACTGTTGATTTCCTTTCCATATTTGAAATTGAGAAAAATTTGTACTTTATGTTGGTGATTAGAAATGAATAAAACAAGGGCTGTAGTTTTGAAGTAGATATTTCAATATTATTGGACCATGGACTGTGGGAATATTGGCAATGCATTTTCTCTACAGCACTTCTCTACCTTATCCTCCAGTCAAGGGGACCAAAAAGTTCAATCACCAAATCCCTTTTTACAGAGAACTGCCCAGTTAACATGCATAAGTTTCAAAGTGTAGTTATCTGGAATTTGATTGATTTTATACAGTATGCAGGTGTGGTAAATACCAGGAAAAACTTGATTTTTGTTTCACGAATTCTCTCATGTATTTGAGACCTGAAATACAATTTTTTACTTTGAAATTGTTACATGCTAGTGACTTGCCTCTCGTATCTAGGTGCTGTGTCCTGTATGTCGGGAGCCGATACAGTGTGATATGAATTTATTGTCAAGTGCAGCACCTCCTTTTGATGTAGAGAATGCTCGACAGTTTGAACTAAGTGATGAACTGCGTAGCTTGCAAAGACAAATGGCATCCCTCTTCAGCCATCAGAAGCGTCGAGGTGGTATCATTGATCCTGAAGCAGAGGACTCCAAGCTACTCTTAGTAACAGACACCGTGGTAAGTGACACTTCTAGATGTTGATTTTTCTGTTACATTCTCAGAAAGTTTCGGTTTCCAGACCAAGTCTTGAATATGTGAAAGAAACAATTTATTTAGTTCGATATATCCCGTATTCATTGTATTAATGAGATTATAAAATTTATTAAAAGGACCAACAAATGCACTTTGGTTTTATGAGTGTAATTTTATTATATAGCGACCACAGTCATGTTACGGCCACTCATGTCACCATCCTCAGGATGGTAAATGGAAGAATACAAATATATTTATAGTGTCCACTGTGCAGACTGCACCATCGCTCACGAATATGGATCACAATCCACCACATATACCTACTGTTTACATCATTCCACAGAACCATACTCCAGACAACAATTTTTAACATATATTTTATACTCATCACTCGCTTACCATTTAACTGGAATTTTAACCAAAACTATATGATTTTAACAGTGGAGTGATCCTGACACACTATAAATATATATTTGTATTCTTGCACTTACTACCCTGAAGTGGCCACAAATGTGGCTGAAACATGACAGTAATCACTATATAACAAAATTACATTCATGAAACCAAAGTGAAGTTGTTAGTCTTGTAAATAAATTTTGCACATTGAATTCATATTCTCAATCTTACAAACTAACTGTACCTTTCGTAGACTAAATTCCAGAAAGAATTATTTGCCAGAGGTCATAAGTGATGTTCTTGAAATGTTCATTCTCTGTCAGAATGCAGATGTTTAAAATGAGAGTGATCTGAGATGAAAGTAAAGATACTTAACTTTGTGGTTGAAACTGGGAAAACCATATTTGAAATTTGAAAGTGAAAACATGGTTATCATTTTAAGTTTTGATGCCATTAAATTATATAGTGTTTAGCTGATACAAAAACTCACTCTTTTGTTTGGTTGTTTTGGGGGAAAAAAATGTGTTTTATGTCACTGGCTCATTGGGATTGAATTGGTTTTGTAAGCAGCGTGGGCTTCCATAAAATCAAGCACTTGTTCAGGCTCACATTCATTTCCCTCTTCCTCCTCTTTACTGCTCCCACCACCCTCATGATCATCTCACAACTCATTGATACTGGAATACTGCAAGTTACAAGCTCATTGTCAACAACTATGTAAGAACTGAAGCAAACTGAATTGACTTGTCATGGAATTTGTCATTCTCTTCTTCAGGACTGGATGGAATCTGAGTCAGTTTCTGTGTTAATTTCTTACCCATAGCCACACTGACAAAAACAGTTCACAATTGCTGATTGCATGAATTGTCACCTGGTTGCTACTGTGAAATGTATTGCTTCCAAAACATTGGTTTTCAATTTGACATACTTTTGTGAGTCTATCAAGCAAATGACTTATTGTAGTAGGTGCTTTGTTTACAGATCCTTGAATACATTTTATGCTGCTCCAGTAACATGCTTTTGCAGTTTGGTGGTAGACAGACAAGTTTTACTTCCCTAAGAAATGACATATCTGGTGGATGAGTAGCACATTTTCCCACAAACATGTTTTTACTTTGCACACCCATGGAAGTATCCAGTACCCTTAAAAACTCTGAAAATGGTCCCAGCCATCTGCACTTTTTTATTTGATTTTTTTTATTTATATTTGATTTTCATTGGATTTATAATTCAAACATTTTGGTATCTGTTTCCCAGCAGCCGTTAATGAAAATTAAATACCTGTTGTAGGAGCAAGAAGGGCAGGATGAACCTCCAGGGCCCAGTCTTTTATTGCCACCTCCTGCTTCTCAACATACTGTTCATCAACATAACAGCATAGGTACCAGTAGAGGTGATTGGAGAAGGGGAGGGCATGGAGGCTTCAGGGCTAGAGGCAGTAGTAACAGCCATCGCAACAGGCACGGACGAAGGCACCATCAGGCAGCAGCAACATCCAGATGACGATGGCTCAAACTAAGACCTATGTCAAACTACTGCTCCATCGCTGTTGTAAGGAAAAAATGTCCAGGGGCAGGAATCCTGTCATTGGTACTTGGAGTGGATTGAATTACAGGCCAGGCTATTCACTAAAACTCCACTGTATTAAGTTAGTGATGTTACAGCTTGAAGTCTGTTGAGGTGTTTGTAGTTGTCGCTCTGATGTTCATTCTTGGCATCAGTCACACTACAAAACTGTATTCATAAAAAATATACAAGTTTCGGATTGTTTGCTGAGCAGCTCACTGACATTAGTGATTGAACATTTCTTCAGAGCAGTACTTGTGTTTATATATGGACTGTTCCACCCATATTATTTAATTCTGGTATGAAGATTTGGAAGTGCTTAATTTGTTGATGTATTACTCAGCATATATATATATATATCCATGGATTACGATGTAATATTTATTGTCTTATTAAAGTATTGGGTTAATTTACACCAATCTTGAACCACTGTTGGGAAAGATGTATTTGCAAGCAGCAAAGGCAGATTTTCACATATCCCATTGTGTTTTCTGTTTCGAAGCTTGGGGAACACTCATCATCCTGAATATCGAAGAATGGGAATATTAGTTACACTGAATAAATTTGTAGCTTACTGTCTCTAATTAAGGAAAAACTGTAGGCTTATCAGATAAACTTTTCAACTAACTGACAAATTTTCACAAAATTTGGTATGAACATGGCCACTGGAGTCTGCACATGTCATGCATCTTAAGTGCCTGCAATTATTGATGCACCACAGTGTCATTATAATGAGAATTTTTCAGATGTTTAAGAATTGTCCTTGTAATTGGTGTAGTTGAAAATGATTTGTGTGCCTTCAAACTTCCAAAATTACATGCATCAAAATACACCAATAAAAGTTTAAAAAGTTAATGAAAATATGAGAGAGTGTAACTTCATAGATGCATATCCTGCAGACTGTATGTTGGAAAAGTATCATGTCTGTCCATCTGTACACATACAGCAACTCAAGAACAGCTGACAGATTTTGATGCTGGGGAGATTTACAAGGAACTGTTGAGCCAGTTCATTTTTAGTTTAAACTGAACAAACATAGGGGATGAAGATGTACAGGATTTTGTGTACATGTCTTCAGTATACATAGGCATAGCCATCATCACACATGTAGGAAAAAAAAAGTTTTCATTGTGTTTAGACTGCCTTGAAGATCTTTTTACTTCCATCCTGTTAATATTGTGCTGTGTTAAAATATGACTTTGAAGCTTTAGACTTCACTACCGGTAGTGGACGCCGTGTTTTCTGCATGTTCTAGCAAGAGTATTACAGTTGAATGTGACGAATTGCAGATTTATTGCTAAGGTATGGAAAAAACTTACAGTCTGTGCTGTGCCATAAATGGTAAGAAACATGTAAAATACAAGCATTTACGGAGCATCATAAATAAGCATTCACTAATTTAAAATCTGAGAGGCATCATCAGTGCAGACCTCGTATATATCACACTATGCATACACTTCCAATGTTTTCGTCATGGAAATGAGAAATAATGAATTATGCAACATTCATGATGCCTTAAGGGTTATCAGAATCAAGACGTTAAAAATTCTCTTATATTTATGTAACCTCTTTACTGACAAGTGACCACTTCTACATATATGGAGCCATTTGTCACATACAGAAGTCCCGTCCACTATTTGCTGTGTGGCTATAAATGCCTTTTCTTGTTTCAGAATGTTTAGGTTGTGTCTTGATAATTGATCTATTGAAAGATATGGCAACTGATCCTTCTTGGTGCAGTGACTCGAAGACTGTGGATTGGAATCTTCAGTCTGTGAGATGTGCATTTTTTCTGTCACTAGTCTTCCATCCCATACAACAACAGCTGATTGTATTTTGGTCTTGTTCATCAAAGGGGTGAGCACTGATGAAGTTAATACACACTGTTCTGCTTAGCCCTGTGATGAGCCGTATAGGCACATTAGAATTAGCTACAGCCCTGTGTTCACTTCCAAGCCTTTCCATTATGTTACCTGAATTAGGACTGAATACTTGTTAATGTAGTCCTTCCAGCATTGTAATATATATTCTGCACCTGATATTTTCCCTTGTGTGTCATTTGTGATATACAAGGTGGTTCAAATATGACCGGGACTGATTTGTGTGTAAACAAGCCGCACTGTGCAGCAGCTGTGCGACCTTGAGAGAGTGAAGCCACAACCTCCACCCTCACTCCTGCTTGGGTTAGAACCTGTTCAGTCCTGTCTGGGAGTTGCTAGAGTGATGAGTGAACAGAAGGTACCGCGGAGCATGGAACAACGCATTGTGATCAAATTCCTCGTTGGAGAAAACGTCCCATCCGCTGAAATTCAGAGTGTAGGAGACAC
>Ga0209629_10003470_pt1 | contig 11294 bp, 8 predicted proteins | sample TergutCu122P5_FD_187286 | JGI IMG/M metagenome (GOLD analysis project Ga0209629, IMG submission 187286) | Cubitermes ugandensis P5 segment gut microbial communities from Kakamega Forest, Kenya - Cu122 P5 (SPAdes) (version 2) | ecosystem: Host-associated > Arthropoda: Insects > Digestive system >...
ATAGGGGGGGGGTCTTCATCTTTGCAGACGATAAAACTGTATTCAGATAATCTTGTACAGTTATAAACACATAAGGAAGGGTAGTGTGTAAGGCAGGCCTGTTCAAGAGTAAATGTTAAACAACAGATCGGACATCACACATGTACACACACATCGGGAATTATACAATATGGTGGTTGACTGACGTTAAAACATTTGTCGACTTCTAGCAAGAACGTGCTGTTTAAGTAGCACAGTTTTATTCCTGAAATAGGAACAAATATATAAAACAAGAGAGGGGCGGTCACAAATATTTTTTTTGTATTCAACAGTAAAAAGCTGAATACTAATACTAATAATAATCTTTTGATTGAGATCAGTCCTGAAGATAACCCAGTCGTGCTGAAATATGCAGAATATTTATGGTTACAACGTTACACTGAATTAACCTCTCAAAGCCTTGTTGTTAGTAGACGTGTACCCAGAATTAACGCTAAACATATGTTTCGTATGTTTCTCACAACAAATAATTATTTTCGTCCTAAACAGCATTTACCAATTGGTCCTTGTCATGTAAGAACATTATGTTCTCTGTGAAGTGGAAACTAAATTTCTGTACTATTAGACTATAACTTTAGTTGTGCAGCTTTAGCCTGTGCGATTGGTCTTGTTTTACGTAAAATTTAATTTTTAATCACACTTTTCCATGTACCGAAGCCAAAGGGTTTTATCACTGGAGGCCCAAGTTACATACAATCCACGATGTCACCATCTTGCACTGCACTGCGTCTTTGCTTATCGTCTTCCCTTTTACAAACATTTAAACCAGTTTTTCTACAAAACATTTGAAATCGCTGTTGAGATTTAACAACCTGCACCGTAAATAAAGACATGAATTCTCGCACATTATTGTGTTTCTGTTTCGGTGCGAAATAAGTAAGAGATGCAGATGTTAATAGGAGGAAACAACGTTTTGTGTTGGCTGTATATGTGTTTATGTTACACCGGCGGACTGAAAGCTGTGCATTTTTTACACTAAAAACCCAAGAAGAGGATTTTTGGTGTTAAGGTTTTCTGCTTCTTAGCTGAGGCCCTTATTTTTAATGGAATCCGAAGAATGTCGGGTAAAATTTCACGACTTTTCTCCACACTACATTAAAGTGATGGTATGGTACAATAAAATACGCCATGGCTGATTTGTACCTTGAAGTGATTAATCTATGCTAATGTTCAGTATTAGGGGCCGGAGTAGCGCAGTCAGCTTAGTGACTACGCTACGGGGAGGACGGTCCGGTGTTTGAATTCCGAAAAGGACATGAGATTTTTCTGTTTTACGAAACGTCCAGAGCAACTGTACTGCACACTCAGCTTCCTATTCAATAGGTAACGGGTTCGTTTCCAGACGGGAGAAGTTCGGGACATGAATTTGGCCACTTACATGCATCTAGCGCCAAGATTAAGAAAGAGTGGAGCTTTGCTTCTGCTCCTTCTGTAGGCCAGCATGGATGGAGAGAGGGAAGTCGACGTTAAGTATTCAGTATTAACCTTTGTATTGTAAGGGCGTGCGTAGATCACGTTGGGAGGGAGAAGGATCGTCAAAACAACACAACTAATTAGAAAAAAGGTGTTTATTCTAATATTGTAATAAACACCTTTTTTCTAATTAGTTTTGTTGTTTTGACGATCCTTCTCCCTCCCAACGAGTTACACACACAACGGGGATGACACACCTTAAAGTTGTAGATCACGTGCTGTGCTTTACAGATTTACTGATATTCAGGGAAAGGTAAATACAAGGAAGGAAATAGAAATTAACGAAAAGAGAGGAAAATAGAGTGTTAAACATATGTATATGTACTGCTTATTAACAGAGTAATTTGCATTAGGTGTCACTGATACAGTTTAAATAATAAATTTGAAAATACTTGGATGTATGATTTAAAAAGTTTTCATAAGGTGAGCTTGAGTTTTTCTGTCAAGCGGAAACCTGGATGAAAGAAAATACTTCTCGGTTTCTTAGGCTTCAATTATAAGTACTTTTGACTGTATGAATTCACATGAATGTATATTGAACCTGTATAGAGCAAGGCATCAGAGGAAAGCTGCACAGATGTATCGCAGCAATTTGTTGGTTGGCTGGAAGACTGCTTTACACGTTTCCTGTAGAAGGATCTCTTTGCCTGCAGACGGTAATTTTAATCACGAACTGAAGTTGTTCGGCCTTCGAGGTGTATAGATTGTACGAGAAAGCTCTCTGTCGGTGCACAGTGGAAGCTATGTTCGGTCTGTTCATTTGATTCATTTTATAATGAACCAGAACGCGAGCTTTAGATTCGCCATGCATGTCACTCTGTCGGCCCAGTGTAGAGACTGTGGTGTCACTGTTACATTGCTGTACACCTGATGTCCACCAACTTGTTACAGGGTTCATTAACTGCGTGGAGCATAGCCGTCATTCAGCAGTGAATAATGACTCAGTTCACAAAACTAACGCATTTGAGAGAGCCCATGTTCAATACCTCGTTGATAAAAGCCACCGCTCTTCCTTATCGCTAGCAAGATTAATTCGGTCTTCTCGCTCGTACCTGTTCTTTAAGATGCGTCTACATTTTCGTTCTTCGCTTATGTCTTCTTAGTAACACCTTTCCTCCATAATTTTGTCTTGTAGGCGCTGCATTCTGTTACGATCCTCTTTTTGCGGAGCTTTGATTTCCTTTCGAGACCCTTTATGTTTTCTTGCGTTTAAGTGGAACAGAATTATGTCATGCGGTAGATAAATTCATTCAGTCGAATTTCGTTTCTTTATTATACGCTTCATGTGAGATGATGTGGAGCTAACGAAAGGCGACTGGGTAAGGATTTATATCGAGGTGGTTATTGTAAACTTTATCGTTCGAAATATTTCTTACAATAAATAAGGAAACCACGAAAATATGTAAGGTAACCAGTAATCCAGCGATATTCGAGCCGCGAACCCACAACTATTGGCCTAACCAGTCTATAATCAAGAACTTAACATTGTCCATCCAACAAATTAATTATGCTTCTTGAATCAGAAATCACAAGGAATATTTTGCTGAGGATGAAGTAAAAAAAATTCAGAACGTGCCCACAAATTCTGTCCAGTTTCTGGTCACGGAGGCTTAGAAAATATTAACAAGTCCCTCTGTGAAGCCTGTAACATGTAATGTAATTTTTAACTTTAGTCTTTTGTTTTTCATGATTCCCTTGGCGGTCAAACGGGTGGGCGGCAAGTGGCCATCTGAAGTGTGAGGTAACGAACGCTCATGACATATTCAGAGCAAGTCAGCCCGTCTGTTCATTGTATTGCCACAGAGACGCTGGGAGCACCAAATAGGGTTTTCTCATTTACGAGGACAACTTTGACCAATGGAGAGAAACGCTAGAATCCTGAATATTTCTTTTCTGTTTTATTATATTCCTAGTTCACTACCTGTGTTTTAGTGTAGTTAGGCAATAAAATATATTTGTTAAATGTCCCATACATGAACGAATATTGCATGTATTCTCATGGGACTGTCTAAGAATCTTACCGCTATACCTACAGAAAGATTCGTTACGAGCGCACAGGACTCGTTTTCGTCCGTGTGCCGGCCTGCTGTACTGTAGGACTACTTAAATATCTACTGACGGTATGTTTGCAGAATATTGGACTAGTGTCACCTTGTAGTGCTTCTGGGGTTTTTGTTGCAGACAATTTTAGGACGTACAGTACACAGGCCACAATCTGTGCCAGTGGCTTTGAGTTGTTATAAAGAGGATGTTGTATGTGTTACGTAAATCTAGAATAAAATACCTTTGTGCTTGATGTGTAAAACTGCCCAAGACATGGATTTGCAGCTGCGTTTCCGTTGTTGTCACCTAGTACTAGGAAATCTGTTCATTTTAAAATTACTTGGCATCATCAATCAGTTGCACAGTGAAGTGCAGTGAAGTGACGTAAAATGAAGAGAAGTGAAAGGAAGTGAAGTGAAGTGATGATCTTGGGTGAAATGTGTGTAGTATTATTGCTTTATACGTAGTTATGTAGTTGCATGTAGGTTCTGTGCAGTACGCTGTCTCATTATCATTTGCTTCTATTTTTTATTTCCTGATTACTTGACTTTTGTTTTTGAATATCCTTTTTATGTTTTTTCTTGTTTGAATGTTTGTTTTCTGTTTTGTGTATTCTGTGTTTTTGTATTTTTGTGTATTTTTTTTTCCTGTTGTACATAGCTGTCGGTCTCCTATTTTTGTACACGTTTACCGATTACTGCCACCGTGTGGGAACCAAATTGCAGTAATAAATATATCATATCATAACGTCGAAAATGGCAATGGAGGCCTCCCAGCCTCCTAACTGAACGTGCAGCTGCAGTACAGCAGCCCAAGCATGAAGTTGAATACCCTTCTGTCTCACGCAGAGGTTAAGAAAGAATGGAGTGGAATTATAGCTCTGTGGCACAATTTGCCTTCACGCCACGCACCAGAAAGTGTTAAGGTCGCTGTTATTCCTTTCAATGTGTCACCGAATGCACATTTTTTTGGGGGAAAAAGTGGGTAGCAAAGAGACAAATTTAAAAGTTCCTTAGTTTAAACTATCATACCTGTAGAAAAATAGCAGTGGGATATTAGAACGACCTTCAGTGGCAATATCTTCATACAAAATGTTATTGAAATATATGAGTATTAGTTAGTAGAACATTTTTTTTGGGGGGGGGGACGAGGGGAGGGTGCAAACACACGGCATATTAACTATAATGACCTATATTTTCTTATGAATTGTGGATGTATGCTAATACTCGTTATTCATATTAGAGAAGTCAGAACGTTGTCCGCCATTTTGGCCCATGCAGAGGACACACGTTTTTGTGCTGCTGACGGTTTATGTGGAAAGGGAGGTACCTAGCAGTAGACCTAGCTGTGACGTGACAGGTTCTATCAATAATTTTGCAGTGATTAGCATGAGGGCAGAACTGCTGTGCCCTGTGATTGTGTAATGACACGGCAGGGACTACAAAAACGCAAAACATTTATCAGCCGTTGTTCCTTGTTTGTACCGCCCCTGTCTCTTTTATTACATTGATCGGAATGTGCCGTCCATCAGCGCTAATATCTGCAGCGTCTCCTGCAAGAGCGCTATAACTCGGTACTGCTCAGTGCCATGTCATTTGTGACACCTGTATTCCAAAGCGATAGTGAAATTAGAAGCTGTACCTGAATATCCAGGACCAGAGGAGTGTCTTTTTACTGCAGGGCTGGCGGTTAGTTGAGAGTCCCTTGTATTCCCGAAGTCTGTATAGAAATTTACAGTTAACATATATGTCGATAATTATGATCATATTGTCTCATTTGGGCGTGAACTTTGCTTGTGGCACTTAAGGAGGAAAGTGGACTGAGGTTGATCAAGGGAGCGAGAAAAAAAATAGATTTGAACGTAAGGTGGATGTTTAACAGCAGACAAGAGAAAACTAAAATTCAGGAGCTTTGTAATGTGTAGTCTAGCGAGACTGGAAGACCTTACAACAGCGTTCATGCAGACATCGTCTTGTGCAATACTACACCACATCGACTGGTAATTTTTTTCCTCATGGTGCAACAGCCCCTAGAGGACCAGGACCTTCTCAATATCGAGGCTTCACGATCACACTCAGACACACCCCACTCGGTAGGACTGCTCTGGACGAGTGATCAGCCTGTCGCAGAGACCTCTACGTGACAGAAAATAACAAGAGACTGATATCCATGCTCCTGCGACATTCGAACCCACAATACCAGCAGTTGAGCGGCCGCAGACCCACGCCTTAGACCGTGCGGTCTCTGGGATGGGCTTTTGATAGATAAATATTCGCCGAAAATTTGAAGGTTCCAGTACACGCATCTTCAGTAAAACTGGACTGCTTTACCAAGTACATGAATGCGCAACGCATCTTAGGAATGCAGGTTACGATTTACTAGGCGACAGCGTGACATCTCTGAAGATTGTTGTGTTAGACTATATATTTTGTATACCTATATTGCTATCTCTGAAGACTTGAATGTTATGTCGATATTCCTCATGAAGTTGTGGTGTCATGGCAACCAAAAATCCACTCAGCGTTTTGCTTTTTTGTGTTTTGTCTGGGTACCATCACAAATCTCCCCATCGACGGACACCGAGGAGGTCGTTAAACAGGGAAATTCTGTTCCAAGTTGAGGCTGCTGGCCGCCCGACAGAATTGTATCCGTTCGTTCGCGAAAAGCAAGTCCTAGAAGAAAGTAGTCGCTTAGTTCATCAAATATTAAACTGTAATTTGCATAATCTTGGTCGATATGCTTAGGCAAACTATTCCATTTCTTACCCTCCCATATTATTTTTAAAATAAATTTAGTATTACCCTCCTATCTGTGCTGAGATCAGCTGTATGGTCTCTTCCCTTCACAGCCACTTCATACAGATATCTGTTCTTATAAATATTCGAAAGAAACTTCTACGTTTTATTGTTTTACAGGATTATTTCAGCGTTAAATTCTTGCTTCAAATTTACTACTTTTATAATTATTAACTATTTAAAAGACACTGATATCTCCGTGTACAAAGTGCTTCGGTATTTGAAAACAGATTTTTTGTCTCGTGGAGTGTATTTATGTTTTTCTGTTGATTCTTAGAATAAGCAGCATCTATTCATGTACAGATTGTTCTGTGCACAGAGTTATATATCGATTATTTTGTACGTTACTAAGGGCATTACGAACATTGACGAAGTCTGAAACATCGTCAATCATATTTTCCGAAGCCACGAAATGTGTCGGACCAACAATGAACCAACTGCATATTACTTCATTTTTTTGGGAATCCCCTGCTTTTTCAAGACCACTGTTGTCATTATCTGAGACAGCAAAACGAGCGGATAAAAAGAAACATTTTATAGCCTCATAAACGAAAGAGATGCAAGGAGGTAACGGCCCACGGAAAACAATAGTTACTTTAAACCCCATTTACATAAATTATGTTTCGTGCACGTTAAAGACTAGAGACTCGTCTTAAGTTAAAAGTTGTATATGAAATTTTCTTTATATTGATGTACAATTTGCTCACTTATTTATTTATCATATCCCTTGCCGATCTCGGTGGCCGCGCAGTTTAAGGCGGGGATCTGCGGATGCTCGCCTGCTGGGATCGAGGGTTCGAATCCCCCCGGTGGCATGGATGTCTGAATGTCTGTCTCTTGTGAGTGTTGTGAATATTCAAGTAGAGGTCTCTGCGACGGGCTGTACTTTGTTCAGGGTAGTCCTACCAAGTGTGCTTGTGTGTGTGTGATTGAGTGTGATCAGTTGCGACAGCAACTTTACACATACACGTATAATGAGTAGGTAGAAGAGATCAGACTAAGAAAGAAAAAGAACATATGCTCCGAAATTACTGCGTACTTTTATACGTATAAAAACGAACTTACACATTTGTCTCCAGCGAACAGTGAAATAGCGAGAAAATGGGTTACCGTTACATCTACTTTAAGGATCGAACTACACGTTTTCTTCTCCACTATACCCTGTGTAAGTAGCTTTATATCGAGTGAATTCGAGCTGCAATGTCGGCAGTAGATTTCGGACAGAGAAAAAAATTTCTTCTATTTTCTGGCCTACAGCCTCGTAACCTCTGTGAAAAAAAGCGACAAGGGAAAGAGCTTAAACTAATTACTCGCGTTGTGTAAGTTGGTGTATAGAAGTCGTCGAGTCCATCCTGTCTCTCCCATAAGGCCTCGTTTTCCCTAGACGAGCGACAGTTATATATATTATTGCACAGTATGTACTTATCTTAAACGCAAACCGTTATTTTCCTCTAAATATTATTATTACGTTACATAAATACTTTTGAATAGAAGTTTTATTGACTAACGATGTTGCTGCTGCTTCGCAAATCCTTGTTTCACTTTCTGTGGATATTGCACTTTATCATCAATTCTTTACCCTCTAGTACAGGTATTAGTGTGAGATTCGCTACTGAACTGTAATGACATTTTCTCGATCGTCGCATTATCACATTGTATTTCATCCTACCACTAGATATCCACCCGAGGCAACGCCCAGCACAATTGTATCATCACTTTACGTTGTCAGCTATGTCCCTTTCTTTTAAAAGGAGAATGAAATAATTTTCCTTCCTTCCTCAAATCCATTGCGCCATATAAGAACCGTCCCCTGCCTTTCCCTCACATTGCTCATCTAGCAATGTAACTTGATTTTGTATATGGGGACTAGGTGACAGGGTATCCATCTCCTCGCTTTTTGTAGAAGCCATCACATTTTACCACCACCCTCTTCTTTTTCCACCTACATTTTACGAAAGGGGTTGACGGTTCCTTTTTGTAATCATCTTCTTCAGAGACTATAAAAAGTAGTGCTGAGAGTTTCTCTTTCTGATCGCTGTAACTTCGTTCCAGTTTCCTTACTTTTCCAACCACCCCTTTTTTTCGGAGGGTTGGTCCTTGATGTATCGTAAAGTTTACTCCGAGGGGCGGGAGGAAATGGAGTGAGGCCGGAAGTCGGCCAACTTCATCACTTTATTTGAAGTTCTTTGTTTTTTCTTTGCAATATATTTCTGCTATAATTTTTTATTGTCATTTGTGAAACAAATAGGGTCGTATAATATATCTGTTAACCTTAAGACCATTTGTAAGAGTTTATCTTCAAAGGGATACAAAGGATTTATGTCCTAACAGCTTACCGTGACAACTGTTAGTATTGAAACATGTATTAACTGTAAGTAAGAAATAAAATGCCCCATAAAATTTAATGTGATCGCTGTCTTTCCTTAAGAAAGAAAACAGCCATTAAAATTACGGTGAAACAGTTGTCTAATTTAAGTCGAAAGCTTTTTGACATTAAATACCTTAGTTTTAAGAAGCAGTTGTTAAAGTTATTTGTTTAAGATGTCGATTTACCTAAGATTGTCCTTATTTAATTTCTGCGACCTGATGTGATAATATTTGTACAGAATTCTGTTTTTATACAATTATTATGCAACTTTAACTTTAGAAATTGACTATGTTTTACGTTAAGTAATTCTGTACTTTCAAGGCCTTCGTAAATTTACAGTTACTTTGCTATTAATTTTGGTTGTGTTAAAGTTCAGCGTATGTTAGCATATCCGTGATAAGTGGGTCCCTGTCATAACGGCATGGCGCGTCATCAGGTTGCGGATGGAGGAAAGGCTTCCAATATGGAAGGTAGCTGGGAATATATTGAATAACCTGCCACGGACAACCAGCATGTTGTGGTCCTCCAGCTTGGGGTTTGGGAGAGGTGCTGACAAATCCTCACTATAAAAACTGGCATAGTTACGAAACATACACACGTCCCTCGAACCTGGACTAATACTTCGGTTCGACCTAAACAATGGAAAAGGGAAATGAGATTCGGTTCATGGAACGTTACGATCCTGTATAGGTTAGGTTGACCCATAACAGCAGCCAGGGAATTAGGTAGGTTTCACCCTTTCATAGGCCACAAAGGCCCTTAGGGAGAGTAGAGGTATAGCTCTACTCTATTTTTGACCTTGGCACTAGAAGGGGGTGAGGGGTCAGCGTCACGCCCCGGCCGCACAGCCAGGGGATTAGCAAGATATAAATTAGATTTAGTGGGTGTGCAGGAGGTTAGTTGGGTTAAAAATGGAGCACTGTAAGAGAAAGTGATTTTATATTTGTCTATGGAAAATGAAACGAAAATCATCGATTTAGAACAGGAATTTTTTACACCACAGAATAGTATCGGCATTTGAGAGAGTAGATTTTGTTAATGATATTATGTCATATATAGTTCTGAGAGGTCGCTGGTTTAATATCATTGTTTTGAATGTGGATGCACCAAGTGAGGAAAAAAGTGATGATTCAAAAAACAGTGTTTATGAGGAATTACTGCTTGTTTGCGATCATTTTCATAAGTACCATAAGAAAATCCTATTAGGAGAATTGAATGCAGAAGTAGGGAGAGAGAATATTTTCAAACCGACAATTGGAAATGTGAATATACATGAGGCTAGTAGTGAGATTGGTGTTAGAGTAGTAAACTTCGCCACAACAAAAAATCTAGTTGTTAGGAGAACGAAACATTCATAAATAAACCTGGACCTCTGCTGATGGGAAGACACATTTTTTTCAACTTTGCCTTAGATTACGCACTTAGGATGGTCGAGGTAAACCAGAATGGCTTGAATTTAACTGGTACACGTAGCTTTTGATTTACGCTGATGATGTTAATATATTGGGCGAAAGCGTACATACAATAAAGAAAAACACACTCTTTAGTAGTTGCTGGTAAAGAGACTGGACTAGAAGAAAATGCTGATAAAACTAAGTACACGGTCATGTCTCAAGGTCAGAATGCAGGAAGAATTCAGAATATAAAGTTCGATAATAATTCCTTTGAAAGGGCGGAGGAGTTCAAATATTTGGGAACAACTTTAACAAATCAAAATTCTATTGAGGATGAAATTAAGAGACAATTGATATCGGAATGCTTGTTTTCATTCAGCTCAGAATATTTTGTTTTCCAGGTTTCTATCTAAAAATAAAAGATTAAAATATAGAGAAACATAATTTTGCCTGTTGTTTTGTTTGGTTGCGAAACATGGTCACTCACGATGTGGGAGGAACGTAGGCTGATGTTGTTCGAGAATGGTATGCTGAGGACAATGTTTGGGTCTAAGAGGGACGAGGTGACGGAGAGTGGAGAAAACTACGTAATGAGGAGCTTAATGATCTGTACTCTTCACCATATATTTTTTCGGCGATCAAATAAAAAAGAATGAGATTGGCGGGGCAGATAGCACGTATGCAGGAGAGTAGAGTTGTATGCGGGGTTTTGGTGAGGAAACCTGAGCGAAAGGGACCAGTTGGAAGACCCAGATTTCGATAGGAGGATAAAATGAAGATGGATCTTCAGGTAGTGTTCTGTGGGAAGGGTGGAGGGCATGGACTGGATTGATCCGGCTCAGGATAGGGACAGATGGCGGACACTTGTAAATGCAGTAATGAAACTTTGGGTTCCATAAAATGCGAGGAAATTCTTGACTAGCTGAGAAACGACTAGGTTCTCAAGAAGGGCTCTACTCCGGGAAGTGAGTAATGATTAAGTACAAGAGTGCTGATAAGTCCTTAGCCCGACCAGGAAGGAAACAAGCTACAGCGACAGAAGATTTTGAGTTTCATATATACTCGTACTATTTATAATCATAATTGGAGGAATATTAGTACTATTTATATATACGTGTATAACAAGAGGTGTGTGTTACCGTAGAGCACAGAGAGTTCTTTTTTTCTAAATACATAAAGAAA
>Ga0209629_10003471_pt1 | contig 11293 bp, 10 predicted proteins | sample TergutCu122P5_FD_187286 | JGI IMG/M metagenome (GOLD analysis project Ga0209629, IMG submission 187286) | Cubitermes ugandensis P5 segment gut microbial communities from Kakamega Forest, Kenya - Cu122 P5 (SPAdes) (version 2) | ecosystem: Host-associated > Arthropoda: Insects > Digestive system...
CTGGTGCGCCCGCCTCAACCAGATGAACGGGACGACCGCGTTGGGGCGCATGATCGCTCGCGCGGGGCGTGCGCGGTTGCGCCCGGGGCCGTACGGCACGATCCTGGCCGAGGGGTACCGCTGGCGGTTCCCGGTGGCGGGGGCATTCACGGTCGGGAGCGTCATCCTGACCCGCGGCGACATCGATACGGTGGCACAGACGCTGCCGGAGGTGATGGAGCATGAGCGGCGCCATTGCGTGCAGTACGCCGTCCTCGGCCTGGGGTTCCTCCCGCTCTACCTCGTCTCGTGTGGCTGGTCGTGGGTGTGTTTCCGGGACGTCGCGCAGGGCAACGTGTTCGAGCGGTGGGCCGGGTTGCGCTCCGGCGGGTACGAGTGAGCCGGACCTGGTGGCGTCCGGGTGCGCGCCGCGCGCGACCGCAACATCATCACGGACGCCGTTTCGTGCAAGAATCGAGCATGGCTTCTCCGCAGGGCGCGTCGCGCCGTGGTACCGGCGCCCCGCCCCGTCCGGGCAGTGTCGGGGGTCAGCGCCGCCCGGCAGGCGCCATCACCCCGCCGCGTCCCGCGGTGGCGGGAGGGCAGCACCGGCCGGCATCGGCCCCGCCTCGTCCGGCCGGCATGGCTCAGCGCCCGCCCGCGAAGTCGGCTGCCCCGCCTCGTCCGGCTGCCGCCGGGGGTCACCGCCGGCCGGCGGCACCGCGTCCGCCCCTGACGCCACCCCCCCTGGAGGTGACGGGGACCGCGGTGGCATCCGTGTTCATCGCCCTCGTCTTCGCCACGGGTGGGAGCGCCATCCTGTGGTTGGGTTGGCGGGCCACACCGACGTTCAACGAGTTGTTCGACCCACGATACGGGGACGGGGTGGGGTTGATCGGCGCGGCGGCGATACTTCTGGGCGCCCTCATCATGGTGGGAGGCTCATTGGTCCGTGACGCCGAGCGACGCTGGCGCATCGGCCTCACGCTCCTGTTCTGTTGTGCCATCGCGGTGGCGGCGTGGTGGCTGGAGCACCCGACCGCCTGGCCACCCCGGGCGCTGCTGATCGCGAGTGCCCTCGCGTCGGTCCTGGGTATCTTCGGGCTGTTCACGCCGCGGTCGATCGCCTGGTTCCGCCATCCGCGTGCGGCCGTCGCGCCGGCGCCCCCAGCCGATGCGGCCCAGCCCGCCGGGGCGGCGCGCTCCTAGGTGGGGCGCGCCCGGCACGGATCGACAATGGACCCCATGGCGAGCCAGCAATCGTTCGTCCCGAGTCGTCCCGGGTCGCCGGGGTCGGACGCGGCGCCAGCACCCGAGCGCCCGCTGGAGATCTTCATCGCCACCGGGGCTGCCTTCATCGTGGCACTGGTCAACCTGGTGCTCGGCATGGTGGTGCTCGTGGTCGCCGCCGCCATCGGGCGCATGGTACGTGCCGGCGTCGATGCGAGCTGGATCGGTGCGATGGTCGGCTTCGCGGCGGCCGGGCTCATCGGCATCACGGTGGCGGTGATGCTCACCCGCGGGGGCTATCGGATCGTCCAGCGCCGGGCGGGCTGGCGGGGTCGGGCGGTGGCGCTGCTCGTCCTGGGCCTGATCGTGGCGGTGTTCAACGACCTCATCATCCTCGGGTCCGAGCTGACGGGAGCGCAGAATCTCCTCGTGGCGGTGATGACGTTCGTCGTGGCGCTCGTCGGGGTCGTGGCGCTGTCGACGAGCGCGTGCCGGAGATGGTTCCAGACGGAGTCGTGACCTCGGGACGTGCCATCGTCGCTGTGAAAGGCGGGTGAGGAGGGTGCAGGCCGGGCACCGCCCCGCGCCCGGCCTGCACGGCTGGCGCAGCCTCCCCCGAAGCCGCCCAGCCATTATGTGGAGCCCGCGTCACCTTGCGGGAGCTAGCTCCACGTGACCGCGGCACGTGTGCCAGCGGTCGGGCGAGCCGGGCATATCCCCCCGGAACCCAGCTCGCCGTCCTGTGTTGTTGTCACCCCATGATAGATGGCGGTTCAAGGGCATCCCGGTGGGCCGCGAGGCCCGTTGAGGCGGCGTGGGACGTGCGCCACGCGGGGCACCATACGGCGGAACGGCGGGCCCCTGGTCGCGCGTGGCGATGGTCACGACGTGACGCCCGCAGCCCCCTGGCGAGGCACCGGACGGTACCAGCGCAGCCGCACGGAGTTGCCGACAACGAACAACGACGAGAAGGCCATGGCGGCGCCGGCGATCATCGGATTGAGCAGTCCGAACGCGGCTATCGGCAGTGCCGCCACGTTGTAGGCGAACGCCCAGACGAGGTTGGTGCGGATCGTCGCGAAGCACGCGCGCGCCAGCCGGACGGCATCGACGGCGGCGAGCAGATCGGGACGCAGGAGCGTCAGATCGGCGGCGGCGATGGCGGCATCCGTGCCGTCCCCCATCGCGATCCCGAGGTCGGCCTGGGCCAAGACGGCGGCGTCGTTCACGCCATCTCCCACCATGGCGACGCGCCGGTGGCCGGCCTGCAGGCCGACCACGGTCCTCAGCTTGTCGGACGGCGTCGCCCGAGCGACGACGCTGTCGATGCCGAGGCGCGCGGCCACGCTCCGGGCCGCCTCCGGCGTGTCGCCGGTCAGAAGGATGGGGGTCAGCCCCAGCCGCGCGAACCAGGCCATGGCCTCCACGGCGTGATCGCGGAGGGCATCCTCAACCTCCATCTCGCCCCGCAGGCGCCCGTCCCAGGCCACCGCCACCCGTGTCACGCTCCCGTCCTCCTCCGCGAGGGGGACCGGGGGAGCCGGCGGGGCTGCGAGGACGGACTCCGCGCCTTCCGCCAGCGTTGTCGCCACCCAGTCAGGCCGGCCGACGACGATCTCATGGCCATCGAGGTGGGCCGTGACGCCCAGGCCCGGATGCGCGCGAAACGCCGTGGGGACCAGCCCGGAGTCGTCAAGAGCGGCGATCGCGCGTCCGATGGGATGCTCCGATCCGGCCTCCGCCGCAGCGGCCAGCCGGGTCAGTTCCCCCTGGCTGGTACCGGACGCCGGCCGGAGCGCGCGGACGCGCATCTGCCCCGTGGTGAGCGTCCCCGTCTTGTCGAGTGCCACGATGTCGAGCCGGTGGGCGGCCTCCAACGCCGTCGCTCCCCGGATCAGGACGCCCAACTGCGCGCCGCGGCCCGTGCCGGCGAGCAGGGCGACGGGCGTCGCCAGGCCGAGGGCGCACGGGCACGCGACGATGAGGACTGCAACAGCGGCATAGATGGCGCGGGCGGCGTCGTGGGTCGTCAGGAGCCAGGCCGCGAGCACGACGCCGGCCAGTCCGATCACGATCGGGACGAACACCGCGGCGATCCGGTCGGCCAGCCGCTGAATCTGCGACTTGCTGCTCTGCGCCTGGTCCACCAGTCGCGCGATGTGGGCCAGCTGGGTATCGGCGCCCACCCGGGTGGCCCGGGCGACGAGCCGTCCCGTCGTGTTGATCGCGCCGCCGAGCACGAGAGAACCGGGCCCCACGGGGAGCGGCCGGGACTCACCGGTGAGGGCGGCGTTGTTCACCGCGGACTCGCCGGCCTCGACCTGCGCGTCGGTGGCGATCGTCTCCCCGGGGCGGACGACGAAGCGGTCGTCCACCCGCAGGGCCGCCACCGGCAGGCTCACCTCGGTCGTGCCGTCGAGGACGGCCACGCGGTCCGGTACCAGCCTCACCAGGGCCGACGCGGCGGCCCCCGCCTCCGCGGTCGCGCGCGCCTCCAGGAAGCGGCCGAGCAGCAGCACGGCGATGATCCCGACGACGGCCTCCAGGTAGACATCCGGCGCACCGTGCCCGGCCGCCAGGTGCCACGTGAACGCGTGGCGGTAGCCGATCCGCCCCGCCGGTCCGGTCAGGGCGTACAGCGACCAGGCCAGGGCGGCGGTCGTCCCGGTGGTGACCAGGGTGTCCATCGTCACCGTGCGGTGCCGCAGGTTCAGCCAGGTGGCGCGGTGGAACCGCGCGCCGGCCACGCCGTAGACCGGCAGCGTGAGCGCCAGCGCGAGCCACTGCCAGCCGGGAAACTGCCAGGCGGGCACCATCGAACAGAGGAGGACCGGCACGCCGAAGGCCCAGGCGAGCACCAGCCGCCACAGCAGCCGGCTGGCCTCGGACGGGGTGGGCCGCGCCGGATCGGGCAGCCGGGCGCCATAGCCGGCGGCCTCGACGGCGGCGATCACCGCGTCGGGCGTCAGGCCGGGCGGCGCCGCGACGTGGGCCGCGTGCGTGGCGTAGTTCACGGAGGCGCGCACCCCGGGCAGCCGGTTGAGCCGCTTTTCGATCCTGGCGGCGCACGAGGCGCAGGTCATCCCCTCGATCTCCAGATCGAGGCCGATCAGGTCGGCTCGCCCGGCGAACTCCCCACCGACGACGTCCGGTGGGACCGGGCCCGTCTCGGTGGGCGTCGTCACATCGGCGCCCGCACCCGGTAGTCGCCCGCCTCGCGGACAGCCGCCTCGAGCGCGGCGAACGGCACCGGCGCCGTGCTGGTCACCGTCATGGACCCGGTCGCCAGGTCGACGCTCACCGCCTCCACGCCGGGCACCGACGAGACTTCCTCGATGACGTGGTGCCGGCAGTGCTCGCAGGTCATGCCGGCGACCTGGTACTCGGTGATCACGCGTGTCTCCTCTCGCTGGGGTGGCTCCGGACGCGGGCGTGCGGTGTTGGCCGGCTCCATTCTCGCACGCGCGATCGGACGGTGTCGCGGGGCCGTCCCCGGGCCCGCGCCACACTGTCCACATGGGGCCTGCCGGCTGTGCACAGCGGCCCATCCGGGGCGTCGTCCCACGCCTGGGAAGACGGTGTCCACCTGCTGAGAAACCCGCCGAAAACTGGTGGCGTGAATCTCGGCACCAGACGGATTGTTGGCTGTCATTGCTTGTCAGGCGGCACTGTCTGGCACGGAGTCAGCACCGGTCCAGCCTGTCGGCCACACCCCGTCCACCGGGGGCACCGCTTCGTCCACATGAGTTCCCACGGTGTCCACAGGAGGTGGGGATAACTCGCCTTGTGACCGCCGCGACCAGGCGCTAGCCTAACGGGACGACCGGTCGAGCCACCCGACGGAAACTGTCGGTGCCGGCTGCCAGACTGAGGCTCGAAGATCAGGCTGTGCGGTGCGGACATGGTGGAAGGGGGGTGGCCTGGGTGATCGAGGAGCTGGTGCTGGACGCGCCCCGTTCCGGCGGCGACCCGGACCGTCTGCCTCCCCAGGATCCGGCCGCCGAGCGGGCGGTCCTGGGCGCGATGCTGATGAGCAAGGACGCGATCGCCGACGTCCTTGACGTGGTGGACGGACGCGATTTCTACCTCCCCAAGCACGAGATCATCTTCGACACCATCCTGGAACTGCACGCCCACGGCGAACCGGCCGACCCGATCACGGTGGCGGCGGAGCTCGAGAAGCGGGCGCAGCTCCACCGGATCGGGGGACCGGTCTACCTGGCCGACCTGGTCGGCCTGGTGTCCATCGCCGCGAACGCCGCCTACTACGCCCAGATCGTCGCCGACAAGGCCGTGCTGCGCAGGCTGGTCGACGCGTCGTTTCGGATCGCCCAGCTCGGCTACCAGGGCCAAGGCGACGTCCGCGAGATCGTCGACGTGGCTCAACAGACCGTCTACGAGGTGTCGACGGGCAAGACGTCCGAGGACTACCAGCCCCTGCACGACCTGCTGGAGCCGACGTTCGACGAGATGGAGGCGATCGCCTCCCACGGCGGCACGCTGGGCGGGGTACCCACGGGGTTCATCGACCTGGACGAGTTGACCAACGGCCTGCACCCGGGCCAGATGATCATCGTCGCGGCCCGGCCGAGCCTCGGCAAGTCGACGCTCGGGCTGGACTTCGCCCGATCGGCGGCAATCCGTCACGGCCTGACCACCGCCTTCTTCAGCCTGGAGATGAGCAAGACCGAGATCGTCATGCGACTACTGTCGGCCGAGGCCACGGTCTCCCTCACCCGCATCCGCAACGGACACATGAACGACGAGGACTGGGATCGCATCAACGCCAGGATGGGCAGCATCGAGCAGGCGCCGCTGTACATCGACGACTCGCCGAACCTGACCATGATGGAGATCCGCTCGAAGGCGCGCCGCCTCAAGCAGCGGCACGACCTGAAACTCATCGTGATCGACTACATGCAGTTGATGAGCTCCGGCAAGAAGGTCGAGAGCCGGCAACTGGAGGTCAGTGAGTTCAGCCGTCAGGTCAAGCTGCTGGCGAAGGAACTCGACGTGCCCGTCATCGCGTTGAGCCAACTCAACCGCGCGCTCGAGGCCCGCGCCGACAAGAAGCCGATGCTGAGCGACCTGCGCGAATCCGGATCGCTGGAGCAGGACGCGGACGTCGTGATCCTGCTGCACCGCGACGATGTCTACGATCCCGACAGCCCCCGCGCGGGCGAGGCCGACTTCATCGTCGCGAAGCACCGCAACGGGCCCACCGCGACCATCACCACGGTGTTCCAGGGGCACTACAGCCGCTTCACCGACATGCAGCGCTGACCCGGCCGGGCGGACGCCGCCCCGTGGCTGGGAACCTGTGGGACAATGGGGCCATGTCCCTCCAGTCCGCCGATATCGTGGGCGCGTTCGCGCAGGACGCGGCGCGCGCGGTGAGCGCCGCCCTCCCGGGCACGACGGGCCTGTGGGGGGTGCAGGTCGGGGTGGTGTTCCCCACCCCGCCCGGACGTGTGTCCCCGGAGCGGGTCTGGCTGTTCCCGCTCGCCCTCGCGCAGGACGACGCCGCTCCCGTGGCCGATGTCGACGACACGGCGCTCCACGGGCTGGACGTCCAGCTGTCCACCCTGGTGGCGGCGCTGTACGACGATCTGGTCGCGCAGGGTGGAGCGGTGCCCACCGGCATGCGTTTCCAGGTGGACGTCACGGACGGCGCCACCGACCTCGACTTCTCCTACGACACCCTGGACGTCGCGCCGCTGGACCCCGGCGACGTCGGCGATTGGCTCGACGAGCTGTTCGGGGAGTGACCCGGCCCGCTGCCACCCGTTGGCTCAGGCCATCGGCGTCGGCATGGTCAGGCCGCCGGCCGCGGCGGCAGGAGGATCGCCTCGCCCGTGACGACGACCGTGCCATCCGATCTCGTTGCCACGCAGTCGAATCGGACGCGGCCCTTCTCCAGCTTCTCGGCGACGGTGACGCTCGCCCGGACCGCCTCTCCGACGGGGACCGGGGCGACGAAGTTCAGCGTCTGGGAGACGTAGATCGAGCCGGGGCCGGGCAGATGCATGCCGAACACCGTGGAGAACAGGCTGGCGGTGAGTATCCCATGGACGATGCGGGTGGCGAACCTGGTCGTCTCGGCGTAGCTCTGGTCGACGTGGACCGGGTTCAGGTCGCCGATGATGTCGGCGAAGAGATAGACGTCCTCCTCCGAGATCGTCTTCTCGACGGCGGCGGTGTCGCCCACAGCCAACTGGTCATAGAACATGACGGCCATCCTTGTCGAGGGAATCCGTGTCCTTCTCCCTCACCCTAGGGAGCACAGGGCACGCGTGTCAAGTGTGGGTCAGTCCGAGAATTCCGGCAATGACAAGGTGCGTCGTCGTCGGTATCCGGGGCCGGAAGGAGCGACGAGGCGCCCGGTGTCAGCTCCGGCCGGACGACTCGTCCGGTCAGGACTGGTCCCCTCCGAGCGCCTCGCGCAGGGCGGCCATGAACGCCTCGGGGTCGTCGGTGATGGGCGAGTGACCGCAGTCGGGGAAGGTGACGAGGCGCGCGCGTTCGCCGAAGAGCGCGCACGTCTGCTGCGCCCATGCGAGGGGAACCACGATGTCCTGCTCCCCCTGCAGGATGACCACCGGACAGGCGATGGCGGCGAGGCGGCCGGACCCGCGGGTGCCGCCCGCCGTCTGATCGGTCATGTTGAACGTCGCCAGGGAGTAGTCGACGTCGACGAGGCTGCGTTGCTGGAGCGCGGCCTCCAGATACTGGTCGTAGTCGTCCTCCGGCGGGGTGTGGAGGTGGTACATCGTGGTGTCCATGATCGCGCGCATGGTGGCCTTGTCCCGGGTCTCCAGCGCCGCCAGCGCCGGCACCACCTGGACGGGGTCGTTGGCGATCGCCTCCTGGGTGGTAAGCATGTGGCCGACAATGACCCTGCCCATGGCGTCCTTGGCGTCGATTGGGTAGCCGGTGGGCGGCACGGGATCGACCAGGACGAGCGTCGTCACCTGCTCCGGGCGGCTCGCGGCCAGTTCCATCGCGACGCCGCCCCCGGCGGACCAGCCCACGACCGCGCACGGGCCGATCGCCAGGGCGTCGAGGAACCTGCCCATGTCGTCGGCCAGTTCGCGCAGCGAGTCGAACCGGTGGTGGTAGGTGGAGTCGCCGGAGCCACGCAAGTCCGGGGCGTACACGGTGAAACGATCCTCCAGCGCCGCCATCGTCGCCTGCCAGTGGACGGAGCTGGACACGTCGCCGTGGAGGAGGATCACGGCCGGGCCGCTTCCGGTGGTGCGGTAGGCCAGGGTCTCCTGGCCGAGTTCGACGTGGTGGAGGGGATAGGTTCTCATTGCCGGAGTCCTTTCCGGGTGGGATGACGCCACGATCCTAGCGCTCCAGCATGCAGAGGATCGGGGGCTCACGCGGGCGGCGGGGCGGCGAGCCAGGCATCGACCTCGGCGAGCCAGGCGCGCTTGTCGGCGTCGAGGGCGAAGGACGCCCGGAGGCTGGCGGCGGCGAGCGCGGCGAGGTCGGCGTCGGACAGATCGTGGGCGTCGCGGACGAGGCGGTACTGGTCGGCGAGCCGGGCGTGGAACAGGAGCGGGTCGTCGGCGCCGAGCGCGACGGTGGCGCCGGCGGCCAGAAGCGTCGGGAGGGGCACGTCCGCGATGGTGGGGTAGACCCCGAGGTGGACGTTCGAGGCCGGACACACCTCGAAGGCCACACCGCGAGCCACGAGCTCGTCGAGCAGCCGCGGGTCCTCGGTCGTCCGCACGCCGTGCCCGAGGCGGACGGGTTGCAGGAAGTCGGCGACCTGGCGGACATGGTCGGCGCCGCGCAGCTCGCCGCCGTGGGGGACACCGAACAGACCGGCCTTGCGGGCGATCCGGAACGCGCCCTCCCATTCGGGGGTGTCACCGGCCCACTCGTCGTTGGACAGGCCGAACCCGACCACCTCTCCGGGGCCATTCCCGACGTAGCGCGCGGCGAGCCGCGCGAGCGTCCGGGCCTCCATCGCGTGCCGCGTGCGGGAGGCGGCGACGATGATCGCGATCTGGATGCCCGCGACATGGCTTGTCAGGCGCGCTTCGTCCAGGACGATCTCCAGGGCGGCGGCGAGCCCGCCGACGTAGGGCGCATAGCTGGTGGGGTCGATCTGGAGTTCCAGACGGCGGGTTCCCTCGGCCGCGTCGTGCAGGCCCGCCTGGCGCACGACGGTGCGGAGCGCCGCCTCGCTGCGCACGGCGTGGCGGGCCGCGTCGTACGCGCGCTGGAAACGGAACCAGCCGCGCGTCGTGGCAGGCACGGCAAGGGCGATGTCGTCGGTCACCTGCTCGGGCAGCCGTTCGCCCGCGTCGGCGGCGAGCCGCTTGAGGGTCGCCACATCGAGGGAGGCCGTGAAGTGGAGATGGAGGTGCGCCTTGGGCAGGGCGTCGACGTCCCGCCGGCCCGGCGGATCGCGCCGGGCCGTACGCGTGGCGTGGGCCTCCATGGCCTCCAGTATTCCCCACGGACCATGCCCGCTGCGTTCGGGATGGGCCGCGGCCTGGGACGGTCCGTCGTGGCCCCCCGGTTGCGGTAGAGTGCGGCCATGACGCAGCCTCCGACCTCTCCTTACGGCGACCCTTCGGGTGTGCCATCGTTCCCGCAGCAGCCGATGCAGCCCTACCCCGGACAGCCGGCCCCGCAGTCCTATCCGGGTCAGCCAGCGCCGGCCTACGGTGCGACGCAGCCGCTCCCCGCGCAGCCGTATCCGGCCCAGCCGTATCCGGCCCAGCCGTACCCGGCTCAGCCGTATCCGGGCCAGGCGGACCCGCAGTCGTATCCGGGCCAGCCGGCCTACGGAGCGCCGTCCGGCTATGGCACGCAGCCGCCGGGAGGGGCGCCGTACCAGCTCGGGCCGAGCGGCACGCCGCCGAAGAAGCCGGCGAACCTCGTGCTCTACGTCATCATCGGCGTGCTCGCCCTGGCACTGATCGTGGGCGCTGTGTGGTTCTTCGCGCTGCGGGACAAGGGCGGCCCCGTGACGGCCACGACCTCGTCCTCCACCGCCCCGCCGGTCACGTCGTCGTCCGCCCTGCCGGCGACCACCACGGCCGCCCCGCCACCGCCGACGACCACCGAGCCGCCGGCCACGTCGACAACCACGGAGCCGCCGACCACCACCGTCACACCGCCCCCGGTCGGTGACCTCGGGCTCGTGACGCTGGACGACACGTTCACGGACGACGGCGTCAAGGTCACGATCACCGTGCAGCAAGCGACCACGACGTGGATCCCCGCCATGCCGCAGTGGGGCGATCCCTCGTTGGACGGACTCTATGTCCGAATGGTCGGATTCCGCGTGAAGACCGACCTGAGTAAGTCGCCCTATCTGGGAATGGGGACGCACGGCAGCAACTTCACGCTGGTGACCGCCGATGGTACGAAGATAGACTGCTCGGACTTGCTGACGAGTGACAAGTACAAGCAGTACAGCGACGCCATCCTGGCTGCGCTCGGCGCCGACAAGGCGTTCGACACGGACTACTCGACCGACATCGGTGAGGGCTGGTTCATCTGCCAGACGCCGAAGTACAAGGACGCCGCCGCCAACACGCCCGGGTACACGCTGCACTACACCCGCGGCGCGGGCACACTCAAGGACGGCACTGTCATCCCGGAGTTCACCCACGACACCGTGGTGAAGGCCCCGTAGCGTTCGTTCGGTCACCAGTCCCTCGGCGGCGCCGCGCGTCACCGGGGGACTGGCCCCTGTTTGGAGTTAAGTGGAGGCATGACGACCTCTCAACCCACGTCCCTCACGTTCCTCGGCGGCACCGGCACGGTCACGGGCTCGAAGTATCTCCTGGAGGTGGCCGGCCGGCGCGTGCTGATCGACGCCGGGCTGTTCCAGGGCGACAAGGACCTGCGTCTGCGCAACTGGGACGAGTTCCCGGTGGATCCGTCGACGATCACCGACCTGCTGGTCACCCACGCGCACCTCGACCACACGGGCTACCTGCCGCGCCTGGTGAAGCTGGGCTTCCGGGGCACGATCTGGGCCACCCCGGCGACCGATCGCCTGGCCGACATCGTGCTGCAGGACAGCGCGCACCTGCAGGAGATGGACGCGAAGGAC
>Ga0209629_10003472_pt1 | contig 11293 bp, 7 predicted proteins | sample TergutCu122P5_FD_187286 | JGI IMG/M metagenome (GOLD analysis project Ga0209629, IMG submission 187286) | Cubitermes ugandensis P5 segment gut microbial communities from Kakamega Forest, Kenya - Cu122 P5 (SPAdes) (version 2) | ecosystem: Host-associated > Arthropoda: Insects > Digestive system >...
GTAAAACGACTCAAATTATGATGGCAACTGTACCGCACGTCACTTCCGGTTTGGGACTTAGAAAATTTCAGGCTGATGGATTTTTGTTGACACGAGTGTACGTAGGTCTGTATCCTCTCACATGCAAATGAACAATATACATCAAATGGGTAAACAGTCAGGAAAACCAGTCACATATTTAAACACTACACTTTTTAATTAAACAAATATGCCAAAATTAAGTCATAAATCCAGTTTAATAGAAGTTTTCTGTGAATTAATTTGATTACTGAAATTTCTGATGCACAAAAACTAGGCTACAAGCTCAGGTTAAAAAAATGAGTTGAGCTATACCCCTACTCCATGATACGCCTTCATGGCATGGACTGGGACAACTTTACCTTTATCTTTTTAATTTCTGATACCTGCAATTTCATGAATTAAGGACTAGACCTTATAATATTAAAAATACAGTGTACTCTCAATTACCTGGGATAATGGTGGAGAGGGTGTGCACAGATAATTGAGAAACACAGTTAATCAAAAACACATACCTTGTTGAGCCACAAACCAATAATTAAACAGTTGTAACTTATTTCTTAGATATGTAGCTTATGAGTAGATGATTACTGTTTCTTTAACTGTCCATTACTTTTGTTGGCAACATGAATTTTATTTGAGCACTCAGCACTGAATCATGTTATTTCCCACTTTCTTCATAAGTCACTGGCAACTTATGATCATAAATGGATAAATCATGCACTGATAAATGATAATGAACTGTAGTACGCTGCTTGGATAAGTATGAAAATATTCTTCAATTTCATTCCTATACATGAAAAAATATACAGTGTACTGCCTGCAGGAAAGCTGCAAAGTTCCTTTCACCTCAGATGCATGAAAGCCCCCAAATGTGAGCAGAAGATCCAATGGAGCTGCGCTGCTTTTAAGCTTAAAATAATCAACCCAAAACTGCAAGGAACAGTAAGCATCACTAACAAACTAGCTGGGTAAGAAATCCCACAGCCCTCCACCCCCCATTTATGCAGTCTGAGTATCACTATTATGTCCGCAAAAGCCCACACTATAATAAAGTTACATGACTAAGAAATCTTGAAGGGTATGCTGCTGGTCTGTATTACAAATATCATTACATCCATTGCAATGGTAAGCTACTTCTTTACCGAGATGTAGGAATGGATTGGCTGACCTTGTCATATTTCTCGTATTAGCCACCCAAATCACATACCAAAATTGGATGTCTCCTTGCCTACAAACTATGAATGGAGACTTCCATAAATCAAGGTCAACAGTTTTAGGTAAAGTAAACCCAACAACATTCTAGGGATCATCTATTTGTCTGAAGCCTTGTAAGTCATGTCCATGTTAATTATGACATATATAGCACAAGTTGGCTGGAAGTTTAACTGCATGATACAGGTCATCCTTCAGCAGTTGGTAGTTACTAAAGTTATTAAGAAATTCACTACTTTAATGGGCTTCAAAGGCACATTATTGCACTCATGAAAGTCCATCACTGGAACCTTCTGAATCAGATAAATCTGTTAATATGTTTATGGTGCATTTCTATATGATCATTTTAATACTAGTTTCCCATCTAAGCCTCGATGTCTTCAAGGACCTCTTACCTTGAGGTTATCTGTACAAAATGCTACACACATCTATTATCCCTTCAATGCATGCAGCATATACTGTCCATGTCTCATTCGTTCAACAATAAATCAAAGAGAACCACACAAAGCCAGTGTTGCCATAAAGGAATAAAATAAGTGACCACATAATTCTCTTCCTGAAGCATAACACTGAATTTATAATAAAAACCAACCAGGTTCTCCTCATGCTGCTCAGCTGGTGTTTTGGGCACAGAATCTGGTGACAAATCCTGTGCTGCACGTGCACCATGTAACTTTGCATCCATTAGTGCTTCACTCTACAAAAATACAATTGGAGCGAAAAACCAAAATACTTCAAATGCTTCTATAGCAATACAGATGCGAACAGAAGGCTTACGTACCGAGTAGGAAGGAGAGCCCAAGTGGAAGTACTACATTGACAGAAACTTGTGCTACAGGCAATGAAAGTCATATGTTAGTCACAAGAGCCATGGGCATTATTCAAACTTTAAGCAACATACCAAACAAGTTCCTAGTACGTATCAATCAAATTTAAAGTCTACAGTCTACACTATGGTAGTGACCATATTAGGATCATATGCGTCTTCTCAGAGCCACAAAGCCATAAGGATCTTTTTTAGTCCTACAAAGACATAAGAGAAGTTTGAGAGGAAAATGTTGCAGTATGTATGAAGGCACTATCAGACATTCCTAAAAAGATGAACAAAACCACAGCCCTTTGTCATTCTACAAATAAACTTGTCAAAACTAACGCTGAAAACCTGAATACAAAGCAGAAATGCTAACCACCACACTACACTTAGATCTTCATGCATCTCATACACTGCCCAAGTATATGCATGAGGAAGCAAGCTGTCAAGAATGCAATCACAGCCTCTCAAATCAGCAGACAGATTCCATTCCCTAGTTCCATTTCCCTATACTATGGACATGCAAGATGACATATGTAAATTCTAATACACCAGAAACCATGTCATGACATATTAAATCAACTCCCCATTATAACAATTACAAGTCCCACAAAATAAGCAGTTATCTCTTGCTGTAGATACAATTATACAAAACAAATTTATGTTCCTGTGTGCTGTACATAAGAAATTGGAATTTCAAAATGTTAGTTTAATATGGGATTGCAATTCACAAATAATGGAATAAAAAAAATAATGTTAGAGTTACTCAGATTGTCCCAGTCTGGATGCCAACCAACCAACCACAATGGTTCCAAACCTTCTTTGTCTCATGTCCTGCCCTTGCCTACAACATAACTCCTTTTGCTTTAAAAAGTTTACTTACTGAAGAAAGTTCAGTCCCAAGCACTATTAATATATTACATTTTAACTGCAAAATAAAGGAAAATAAAGAAAGAGGAATCAAGCTGTGGGGGTGGGGAAGAGGAAGATGAGGAGGAGGAGGAGGAGGACGAGAAAAAAAGGAGGAGAAAAGACTCAGCCCCAAGTCAAATGGATACTTGCCAGTGTCTGTACCAAATTAGCTATCACAGCCTGTAACATGTACAAAATTCGATAAAAAATCTGGCCCAGATTTGGTATCCCCCGTCTATCTAAATACAGATTTTACTGTATTTTCTGTTACTTCATTTATCTGATGTTACAATATTTTTGTTGTTCCCATACAAAAAACCTGCACAGTTCTCCCATCCAATGAACTTACTGCCAGGTGGCCTCACTATGATTACAAGACCAGTCCAACTGTGTTATCAATAACATGTTAGTGACATTACATTGTAAGCTCCTAGACTTCCAGCTACTTCTGCACATTCCTCCCAAAAACTAAACTAAGCATGCTCCATCTTACAAAGACATATGATGTCTGTATTCATTACAACAAAGACACTAAACTACTTCTGATCCACCAGAACACCAGATACAGTCATGCACCTCTACTCAAGAATTCACAGGAAGATAATACTAAACATAAGAGTTAAAAGCTATGTTAAAAATTGACAATTTTTTCTAGAAGTTCCTTAAGCTGTTTTTTTTTCTTGGCACAATAGCCCCCTAGTGGGCCTGGGCCTCCTCCTCATTCACGAGGATTTTTGTGGTGTCTAGATCACACACGATGACACACCACAGTCAGTAGGACTCCTCTGGATGAGACCTCTACCTGACAACACACAACATTCACAAAAGAAAGACATCCATGCCCCCGGTGGGATTTGAACCCACGATCTCAACAGACCTACGCCTTAGATCGCGCGGCCACTCGGACCAGCAGTTCCTTAAGTTACCTGATGAGTAAAATACTGGACTAAAATTAATTTAATAGTCTTAAGTGGTATAATTACCTCTCTCATATTACAATACATTAATATGCAGGCATGTCAAGAGTGATACATCCTGGTAATGTATACAAATGAGACAGATATCACAAAGCCTACACCCGTCACTTACGACACCATAAAATGCTCATAGCAGACTGAAAACTGTTACTTTAAGCCAACTTAAATATTTTTATCTACTCTAAACAGCTGATATTGGCAAATCTTCCTAACTTCAGTCTCTTCTGTATGCATCACAATCCACTCTGACACAAGGTATGCTAATGTTTTTATTACCATATTTTTCAGATCAAGTTTATCACTGGTAACTTAATCATTCCTAAATATTAATCATATTTCTATAAGGCTTCTTCAAGCAAATATTTTTTATGAGCTGCAAGCAAACTGCCTTTAATAGAAGAAACATCACATTCACATGCACGCGGCAAAATGTGTAAATTCATGTAAGCTACGCAACAAAAATTAATTAGCTACCTTATGTAATACACTGCATTTGTGAAATGTGGATAGGTGATTGGTGATTAGTTACCAGAGTGAACCGCCAAATCAGAATTTGGTGAATCAAAATAACGAAACTTGTTCAGTCTAAAACAAGACAGGTTTATTTTAACACAAACTGTTACCTTTACATATGTGCGCATGTTTCAGCCTGTACTTGGGCCATCCTGAGGCATGTCAAAATAAAAATCTTACGAAGGATGATATGATAAGAATCTAAGGGGCCCACCGTTTACAGTCACTACTTTTTATGTTAAAACATAAAATATAAAAAGTAAAATATAAAAGTATATGACCCAAATAACTTTTAAAAACACATATATAAATGATTTTATTAGATTTTGGTCCTCTTGTATCTGTATTAAAATTTTTCTATAATTTCGTGAATTTTAATTGGCACAGGATGTAGTGTATTCTATTTTAAAGCTTCTTTGAATTCTGTTTGCAAATTGTGGGCCAAGATATAATTTCTGTAATTTCTGAATTAAAATAAACATGTGTTGTGTTAGACTGAATAAATGTGGTTTATTTAGAAATAAACACAATGGGATGGCTTCCATAAAGACTGCTATCAGTGAATCCAGTTGTTGTTGTTGTAGTTGTTATAACTGTCTGGGATATCAAATGACTGAATATTTATGAAAAAATGCAATGAATTGGTGAACAACTGAAGTTATAAATGATTTTTTGTTGCACCAGGTGTGAGAACCTATTATTACTGATATACATCACCCAACCCAACGTCGTGTTAAAAATACTGAAAATCTGCCCCCCCCCCACACACACACACACACACACACACACACACACACACACACACATACGTGGTCGGACAATAAAGTTCACGAACTCGCCACCATGTGCTTGCCGTGGCAGCACTGGACAAAAGCCTTAGTATGGTTTGATGACTTTGAAATATCAGCGTTTCACAGCTGTGTTGTTGTTGATCTATGGCAGTCTCTTTCTGAGTGGCATCTATTAATGTCTGCGTGTTTTGGTGTGCCGCCACGAGAATGTCAGAGCTTGAATTAGAGCAAAGAACAAACATTAAATTTCTTGTTGTTAGTTGATGTTGGATGTTAGTGCAAGTTTACGGGGATAATGCTTTGAAGAAAACAGCAGTTTACAAGTGGGTGAAATGATTTTCTGAGGGAAGAGAAAGTGTCACTGACGAAGAGAGATAAGGATGGCCAACAACAAGCAGAACTGAAGAAAACATTGCAAAAGTTTGTCAAATTGTGTGTGTGAAAATTGTCGGCTGACTATCTGGAGCACAGCACAGCGAGTGAACATCGACACAGGAACAGTTAGGAAAATCTTAACTGAAGATCTTGACAAGAGGAAGGTGTGTGCAAAAATGGTCCCAAAGGAGTTCACCGAAGAACAAAAGCAAAGAAGAGTTTTTAGCTACTAAACAAATAACCGTGTTGGAACACCCTGCCTATTCACTGGATCTAGCCCCCAATGACTTTTTTCTGTTCCTGAAGATAAAGGAGACATTGAAAGGAAGGCATTTTGATGACAATGATGACATCAGGAGTAATACAACGGCAGCTCTAAAGGCCATTCCACAAAATCAGTTCCAGAATTGTTTTGAAGGGTGGACTAGGCACTGGCATCGGTGCATAGCTTCCCAAGGGGAGTACTCTGAAGGTGACCACGGTGGTATTCAGCAGTGAGGTATGTAGCACTTTTACCGTGATGAGTTCGCGAACTTTATTGTCAGATCACGTATACACATAATCAACCAACAGTTGAAACACTGAACTGTATATGGTCACAGTTTCTGTTGCTGAAAGGTCCATCAACAACCTTGGTCATACATGGTATCTCCCTTATATTTTCTTAATCTATTATGTAAAATAATGCTTACACTGAAAGATATAGATGTTAATATGATAATGGGACATGGATATATCACACCCCACTACCCTGGATGAAGATCGGTTTATGCAGAGAAACAACAGAATGCGCATCACAAATTTGCAATACTTTCATGATATGCCACTGAATGACAGTTTTTTTATTTCACATGAAGGACTACCATTTTGTGCTTAAGCAGTTAAAAAAATGTGACAGTATTCAATGCTAACATCACTTTCACACCACATTTCACAAAATCAGTTTAAATGTTAAATCTTTGCAGCTGTGATTACTAAACTTGTACATGTGCATTTCTTAGAACAGCTAGATATACCCACTAAAATTAAGAAAAAGGCATTTCCCAGATTCACATGAATGTGGTGCCAATTACAAAATGTTTGGAGGGGGGGATATGTGTATAGGCAAGTTACGTTCTGCTTCAGCTGATCCTTCAGCCAGGTGAGGTAAAACTGCAAGTCCGAGCGATCCATCAACTCCTGGCTCCAACAGGCAATCTTTGCAATTATTTTCGATGTCATGTTCATAATGAAACCATTAGGGCGATTCAGAAGATTCAAGAATGGACCCCACACTGATTCTCTCTTCTTGGAAGAGTGCTCATGGAAAATTTCAACACGTGAATGGTCTTCCTGGAAGGCAATAAGAGTGTTTTAAATTTTACACTTATAGAAAAACTCACAAACAGTTACTATTTGCACTCACATCAGTTGCCTATTGTCTTCTCGACTGAATATAAAATGCTGAATGGCAGCAAAGGATTGATGTGATATTGTGAATGAATTGCATGCTTCCATGTAATGTCACTTCCTGCATTATCTTCTTATGCCTTACATTCAACAAACCTGCAGCATGTCATCAATCATTATCAAAATGTACTGTATGGTCTGATCCTTAGACACATGCCCCAGCAAATTAAGGAATGTCTTTGCACACTGGCTACGGTTATCCTTAAGTAGTGCTTCCCGATTTGCTGCATCTGCATTGTCAAAAGCCACAATGAAGTTGTAGTCCTCCTGTGAGATCATCTGTGACCTAAGAGAATAAAAAATATTCAGGTTAACACAATCCTAGCCTATGTGCTATGCATTAGTTCTTTAATGTAAGTATGCCTGTTTCTTCTAAGTTATGAAGCTTAGACATTTTCATAGTGGCGTAGGTGAGAATTCTGTTCCTCTTGGATACGATGCCATATCACTGGGTAAGCGGCTCCTAAAGTGTGAAATGAAGAGGGTTTTCTTCTTCAAGGATGACCTTGGACATCTTTTAGGATATGATGCCATGTCAATGATTAAGAAGTTCCTAATGTACAAATGGAATGCAGTGCTTTCTTTTTAAAGTATAACCTTGGACCTCCACACCATTAAATATAAAGGCATAACATTCCTTTCAAACACTGGTAACTGCTTCCCCATTGACATAGCATCATATTCCAGAAGAGAAGAATCCTCTTCTTACAAGTGACTGAATCAACTAATGCAATGTGAACATGCTTCATGTTAAAACGTTTATGACTGACTGACTACTCACCACAATCTAGTGCCAAGGCGGGCTTCAACTCCATGTCCCTACATATAAACACAAGGTGTTCTCATCCTACGGTACTTGCAGCTTTACCTTGCAATTACATTATAACCCAAGCAATGAAATTAATTTTAATATAATCCGTCCATGTTGTGTTTTATATTCGGCCAAACACAACAGTTAATTTATTCAGCTTTATTCTGAATAAATAAACTGTTGTGTTTGAATGTACTGTGATTCTTGTTAATGAAATTAATGTTATTCTACATAATGTGACCATTCTGGCCAACATGTACTAATCACAAAATATGAACAAACACATGCAACAGATGTCAGCTAATGTAAATAATCTGTTGACAAACTGATCACCACTGCTACAACTTGTATTAAGCAACACAGTATTTTCTGCAGAGCTCCAGAATAAGAGGATCCAACACTTGCCAACCTGAATACTACTCAATACATGGTGAAGACATGTAATTCGTGGTTTCAACTTACCAGCAGTTTCAGCTCATGCAATGCAAGGTGTAGGTTATAGATTTTACTTGTGTATTTGTAATAGTCGATTTGTGCGAAGCTTAGGTCAAAGGTTGCAGTAATGTGTGTGTATAATAAGGAATATGTGTGTAATAGTGTGAAGCTTAGGTTAGAGGTTTCAGTTTTGTGTGTGTGTGTGTGTGTGTGTGTGTGAGGGCACTGATGTCCTTCTTTCAGGAAAAACATACACGTCATGACAGATTACATTTCTCAAGTTATTGTGCGGTGCAAGTGTCAGCTTGTGGAAGTGCCATTTCTTTGTGCCTTGCCCTATGGTTGCATGTGGCTTGTGATGACAATATTCTACCTCTTCTGTGACAAGGAAAGGTTTGTACAATTTATAAAGGACTTCATAACATTCTTGCACATGTAGAATGCTTCCATCCACTTGAGACAGGCAAAGGTCAGCCATTTAGTTTAGTCCTAGTGTCAGCAAATCACTCATGCGCGTATTGTGTGCTTCCATCCATTTGAGAGGGGCAAAGGTTAGCCATTTGGATTAGCCCTAGTGTCAAGTGTTCTGTTCTATCAGTGTGTGTTTGGATCTGTGCTGAAGGAATTGTGTCTCATATACTACCGTGCTTCAGGTTTACTTTCTTCAGGCATTAGCGTAGAAGTACAGTTCTTATACTTGCAAGAAACAGATACATGTCACGGCAGATTCCGTTTCTCTTTTAGTGCACAGTACTGCTATTCCTTAATATCTTTTGCAGGTTTCTGTATAAGTATTCGTGTGTTGCTTTGACAACCATCCCCAGACAGACACAGTTGAAACCTCTAACCCATGCCTTGTGCACCATCAGCAGGGAGTGCTTGTCATTTGCAACCATGGATTATACATCTTCCATGGCCTGCTGGATAGTGCATAGTTGGGCAATACATGGGTTCCCCTATTCTGGAGCATAGCCACAATTTCAATCCAAAGCATTTTAAGAGAGTGTTTAAAACTGTATCCTAAAAGGTTACTTAAAAGGTTTAGGTTGTTTAACACTTACTGATGGTAAGACTGCCAATTCACCCTCTGGGAACGGATTTCCGTTGCTTCTTGCTGCAATACACTTGTTGCAGCTAGCATATCTAGAGCACAAAATAGAAACATGTAACTAAAACTACTCCCCTTATTACATGTCCAACATATTCCATGCGGCTGTCAAATCGTACATACATTGGTTTCACAAGAAACGAAATCCCAAGAAGTTTAGTATAATTTAACAAAAAGGCTGTTATGAATTGAGAAGTGCATACACACAAAAAAAATCATAATATTTTCTGAGCAACATCGGATAGCTATTCTGTGCCCAGAAAATTGCGTTAACCTACATCGTAACACATACACGCCTTCTACAGTACGCACCAATTTTCTCATCCGGCAAAGCAGGTATCATAGATTTCACGTTAAAGTCTGTATTCGCCATATCGACTATTATTTAGTTCTTCTAAAGTTATATATTTACAAATATACACAAGCACTGCACATAGAACCAGATAACACTCGATACACCCGACGTCCAGCAGCTGACTGATCTCGTGATCGGCCCTACTTGCTGCCAACGTATGTTGATGAACTTCGTTCTCCAAATAATTAAAGCCTCCTCATTCTTAGACTTTTACTGATAACAAAAGGGCAATAATTTTGGGTAGAAGTTGATAGTGCGTCTAGTCTAGAACATATTTATTGTATACTGTTAAACGGCCAATATTGATTCGTGTACCATAGTTAGTAGCACTGAGACTCGCCGCACACTTTAAAATGAATACGACATTAACCTTTATCCTGCTAATGTGGACTTTTGGACGAGCTCCTAATTAGGCTAGCAAATGGCAAATGGGATTTAATTCGGTAGCCCAAAGGTTAAACAGCTTCAATATTTTGTATTAGTACTACCATTAGTCAGCATGCTAGTGTGTATAATGACCGCCTAAATGCTGGGTGGCCTGCAAATCGGATTTCGATTCTAGGAGGAAACAAGAAGTTTTCTTTTTCTTCACTGCATCAAGACTGTCTCTGGGGGACAACCTGTGGCTCTTTCCCAAGGGGTAAAACAGCCAGGAAGTAAGCCTGACCACCCTCCTCCATCTATTGAGGAGGTCAAACATGCATAGCGTTATACCTCCACTCCCCCATACATCTGCATGAAGTGGTAGTTATGGCTATGACCAGGACTACATTTTGTCCACATGCAGTATTATTCTACCTGGTACTATGCACTTTCATTACCAAAGCAATCCACATCTGAACAACTTCCTGACAGATGCTTATATTAACTTTGTACTGTCTCCATCCATGCCCAGCCCCTTAAACTTCTTTGACATGTTTTAGGTTCTGTAAACATAATAAGATCAAAAGTTCATAAACTTCTTTCAGATTCTGTGAATAAGCATTCACTAATACACACTACTGCCACTTTAGTAACAGCATTTGAAGGTTCAACATCAAAATATCAAAGTCTACTATTACACATTGAATCCCAGTGGAGGCGAGATTTTCCACTTGCATCCAGACCAGCCCGGGGGTCCACCCAAATCCCCATACAATGGGCACCTGGTTTCTTTCACAGGGGTACAGTGGCTGGAGCATGGCACTGACCACCCACCCCATCTACTGCCAAGGTTAAAGAAAGAGTAAAGTTATACCTTTATTCCACTCTGGGCTGTCATGGCTTGTTCTATGGTGTTACCGGCATATTAAGTTCAAACCCTGATACGGACCGGCGATTCAGGTTCAAACCCTGAACGAGCTCATGGAGACAAATTCCTTGGCTGTAAATGACCTAACTAGGGAACACAGCAGGAGGTGTGAGGGCCATTAAGTCATTCAGAAGCTTGGGCCTGGACAGAACATCCATCAACTGTCAAGTTGGTAGGAGTTTTACAGCTCGATTTTTTGAATGAAATCTGAGACTTTTGTCACTTCGGAGGA
>Ga0209629_10003473_pt1 | contig 11292 bp, 10 predicted proteins | sample TergutCu122P5_FD_187286 | JGI IMG/M metagenome (GOLD analysis project Ga0209629, IMG submission 187286) | Cubitermes ugandensis P5 segment gut microbial communities from Kakamega Forest, Kenya - Cu122 P5 (SPAdes) (version 2) | ecosystem: Host-associated > Arthropoda: Insects > Digestive system...
TCATAGCCTCCGGCGGCGCGGGCAAAATGAAAGATTTTAAAGACGCGCTCACAACCGGGCGCGCGGACGCGGCGCTGGCGGCAGGCGTTTTTCACTTCGGGGAAATAAAAATACCGGAATTAAAAAAATATCTGAAAGAGAACGGGATTCCCGTAAGATAATTGAAAACTTAAAAAAATAAACCCCCTTCGGCGGCCGCGCCAAAGGGGGTTTTTTACAATCAAATTTTACAGCAGTTTATAGCCGGCTTTTTTAAGCGCGTCGCGCACTTCTTTCAGGTGCGCGAAGTTCCTGGTTTCAATAGTTATTTTGAGAGAACAGTCGTTTATGCCCATGTTTTCCCCGCCCATGTTATGGGCGACGCGCGTGACGTTAGCGCCCGCCGCGGCGATTACCGACGATACTCCTTTCAGTTGCCCCGGCTTGTCCAAAAGCTCTATTGTCAAATCGGACACGCGGCCAGACGTTAAAAGACCTCTGTGTATAACCCTTGAAAGAATATTTACGTCAATATTTCCGCCGGAAACAACCGCGCAGACTTTTTTGCCTTTAAGCGGCAATTTGTCAAACATCACCGCCGCCAGCGCCGCCGCGCCGGCTCCCTCCGCCACCAGTTTTTGGCGCTCCATAAGCGCAAGCACAGCTGCCGCGGTTTCATTGTCCGAGACGCTTACCACGCCGTCAACGTATTTTTTGCAGAGCGCGAACGTGAGGTCTCCTGGGATTTTTACAGCTATGCCGTCCGCGAAAGTGGACACTTTGTCAAGAGAAGTTTTTTTGCCTTTTTCCAAAGACCGCAGCATGCTGGCCGCGCCGTCCGCCTGCACGCCGTAAACCTTGCACTTCGGATTTAAATTTTTTACCGCGAACCCCACGCCGGACGCCAGCCCGCCCCCGCCTATGGGCACGACCACCGCGTCCAAATCTTTTACCTGGTTAAAAATTTCCGCCGCGACGGAAGCCTGGCCGGTTATAACGTCCTCGTCGTCAAAAGGGTGTATGAAAACGGCGTTTGTCTGTTTCCGGTACTCCAGAGCGGCGGCGTAAGCGTCGTCGTAAGTATTTTCAATAAGCCTTACTTCCGCGCCGTAGCTTTTGGTGGATTCAACTTTGGAAAGAGGCGCCGTGCTGGGCAGAAAAATGGTCGCTTTTATATTATTAATCTGCGCCGCCATCGCCACGCCCTGCGCGTGGTTGCCGGCGGAACAGGCCGCCACTCCGCGCGCGCGTTCCTCCGGCGACAGGGTTGATATTTTGTAATACGAGCCCCGCACTTTATATGAGCCCGTTATCTGCAAATTTTCCGCTTTAAGATATAATTCGCAGTCTTGGCACAAATTGTTGGCGCGTATGACTTCGGTCTTTCTCACGACGCCGCTTAACAAACGCGCCGCCTTGTTTATTTTCTCTAAAGTCAGCATATTAATTCACCGCCGCGCCTTTGTCGGCCGACGACACGCTCTTGGCGTATCTTTTTATATATCCCGTTAAATTTTTCTGTTTTTTCAACGGCGTTTTCTTTTTTCTTTCTTCAAGTTCTTTGGCGGAGACAAGAAGTTCTATGGAATAATTGTCAATGTCGATTTTTATTTTGTCGCCGTCTTTGACGTAAGCTATCACGCCGCCCGCGGCCGCCTCCGGCGAAACGTGGCCTATGGCCGCGCCTCTTGTCGCGCCGGAAAAACGTCCGTCGGTGATCAACGCCACGTCCGCGTCCAGCCCTATGCCCGCGATGGCCGACGTCGGCGTGAGCATTTCCCTCATGCCCGGCCCGCCCGCCGGACCTTCGTAACGTATGACGACGACGTCGCCTTTTTTTATTTTGCCCGCGTAAATGGCTTTCACCGCGTCTTCCTCGCAGTCAAAAACTTTCGCGGAGCCGGTGAATTTAAGCATTTCTTTTTTCACCGCGCTGCGTTTTACCACCGCGCCGTTCCGCGCGATATTTCCGAAAAGCGCGGCTAAGCCGCCGGTTTTGGAATACGGAGCGGAAATAGGTTTTATGACGGAATTGTCTTTTACCGCGCGGTTTTTTGAAGCCTCAAACAAAGTTTCCCCCGTCACCGTCAGCGCTTTTTTGTCAAGCATGCCCGCCTTGAAAAGTTCGTTTATGACGGCGTAAACGCCGCCGGCTTTGTGCAAGTCCTGCATGTGGTGCTCTCCAGCCGGCGCGAGGTGGCAGAGGTTAGGCGTTTTGGCGCTGATTTCGTTAACCGTTTTAAGATCCAGCTTAATGCCGAGTTCGTTGGCCAATCCGAACAAATGCAGCACGGAATTTGTTGAGCAGCCCAAAGCCATGTCCACCGTCAGCGCGTTCCTGAACGCCGTCTCGGTCATAATTTTTGACGGCCTCAAATCTTTTTTCAAAACCGCCATTATTAACTCTCCGGCGGTTTTGGCGAGTCTCAATCTCTCGGCGTAAACCGCGGGCACGGTGCCGTTGCCGGGCAAAGCCATGCCGACGGCCTCGCTCAGGCAATTCATGGAATTTGCCGTGAACATGCCGGAGCAGGAGCCGCAGCCCGGGCAGGCGTTATCTTCTATAAATTCAAGCCCGGCGTCACTCAGCTTGCCGGTTATGTTGGCCGCGCTGGCTTCAAAAACGCTGTTTAAATCCATGCGGTCTAAGGAAAGCATGGGCCCGCCGGACACGAATACCGACGGAATATCCAGCCGCGCGCAGGCCATCAGCATGCCCGGCACTATTTTGTCGCAGTTCGGTATAAAAACCAAAGCGTCAAAACAGTGCGCGCGCGCCATGCATTCAATTGAATCAGCGATAAGTTCCCTCGACGGCAGAGAATAGCGCATGCCTTCGTGCCCCATTGCAATACCGTCGCAGATGCCGATAGTGTTAAACTCCGCCGGAGTGCCGCCCGCCGCCAAAACGCCGTCTTTGACCGCGCGCGCTACCGTCTGCAAATGCACGTGGCCAGGCACTATTTCGTTGAAAGAGTTTACTATCCCGACCAGCGGCTTTTTAAGCTGCCCGCCGGCAAAACCGGCCGCTTTCAGCAAAGCCCGCTTGGGCGCGTTTTGCGCGCCCTTTGTTATCTTATCGCTGTTCATATTGTTCCCGTTAACTTATTTTTTCTGCCAGCTCATTTTGGAGCGCAGTTCTTCGCCCACTTTTTCAAGCAGCATTTCTTTCTCGATTCTTCTTTTCGCGAGGAAGGAAGGGCGGCCGGCTTTGTTTTCAAGTATCCAGTTTTTGGCGAAATCACCTTCGCGGATTTCTTTTAAAAGTTTTTTCATTTCTTTTTTGGTATCGTCCGTTATTATGCGCGGGCCCGCAGTGTAATCGCCGTATTCCGCGGTGTCGCTGATGGAGTAGCGCATGAAAGCCAAACCTTTCTGCACGACGAGGTCAATGATGAGTTTCATCTCGTGCACGCATTCAAAATACGCGCTTTCCGGCTGGTAGCCGGCTTCAACCAGCGTCTCAAAACCGGTTTTCATAAGAGCGGAAACGCCGCCGCACAAAACGGCCTGCTCGCCGAAAAGGTCGGTCTCCGTCTCTTCTTTAAAAGTGGTTTCCAGAACGCCGGCGCGCGCGCCGCCTATGCCGAGAGCGTAGGCCAGCGCAATCTTTTTAGCTTTGCCGTCAGCGTCGTTATAAACCGCTATCAGGCACGGCACGCCTTTGCCTTCCTGGAACTGGCTTCTGACCGTGTGGCCCGGGCCTTTGGGCGCTATCATTATTACGTTGGCGTCCTTGGGCGGAACTATCTGGTTAAAGTGAATGTTGAAACCGTGCGCGAAGGCCAGAGTGGCTCCTTTTTTCAGATTGGGCTGCACGTTTTTGGCGTAAAGGTCGGCCATTTTCTCGTCGTTGACGAGCAGCATGACCAAGTCCGCTTTCTTAACCGCGTCTTCGGCGTTTAATACTTCAAAGCCGTCTTTTTTCGCCTGAGCCGCGCTTTTTGAGCCGGCGTATAAACCGATAACGACCTTGACGCCGCTGTCCCTCAGGTTCTGCGCGTGCGCGTGGCCCTGGCTGCCGTAGCCCACGACGCAGACGGTTTTGTTTTTAAGCAGTTTTAAGTCACAATCCTTTTCGTAATACATTTTTGCCATAACGTTACTCTCCTTTTATTTCCTTTAAACTGATGTTCATTCCTTCAAATATTGTCACGCTCTGCACGTCGTGCAGTTTTTGCAGCTGTTTGGACATTTGGCCTTTTGCGTATTCGTCCCCGGTGGAAACTATAAGCATATGGGACACGCCTTTATCCTCGCTCTCCGTAACGTAAAGGCTGTCTATGTTATACCCGCGCTTTGCGTAAAGGCCGGTTATGCGGTTTAACACCCCGCAGTAATTTGAAACTATCAAGCCTATCGTAAATTTTTGCATTTTTTGCATAATCACTCCGTAACAATGTTTTTGATTGAGCCGCCGGGCGGTATCATGGGCAGCACGCGCTCGTCCATGTTTATGCGGCAGTCTATTAAGCACGGGCCGTTCGGCAGATTCTTCAAAACCGTTTCAAGCTCGGACAAATTCATTACGGAAAACCCCCGCGCGCCGAAAGCTTCCGCCAGTTTGGGAAAATCCGTTTTCCGCAAGAGCGTTGTTTGGGAAAACCTGTCGTCGTAAAACATATGCTGCCACTGGCGCACCATGCCCAGCACGCCGTTGTTCATAACTATTATAACTATGGGCAGATTTTGGGTGACGGCGGTGGCCGTTTCGTGTAAGTTCATGCCGAAGCTGCCGTCTCCGGTAAAAAGAACCGTTCTTTTGCCGGACGCCATGCAGCCGCCTATGGCCGCGCCCAAACCAAATCCCATTGCGCCCAGGCCGCCGGAAGTCAGAAACCTTCTGGTCTTCTCAAATTTATAAAACTGCGCCGTCCACATTTGGTGCTGGCCGACGTCGGTCACTATAACGGCGTCTTTGTCCATATGCGAATTTACCGTTTCTATAATATTCTTTGGCGAAAATGAATCGTCTTTTTTATGTGTTTCTCTTTTTTTAAATCCGGCTATTTCTTTGAGCCACGCTTCGTTTTTCATCGGCGGAATTTCCTGTAAAAGTCTGGTAAGGGCCGTCTTAGCCTCTTCGCAAATGCTTATTTTTGAGCTTACGTTTTTGTCAATTTCCGCCGCGTCTATGTCTATGTGTATTACGGTGCAGTTTTTGGTGTATTCGGAGACGTTGCCCGTCGCCCTGTCGCTGAAACGCGCGCCAACGGCTATCATCAGGTCCGCCTCGGACTGGGCAAGGGACGACGCGTGTTTCCCGTGCATTCCGCACATGCCCAGGTTAAGTTCATAAGAGCTGGGCACGCCGCCCAGGCCCATCATGCTGAGACCCACCGGGGCGCAAATTCTTTTGGAAAGCTCCAAAACTTCTTGCTCCGCGCCGCCGGATATTATGCCGCCGCCCGCGTATATAAAAGGTTTTTTCGCGTGTTTTATGGCTTCAAGCGCGGCCGCGTAATCCGGCTCCGGCCTTTTATGCGGGGGACGCATTTTCACCGGGGTGTTATTGTATTCGTGTTTCGCAAGCTGTATGTTTTTGGGTATGTCAACGAGCACGGGGCCTTTGCGCCCGGTCCGGGCTATGATGAACGCTTCTTTTAAAGTTTTTTCCAAATCTTTAACGTCGCGCACTATAAAATTGTGTTTAACCACGGCCTGCGTTATGCCTATGATGTCAACTTCCTGAAAGCTGTCCCGCCCCAGCAGATTGACGGCCACGTTGCCCGTTATGGCTACCATTGGCACGGAATCCAGATAAGCGTTTGCTATGCCCGTGACTAAATTTGTCGCGCCCGGGCCGCTGGTGGCTATTACCACGCCCGTCTTGCCGGAAGCCCGCGCATAACCGTCCGCCGCGTGGGCCGCGCCCTGCTCGTGCGCGGTAATGACGTGGTTTATGCGGTGTTTATTTTTGTAAAGCTCGTCGTAAATATTTAAAACCGCGCCGCCCGGATAGCCGAAAACGGTGTCAACCCCGTGCGCGACAAGTTCTTCTATTAATATTTCCGCTCCGTTTTTAATCATAAGCCCTCCAAAAAGAAAAAACCTCTTTCAGCGTTTGCCGAAGGAGGTTTTTATTTTTATTTTTTTAAATTTATTTTTCTTCAGCAAACGCCCGGGTTACGGTATCAAGAATAATGATAACGCTGACAAGAAGGACGAGAATGCTGAAGTTTATGTGTGACATTGTTTTATCCTTATCTTTATTATATATTAAAAAACGCTTTGCGCGCAAATATTTTTATTTTTTTGTTGCGCCGCAAAAACATTTATAGTATGATAATTGCATGAGCAAGCAAACCTTAAACATTCTTTCTTTATCCGGCGCAAACGGCGCCGCGGGTTTGCTTGGCCTGCTCAGCCTTAACCTCCTCCTTATATAGGTGGCAGGTCAGGGACAATTTATAAACCGCACGCAGCCTGCCACCATAAATAAAACCTTATAAAGGTATTATGTGTGGTTTTATTTTATATATATATAAGAGGACTTTATGGAAAAATTAATAATATTCGACACTACTTTAAGAGACGGAGAGCAGTCCCCCGGCGCGTCAATGACCGCGGCGGAAAAACTGGATATAGCAAAAGCGCTGGACGCAATGGGCGTGGACGTGATAGAGGCGGGTTTTGCCGCTTCTTCGCAGGAAGATTTTGAGGGTATAGCCGAAATTGCCCGCCACATGAAACGCGCCAAAACCTGCGCGCTGGCCCGCGCCATTGAGCGGGACATCACTCTTGCCGCCGACAGCATGAAAAACACGGACAACAAGCGCATTCATACCTTTATTTCAACAAGCGACATTCACATAAAACACAAACTGCGCTCCACGCGCGAAAATGTTTTGGACAGCATAAAAAAAGCCGTCGCGTTCGCGAGAAATCTGGCGGACGACGTTGAATTTTCCGCCGAGGACGCCACGCGCACGGACCCGGATTATTTAATCAAATGCGTTGAAACCGCAATTAAAGCGGGCGCTGCCACAATCAACCTGCCGGACACCGTCGGTTACCAAATGCCCAACGAGCATTATAATTTCATTAATAATATAAAGAAGCATGCCAAAGGGGCGGAAAAAGTTATATTGTCCGTCCACTGCCACGACGACCTGGGCATGGCGGCCGCCAACACGCTGTCCGGCATAAGCGCGGGCGCGCGGCAGGCGGAAGTCTGCGTGAACGGCCTTGGCGAACGCGCCGGCAGCGCGCCGCTTGAAGAAGTGGTCATGGCCATAAAAACGCGGGCGGATTTATTTAAAGGCATACGCGTTGATTTGGACACGACGAAACTTGTGGCCGTTTCAAAAATGGTGTCGCGCGCGAGCGGGTTTGCCGTGCCGCGCAATAAAGCCATAGTGGGCGGGAACGCGTTTTCGCACGAGAGCGGCATACACCAGGACGGCATGCTGAAACACAGGCAGACTTATGAAATAATGACGCCCGTGTCCGTCGGCGTGGAGCGCATGGATTTGATTATCGGCAAACACTCCGGACGAAACGCTTTCAAACAAAAAATGGCGTATCTCGGCATAACCGCGCCGGAGGACAAATTTGAAATTTATTTTGCCGCCATGAAGGTTTTGGCCTCAAAACAAAAACATATTTCCGACGAGGATATTAAAAACATATGCAGATAAAACAAACTCTGTACGATAAACTGTTCGCCGCGCACGTCGTGGCGGAAACAGAAGGCGGGCCGCTTTTGTACATAGACCGCCACCTGATACACGAGGTTACAAGCCCGCAGGCTTTCGCCGGCCTAAAAGCCAAAGGCAGAAAACTGCATGACAAAAGCCGCGTGCTGGCCACCGCGGACCATAATACTCCGACGAAAAATTTGGATAAATCCGCCGGCGCGGAAAGCGCGGCGCAGCTTGCCGCCTTGAGCGCGAACGTAAAAGAGCACGGCATAGAATTCTATCCGCTGGGTTCGGAGCGCAACGGCGTGATTCACGTCATAGGGCCGGAGGCGGGGTTCACTCTGCCCGGCGCGACGCTCGTCTGCGGGGACTCGCACACGGCGACGCACGGCGCGTTCGGCGCGCTGGCTTTCGGCATAGGGACCAGTGAAGTTGAACACGTTTTCGCCACGCAGACTCTGCCTCAGAAAAAAATGAAAAATATGAGAATCGCCGTCGGCGGCAAACTTAACAAAAATGTCGCGGCTAAAGACGTTATCCTTCATATAATAAGCAAAATAGGAACCGCGGCGGGCACGGGTTACGCCGTGGAATTCGCGGGAGACGTTTTTAAAAACATGAGCATGGACGGCCGCATGACCGTCTGTAATATGGCGATAGAGGCTGGCGCGCGCGTGGGCCTTGTCGCGCCGGACGAGACTACTTTCGCCTGGCTTAAAAATACCCCCAAAGCGCCGAAAGGCAAGGACTGGGACAAAGCCGTTGAGTACTGGAAAACTTTGAAGACCGACGACGGCGCGCGTTTTGACAAAGAATATTCTTTTGACGGCGCGGACATAAAACAGATGGTGACGTGGGGCACGTCGCCGGAAGACGCGGTCAGCGTTGACGGCGTTGTGCCGGATGCGAAACCGCGCGCTTTGGAATACATGGACCTCAAACCCGGGACAAAAATTTCGGATATAAAAATAGACAAAATTTTTATAGGCTCATGCACAAACGGGCGGATTGAAGATTTGCGCGCGGCGGCGGAAGTTTTGAAAGGCAAAAAAATCGCGCCGTGGGTCAGCGGGTTAGTCGTGCCCGGTTCAAACCTCATTAAAAAACAGGCGGAGGCGGAAGGGCTTGACAAAATTTTCACGTCGGCGGGCCTTGAATGGCGCTGGGCCGGCTGCTCAATGTGCCTTGGCATGAACGAGGACAGACTGGCCCCCGGCCAGCGCTGCGTGTCCACCAGCAACCGCAATTTTGAAGGCCGCCAGGGCCGCGGCTCGAGAACACACCTGGCAAGCCCGCGCACGGCGGCGGCCAGCGCCGTAAAAGGCTATATAACCGGAGGCAAATGACATGAAACCTTTTAAAAAAGAAACCGCCTTTGCGGCGGCGGTAAAAATGGCGAACGTCGACACCGACATGCTGATTCCCAAGCAGTTTTTAAAAATAACCGCGCGCGAAGGTTTGGGAAAATATTTGTTCAACGACATGCGCTACGACGAAAACGGCGCGGAGAAAAAAGATTTTGTTCTGAACGCTCCGCCGTACGACAAAGCCGGGTTTATTTTATCGTATGAAAATTTCGGCTGCGGCTCAAGCCGGGAACACGCGGTTTGGGCGCTGGCTGATTTCGGCGTGCGCGCTGTCATAGCGCCGTCCTTCGCCGATATTTTTTCAAACAACGCCGTCGCCAACGGGCTTTTGCTTATAAAACTGGACAAAGAAAAAATTGACAAACTTATGGCGGACAACAAAGAAAAAATTACCGCGGATTTGGAAAAACAGCGGATAATTTCGTCAAAAAATAAATTCGGTTTTGACATAGACGGCGCGCTGAAAAACAAACTGCTTAACGGCTTTGACGACATTGAAACGACTCTTCAGAAAAAAGACGAAATAAGCAAATTTGAAAAAGAATCAAAACAAAAATTTCCGTGGAGATAATATGCAAAAAATTTTAGTTCTCAGAGGCGACGGCATAGGACCGGAAGTCGTCGGAGAGGCGTTAAAAATTCTGGATAAACTGGGCGCGAAATTTGAAATAGCCGAAGGTCTTATCGGCGGCGCGGCCTACGACGTTCACAAAAACCCTTTACCCAAAGAAACGCTGGACAAAGCCATGGCGGCGGACGCGGTGCTTTTGGGCGCGGTCGGCGGGCCGAAATGGGACGGAAAAGTGCCTTTTGAATTGCGCCCGGAGGCCGCTCTTCTTGGCATAAGAAAAGCCCTGGGCCTTTACGCGAACGTGCGCCCCGCCGTCGTGTTTGACGAACTGGCGGACGCGTCTACGCTCAAAAAAGGAATCGTCTCAGGCTTAGACATAATAATTTTGCGGGAACTCACCGGCGGCCTGTATTTCGGCGAGCCGCGCGGAATCAAAGAAGAGAACGGGCAGAAAATAGGCTTTAACACTTTGGTTTATTCCGAAAAAGAAATTGAGAGAATCGCCGTCGACGCTTTTGAACTTGCCATGGCCCGGAATAAAAAAGTTACGTCGGTGGACAAAGCGAACGTGCTTGAAAGCATGGTGCTTTGGCGTTCGGTCGTGACGCGCGTTTCCGAAAATTATCCGTCTGTGGCGCTGAACCACATGTACGTCGACAACGCCGCAATGCAGCTTGTCAAAAACCCGAAACAGTTTGACGTTATCGTCACGGAAAATACGTTCGGCGACATTTTGTCCGACTGCGCCAGCGAACTTACAGGCTCCCTCGGCATGCTTCCCAGCGCGTCTTTGGGCAGAACGCCCGACGGCAAAAAGCGCGCTTTATACGAGCCGATACACGGCTCCGCGCCGGACATCGCGGGCAAAAATATGGCCAATCCTACGGCGACGATTTTATCCGCCGCGCTCATGTTAAAAACCACCTTTAACCGCGCGGACCTGCACGATAAAATTTACGCCGCCGTCAAAAAAACGCTGGCGCAGGGTTTCCGCACAAGAGATATTTGGGAAGAAGGCAAAACGCTGGTCGGCACGTCTGAAATGGGCGATAAAATAGCTGATAATTTATAAAAAAAACCGTCCCCCGGCACGGCCGGAGGGCGGTTTTTATTGATATAACTTCTATTTTTCCTTGACGGTGAAATTAACCTTGTTTTGCAAATCTCTTGAAGAACCGCCGGCGGCAAGCGTGAAATCGCCGGGCTCCACAACCCTCTTGTTTTCAAGATTCACAAAAGAAAGGTCGCTGAGTTTAAGCTTGAACGTGACCGTCTTCGTCTCGCCGGGATTCAAAGATATTTTTTCAAAGCGGCGCAGGCGTTTCACGTCGGGCGTGAGTGAGGCGCGCCGCGCGCTTGAATAAAGCTGCGCGACTTCTTTGCCCGCCGTTCCGCCTGTGTTTGTAACGTCCACGGAGACGGTAATTTCGTCCTTTGAGTTCAGCGGCAGGGAAGATTTGTCAATCTTCAAATCGCCGTACTTAAAGGTAGTGTAACTGAGTCCGAAACCGAAAGGGAACTCCGGATTGAAGTCGCCTTTATACGTATAAATATCGTCCACGTTGGACTGCTCATCGGCATATTTATGGTAATAGGGCACCAGAGAATTAGGGAACGCCGGATACGTGTAAGGCAGTTTTCCCGACGGGTTAACGTCCCCCGCCAGCGCGTCCGCCAAAACCTGCGGGCCGTAAGGGCCGGGCAGATAAGTCTGCACAAGCCCGCTCACGCC
>Ga0209629_10003474_pt1 | contig 11292 bp, 9 predicted proteins | sample TergutCu122P5_FD_187286 | JGI IMG/M metagenome (GOLD analysis project Ga0209629, IMG submission 187286) | Cubitermes ugandensis P5 segment gut microbial communities from Kakamega Forest, Kenya - Cu122 P5 (SPAdes) (version 2) | ecosystem: Host-associated > Arthropoda: Insects > Digestive system >...
AAGCGCAATTGGGCGATTTAGTCAATGCTTACGCCGATATGGCGCGCTCGCTTCTAAACCTTCACAGCAGTTTTCAACCCGCCGCCGTCTGGCAAGTCTTCGACGCACTCAAGGAAGTCAACCGTCCGGAAGAAATCGATTGGCGCACTATCCCTTCCATGCAAACCATCGCATGGAAAACCGGAACCAGCTACGGTTTCCGGGATGCCTGGGCAATCGGCATTACGCCCAAATATGTAGTCGGCGTGTGGGCAGGCAACAGTTCCGGCGAAGGAAAACCCAATCTGGTCGGCGCTCGCACAGCCGGTCCCGTAATGTTTGACATTTTCAATTGTTTACCAACTTCCAAATGGTTTGAACGCCCTTCGGGCGTATTCGTCGAGGCGGAACTATGCCGGCAATCCGGTCATCTCAAAGGGCGATTTTGTGAAGATGTCGATACCATCCTCATTTGCCCCAACGGTTTGCAAAGCAAGGTTTGCCCTTACCATATCCGCGTCAATCTCACTCCCGACCAGCGTTTTCGCGTCTATGAAAATTGTGCGCAAACAAACGCAGTTATACAGGATAGTTGGTTCGTGCTTCCGCCGGCATGGGCTTGGTATTATCGGCAACAGCATCCGGAATATAAATCCCTTCCGTCTTTTCTACCCGGTTGCGGCGGTGAAGGACTAAATCCAATGCAATTCATTTATCCGCAAGGAAATAATGCTGTTATTTATCCGCAAAAGCAATTAGACGGTTCGATTGGCGACATTACTTTTGAGTTAGCGCATAGCAATCGCAATGCCACCGTTTTCTGGCATATTGATAATGAATATATTACTTCTACTGCTGATTTTCATAAATTATCCGTCCGGCTTTCTCAGGGCATTCATTCGGTTACCGTAGTCGATAATGAAGGAAATACGCTTTCGTGCCGCGTGGAGGTGAAGTGATTAAAAATTATGTTTATATGCAGGATATTTTCTGTACGCTCCCGCCGCCAGCAGGCAAACGCAAACGAATGCGCCAGCGGAATATATAATGATAAAACCACCTGAATCGTTTTGTCCGTAGGAGTGCATACCGCTGAGAAAATAATTAACGCCGAGATAAGTCATCAAAACGGAAAAGAATGATAAGACAGAAGCAAAGTTGAACAGCCAAAGGTTATTCCACTTTTTCACCAATCGCAAGTGAGCAGTGATTGCATAGACAAGCATAGTGATTAACGCCCAGGTTTCTTTCGGATCCCATCCCCAATAGCGTCCCCAGGATTCGTTTGCCCAAATAGCTCCCAGAAAGGTTCCTATCGACAACAAAGCCAATCCTATCAATATCGCCATTTCATTGATTATACTTAATTCTTTGATATATAATGTCATAGTGGGCTTGTTCCGCAATCCCTCGCTAAACGCCATAAGCCCTAAATTCGTCAATCCCAGCAAACAACTGATTCCCGCAAAACCGTAAGCAGCTACGATTACCGCTACGTGAAACATCAGCCAGGGCGATTTCAGTACGGGAACCAAAGGATTGATTTGCGGATCCATCCAATTTAGTCCCGATACAAAAAGGATAATTCCACCGAATACGGTAGCCAAAGCCAAAGTAACCGGACTTCTTTTCGCAAAAACCAATCCTGCCAAAACCGTTACCAAAGAAACGTAAACCATTGTTTCGTAGGAATTACTCCATGGAGCGTAACCCGAAATATATCCGCGCAATCCGAGCCCGGACAGATGAAAGAGAAAACAAATAATAATTCCGGCAATCAATATACGAACAGGTATCTTTAATTTTTTTTGCGGATTCAGGAAAGAAATGAATGCCAGAATCAATAAACATCCGCCCAACAGGAAATAAGCAATTTTGCAATAACGAAATATATTTACCTTATTATATAACAATTCTGCATTAATCTTTCTCTGATTGATTTCAATCGTGTTATTCTTATTTTGTTGATATTTATTTATTTCATTAGCAATGGCTTTCGGCTTTGACCAGTCGCCCGTTTGAGATGCGTTTCTGATTTCCGTAACATATTCAACCAAACTTTGCGAAACAAATAGCGAATCGGATGCCGAAAAACCCGACAGGTCATCACTTGCCGCATACCACTTATGATTGGGGTCGTTTTCTTTCGGAAAAAGATTTAATAATTGAAAATGAGTCAGTTGATAAAAGATATTGATTTGCTCGTCTAATTTCAAAAGGTCTTTGTCGAAACGGTTGTGTTCGGCAGGCGTTTTGCGGGAAATTTCCATCAGTTTCCTGCCGAATTTGTAATTTCCGGATTCATCGAAAGCGTCAATAAATGCGCAAGTTTTTTCCGGAAGGTCGTAATAAGCGGCAAGTTCCTTGTTAGAAACCGGAATAAACGGGACTTTCATCCATATATCAGGGAAAGATAAAACGCTCAGTAAAAACTTATCCGGATTCATATTGTTGATTGATTCGGCTTTATGAAGTTTCCGCAGTATTTCGGACGAAAAAGTATTCACCGGTTCAATCCGTCCGCTCATAGAAAGCATCGGCAATCGACCGAATTGTTTAGCCGTTTCCGCATCAATCCGGTGATTTTGAATAAATTCCATCGCAGAATCCGCCGGAGTTTGAGCGTTCAAATCTAATACAAAGCAGAACATTACAACCGGAATAACCGCTTGTTTTGAAAACGTTCGTATTTCTTTCAGTTGTTTATTCAACTGCCCGAAGCGCGAACGTTTACCGAAAAGAGATACGATGAATCCAACAGCTAATAAAACATAGCCGGTATAGGAAATGATAGTTCCCGCCCTGTCCTTATTTACGGATAATATGGTTCCTTTTTCATCCTCGTCGTAAGAAGCCTGAAAAAAGCGATAACCTTTGATGTCTAATACTGAATTCATTGCTACTGTTTTTTCATAAGTCTTTTCGCCGTCATGAACAATCAACCGGCTTTCAAATGCAGAAGGACTCGCTGAACCCGGATAACGTTTGATGGTGAATTTCACTAATTCCAGGCTGAACGGCAGTGTTTTATTCACTGTCCCCCGATTGCTTTCAATCAAAAGCTGGTTGCCGGTTTCTCCTTCTCTCAGGTGAAAACTGCCTTCTTCGCTGAAAAGGTGCGAAACGAGAGCGCCCAAAAGAATGACGATGAAAGCAATATGCAGAATCAAAAATCCTGTTTTACGTTTTTTATATAATTCTTTTTGTATTAAATTACCAATAAAATTGGCAACCAAAAGAAACTGTAATCCAATGAATAATGGCGAATAATAAATCAGATGAAGAGCCGCAGGCGTTCCCATCGATTTTTCTATCCATGTAGCAAGCGCTAACATGAAAACGTAAATACTCAAAAGAACAATCGCTGCTTTGTAGGAAAAGAACAGTTTTTTGAAAAAGGAAGACATGATTATAAATATTTCTTTGCAAATGTATTAAAAAATACGATTTGTTACATGTAATTTAAATATTTTCAATCAAATGTTATTTATAATGAAATAAATCATTTATCTTTGCAATAAAATTTTTTACTTTTAATATCAGAATAATATGAAAAAAACGTGTCGCGGGAAGATTTTATTTTTAATTAATTCCTTATTAATTTTAACAATTTTGTCCGGCTGCTCCTCGTCTGAGTATAAAAAATATGCCGGAGACGAAGCCAAGCAAGTGGTTTCTATTTTGCAAAAGAATGGTTGCTTAGACTGCCATTCAGCCACAGCTAAATTGCCGTTTTACGGAAAATTCCCTATTATCGGTTCAACTGTTAAATCGGATATAAAAAATGGTACCAACTATGTTGATTTTACTTCATTGATTGATGCGCTAACCACAGGAAAGCCCGTCAGCGAAGTAGATGTCGCCAAGTTGGAAGAAGCGGCGCTTTCGGGAAGCATGCCGCCGAAGAAATATTACATGATGCCGATGCATTGGGGTACGAATCTGAATAGCGATGAGAAAAAAGTCTTGATCGACTGGGCTAAAAATGTTCGGAAAGCTAACTTCACTTCGCCTACAGTTGCCGAAGAATTTGCCAATGAACCGCTTCAACCGTTGCGGTTGTCTATTCCTACCGATTCTGCAAAAGTAGCTTTGGGATTCGCTTTGTATCACGACACCCGCTTGTCGGGCGATAATACCATTTCCTGCGCAACTTGCCATGACTTGAATAAAGGCGGAGTGGATCGCTTGCAATTCTCTAAAGGGATTCGCGGACAATTGGGCGGCGTTAATCCTCCTACTGTTTACAATGCCGCACTCAACTTTGCTCAATTTTGGGACGGGCGAGCTGCCGATTTGCAGGCGCAAGCCGCTGGACCTCCTCTGAATCCGGTTGAAATGGGAAGCGTTTCGTTCGATTCCATTGCTGCCGTTTTGGCGAAAGACAAAGTGTTTGCAGAAGCATTTAAGAAAGTTTATCCCGAAGGTTTATCGCAAGCTACTATTACGAATGCGATTGCCGAGTTTGAAAAAACTTTGCTTACTCCGAGTCGCTTTGACAAGTATCTGCGCGGAGACAAAAATGCGCTAACGGCTGAAGAAATAGAAGGCTACAACGTTTTCAAAAAGAATAAATGCGCAACCTGCCACGTTGGCGAAAACATCGGTGGCAAATCGTACGAATATTTTGGAGTAACAGCCAACTATTTTGATTTCAGAGGAACCGGACTCACAGACGGAGATAATGGTCGCTATTCGGTTACCAAGAATGAATCCGATCGTCATAAATTCAAAGTGCCTACTTTAAGGAATATATTATTGACTATGCCTTATATGCACGATGGTACCGTCAAGACTGTCAACGAAGCTGTTAAAATTATGGGAGAATATCAGGGGGGCGAAAAATTATCCGATAAAGAAATCGGTCAAATCGTTACTTTCTTAAAAACGCTTACTGGCGAATATAACGGAAAAACGCTCGAATAAACCGTTACAGTACTTAAAATAAAGATTCCTCATTCCGTTTTGCACTATTCGGAATGAGGAATTTTTTAATTTTGTCTGATTGCAAATCAATTCTACACATTCATTCCTGATTATAAACGATTTTCCCATGGCAAGAAAAATCTTTTTTATTTCAATATATCTCTGATAACTCGCGGAAAATGTTCATATTCCAAAGCGTGTACTTTGGTTGCAACATCGTCGGGTGAATCTGTAGGAAGAACCGGACAGCAGGCTTGAAAAATGATTTGACCTTCGTCGTAATTTTCATTCACATAATGAATCGTGATGCCCGATTCTTTTTCTCCGGCAGCAACTACCGCTTCATGTACGTGTGAGCCATACATTCCCTTTCCACCGAATTTTGGCAGTAAAGCCGGATGAATATTGATGATTTTGTTTGGATAGGCTTTCAAAAGATTGTCTGGAATTTTTAACAAGAATCCGGCTAACACGATGAAATTGATAGCGTTATCTTGTAGAAACTTTAGAACTTCTCCGGTCTCAAAATCGTTTTTCTTGAAACTGTAAGAAGAAATTCCCAATTTCTTTGCTCGTTCGTGAACCCCTGCGTCGGGACGATTACTGATAATGAACGGAAATTCCAATTCATGACTGTCCGAGAAATACCGGATAATGTTCTCGGCATTGGAGCCTGCTCCAGAAGCAAATAAAACGATTCGTTTCATATATTGTTTTTATTTTTGATGGAATGTGGACGATACAGATGGGCGGATTGCGTTGTTAGTTTTATCTGTTAAACTTTGCAAAGTATTTGTCTATTTCTGGTCTTAATTCAATGCCAGCTTGTTCAAAACAATCAAGCAATTCATTAAATTATCCTTGCAAATAATGGATTTTGTAAATTCAACACATAACTATCTCTTGCATTCCCTTTTGTATCATTTGTCCGTTGTTGATATGTATGAATAGGAGAGTCTTTCATCACTTTTATTAAATCAGGAAAAGTGATGAACCAAACGCCTTCCATTGGTTCAACTTCTATAGTATTAAAACTTGAAAATTTAATAGCTTCCCAATAGATCCAAAAATATATTTCAATAGACGGATATAATCTCGAATAGCGTTCGTAATCCTTTACATTAAAAGTAACAGCGTATTGCGGGTCAATGTTGTATCTGCTTTCTGCTTGAAAAAAAGGTGTATTTTGAGTTTTTAAATCTCCAACTTTTAGACTATTCTCATTAAATAAATCAGGAGCATAAATATTGGCGCTTTTTTCCGGATTAATTATAATTTGAAGCTGACTTCCAAATTTTTCAACAAAAGCATCTTCTTTTGACACACCAAATGAACACCATGGTCCCTTATCTTGTAAATCGTGAAGCGTTATTTCTAAACCTTCTCTGTTAAATAATTTATATGCCATATTGTTATTGTTTAAATTAGGTTTTTTTCAAATGAAACACTGTCTCCGAATAAGCCGCCTTATCCTTTTCCGTTCTATTCAACACAGGTCGGCGGAATTGATTTACAATCTTCATTCCTGCGTTTTCTGCAATTGTGGGATACATATTAAATTTATCATTTGCTACAAGAAAAATATCATATTCATTTACCAAAAAACGTTTGCAATTATTCAAAACATCAGAAATTCCTTGAATATAACTTTTTTGTGCTTCCCGTTTTTGTCCTCTAAAAAGTGGTCCTATTTCTAATTCGTCTTTGCGGTCGAAGCCGAACAAATCGTAAGCATAGGCATGTTGCTCGTGGTAATCAATCAAGCCTACATAAGGCGGAGATGAAAAAATACCTTTTATTTTTTGTTTTTCCAACTGTTTGCCAAATTCCATGTCCCAGCTTTTTACTTGCTCAAAAATATCAATATTCCGGCTGTCGCCTGTTAAACAAAGTTGAAATGTATTTGACCGTAATCTGTCAAATTGTAAAAGTCGATTAATTGTATCTTTCGAGTAAGTTTTCCACCATTTGAGAATAGAGAATAGCGGTTTACACATTTTACCATGTTTACTGCAATAATATGTAGTAGTTACCGGCTCTAAAAGTGTTGCCAAATCAGCATGGGTGGTAGCTCGACAACTGCGAATAGTACGGCTCAAAATGATACTGATAATTTTTTTTGTTCGTATGTTTTGAATTTTCTTTATTTCTTCAAAAACAAAATCAATTTCACTGCGAATATGGGCTGAAAACCATTTATCTAAAAATGTTTCGTTTTTATTCTGACGAAGTTTTATATTATATTTTGTTACAAGATTTTCATAAATAGGTAAAAATTCTTTTTCCCTTTCCGACCCGTATTGCTTTTCGTTGATTTCACCATTTCGTAAGCGATATTTATAATCAGGGACAGGGAAATATTTATTGTTAAAATTATTCAGTTCGCACAATAATTTTTCTTCAAACTCAACGGCATTTGAATCTTTGATAAAATTTTCAAGTAATTTTGTAATGCGTTCCAATTCTTTTTTAATGTCTGGGATATTATATTTTGCAACTTTGCAATTTGCAATCAGAGAATTAAATGCAGAAATATCAACGCCAACTGCATTTATTCCAAGTTCAGAGGCTTGTACCAGTGTTGTACCGCTGCCTGAAAATGGATCAAGTACAATATCGCTTTTGTTGAAGTATATTTCTTTTTTGAACTTATCCGTATGACTATCTAAAAAATATTCAACAAGTTGTGGAATAAATTTGCCTTTGTAAGGGTGCAAACGATGAACATGTTTTGTAGTTTCGGCTTCTTTGTACTGCTCAAATGACAAAGCCCAATTCAAATCTTCGCCAAGTTGTTTCTTAAAATAGTCCTCTCTCGAAGTTAAATACTTTTTATAATAATCCTGTAATTCAGATTGTAGCACTTGAGTTGTTCCATTTTCACCAATTTTTCGGATTAAACCATACTGTATCAAGTAGGTAATATTAGAGGTGGTAACATTTTTTCCAATATAGTCCGTTGCCCATTTACTTGCTTCTAATACACTGAATAACTGCATTGCTTCAATCACTTTGAATTTTTTTTTGTGAACTACAAAGATACAAAAAATCGGGATTTTTTCAAATACTTAAATTTTACTCAAAAACTTTCTCGTGTTTTCGAAGTTTTTTGGTCATATTTAGATAGTTGTAAATTTCCAATTTACCCTATCATTCACATTCCTTAATGCACAATATTTCAATTATTGTGCAATTTTTTTATGATTTTGTTTTTTCTTTCAATAAAACTCCTTAACTTTGCAGCGCAAAAATAAAAACAAATCTTTAGATTATTAAATTAAAATTAAAAATTATGTCTGAAATTGCTGATCGCGTAAAGAGTATTATCGTTGATAAATTGAGCGTAGAAGAATCGGAAGTAACTAACGATGCAAGTTTTACAAATGACTTGGGCGCTGATTCATTGGATACCGTAGAGTTAATCATGGAATTTGAAAAAGAATTCGGGGTTACGATTCCGGATGATCAAGCTGAAAAAATTTCAACAGTAGGCGACGCTATTGCTTATATTGAAAATCTAAAAAAGTAAGAAACTCAATTTTAATTCTAATGAAATTAAAAAGAGTCGTTGTAACGGGTCTGGGAGCTGTTACTCCGTTAGGTAACAATGTGAAAACCACATGGGAATCTTTAATTAACGGAGTAAGCGGCGCTGGACCCATTACTTTATTTGACACTGAAAAATTTAAGACTAAGTTTGCCTGCGAAGTAAAAGACTTTAATCCGGAAGATTATTTTGACCGCAAAGAATCAAAGAAATTAGACCGCTATTCGCAATTTGCTATTGTGGCGGCGAAAGAAGCTGTTGCCGACGCTCGCTTAGACACAGATGAAGTTGATAAAGATCGTGTAGGAGTCATATTTTCGTCCGGAATCGGAGGGATTACTACTTTCGATCAGGAAGATAAATATTATTTCCAGAATGAGGAAAACGGGCCTAAATTCAGTCCGTTCTTTATTCCTAAAATGATTGGCGATATTGCCGCAGGACACATTGCGATTATATACGGTTTCAGAGGTCCCAATTTTGGAACGGTTTCAGCCTGCGCCTCTTCCACCAACGGCGCTGTCACCGCATTTGACCTTATCCGTCTCGGAAAAGCAGAAGCTATCGTTACCGGAGGAGCAGAAGCGACTATCACCTATTCAGGAATTGGCGGATTTAATTCTATGACTGCGCTTTCTGTACGAAACGAGTCGCCTCTGACGGCTTCCCGTCCGTTCAGCGCAAGTCGCGACGGTTTTGTTATGGGCGAAGGTGCAGCTTGTCTGATATTTGAAGAATTGGAACACGCTTTGGCGCGAGGCGCTAAAATTTACGCCGAAGTAGCCGGCGGAGGCGCTTCCGACGACGCTTATCATCTTACCGCTTCTCATCCCGAAGGGCTGGGCGCTATTTTAGTGATGAGAAATGCACTCGAAGATGCGAATTTAACTCCCGATGATATTGATTACATCAATGTGCACGGTACTTCAACGCCGGTTGGGGATCCTTCCGAAGTGAAAGCCATCGAAAAAGTTTTCGGAGAAAACGCATACCGGTTAAACATCAGTTCTACGAAATCGATGACTGGACACATGCTGGGCGCTGCCGGAGCGGTTGAAGCAATGGCTTGCGTGCTGTCTGTTCAAAACGATATTGTTCCTCCGACTATTAATCACGAACCCGGCGATGACGATCCCGAAATTGATTATCGGATGAATTTCACATTCAATAAGGCGCAAAAGCGTGAAGTGCGTGCATCTCTTTCCAATACATTCGGTTTTGGCGGACATAATGCCTGCATTATTTTCAAAAAGTTTATTAAATAAACGTGAATAATTTTATTAAAACGATACGGCTCTTCTTCGATCCGAAGAAAGAGTCGTATTTTGCTTTAAAAAGAATTTTGGGCTTCTTCCCTAACGATATATCTTTCTACGAAGAGGCTTTACTTCATAAATCATCCTCAATAAAAAATATGCGGGGAATTTCCCGCAATAACGAGCGACTGGAATTTCTGGGCGATGCTATCCTCGATGCTGTCGTTGCCGACATCGTTTTCAGAAAATTCAAAAATCAAGACGAAGGCTTTTTAACCAATACCCGTTCCAAAATAGTGAAACGGGAAGCTTTAGACCGTATATCCGGTAAATTGGGATTGAACCGGTTACTCGTTTCTTCTCCGCGTGCGGCATCACAAAAAAATCATATCTTGGGCAATGCCCTCGAAGCATTTATCGGAGCTGTATATTTAGATCAAGGATACCAAAAAACTTACCGTTTCATTGAAAAAAGAATTATTTCCATTTATATCAACATTGATGCACTTGCAAAGCATGAAGTTAATTTCAAATCCAAATTACTTGAATGGTGTCAAAAATATAAAATCCACATGGATTTTCAATTGATGAAATGTTATACCGACAGAGAAAATAACCCGGTTTTCCAGAGTCAGGTTCTCTTAAACGGCTTATTAGCCGGCGAAGGCGAAGGATATTCCAAAAAAGAATCGCACCAGCAAGCGGCTCAGGAAGCTTTGAATAAAATCAATTCCGACAAGAATTTTGTGCAAGAAGTAATAAAGCTCGTAGAAGTCTATACACTGGCTGGGCAAGCAATTCGTCTCGTACGACCAGATTCCAACCATGCGAAGATAGATAATCTACCGAACGGCGTTCCTGTAAAAGTTTCCCTAAAGGAAGAAAAACAGGAGGTGGGAAGGTTTTGATGAAATAAAAACAGGTGAAAGGTAAAAGGTAAAGGGTAAAAAATTTCACCTTTTACCCTTTACCTTTTACCTGTTCTTTTGTCAAACGCAGGATAACAAAATTTATTTGGGCGCTGTATTTGCATCAGGCGGAGTAGCAACCGGTTGAGAAACGCCTCCTTTTAGCGCTTTTTCTTTCTCAGCCCTTGCTTCGCAGGTCTTACACAATTCGGTGATATTTTTCAATTCACGCGCTTTTGCTACGGTTCCGCTGTAAATCTCATCTGTCCGACTGGTATTGATATGCGGACAATCCTGATAGATATGATATTTCGTTCCTGATTTTGTCCAATAAACATTGTTGCCGCCAGTCAGGTCTTCCACGCGGGAAGTTTGTTGTGAATATTCTTCCTGCGAAGGCGCATGATAATCTGCGCTCGCAGCGCCGCCGCCAACCATAAAGAGCGCAGCAATCGCGCCTACCAAATACTCTTTCTTAATAAATGCCAAAATCACAACCGGAAGGAAAGCAATAGCCGCTACAACAACCCCTAACTGATTTTGTAGCATAAATTTAATTGCATCTCGATTGGACGCAGGGTCGAAACGATTGGATTTTTTCCAAAGCGAAGAACCTGCAATCAAAAGAACCAAATCAATTAAGAGTATAACAATCAACGCTATACGCATACCTGTA
>Ga0209629_10003475_pt1 | contig 11291 bp, 9 predicted proteins | sample TergutCu122P5_FD_187286 | JGI IMG/M metagenome (GOLD analysis project Ga0209629, IMG submission 187286) | Cubitermes ugandensis P5 segment gut microbial communities from Kakamega Forest, Kenya - Cu122 P5 (SPAdes) (version 2) | ecosystem: Host-associated > Arthropoda: Insects > Digestive system >...
CGAGAAGGAGGGACGGTAAGCCCCGGCTCACCGGCGAAGGTGGGCGGCCAGAACGGTGGTCGCGCGGCGCAGCACGTCGTGCTGCTTCGGACGGAGCGATTTCGGCGCCAGGGCCTGGACCAATCGCTCGGGGACTTGGGGGACGGCCCAGACGGCATTCGCCAGGCCTGTGCTGAATTCATCGTAGAACTCGACGAGAGCCCGCCCGTAGTCGAGCGCCAGATCGTCGACCGCCTGATCGCTGGCGTCGTCGGCGAGATCGGCCAGGCGGTTGCCCAGGTCGGCCAGACGCTCGGCCTCGGGGTCGGCCATGATCTCGTCGAGCCGAGCCTCCAGATCCGACGACACCTCGCCGTCCGAGCTGGTCACCAGCTCGGTCAAGAGCCGTTGGGCCTCGGCGGCGTCGAGACGTCCCAGGCGGCGCCACGCCTCCAGCCGGTCGGCGAATTCCGGCAACGGGTCGATCGGGGACTGGACTTGGCGCAGCTCGGCGATGACCCGCCGCTGGGCCCGGATCTGGGCCATCTGGTCGGCCAGGGCCCGGTCCAGCTCCGCTAAGATGCGCCCGCTCCGCGTGCTGACCGGGTCGCTCATCAGCTCGGCCACTTGCTCCAGGCTCAGCCCGAGCAGGGTCAGCCGCTTGATCCGGAGCAGTCGCAGGACGTGGCCGCCGTCGTACGTGCGGTAGCCGTTGAGGCTGCGGTTCGATTCGGGCAGCAGGCCGATGGCGTGGTAGTGGCGCAACGTGCGGCGGGTCACTCCCACCAAGTCGGCCACCTGTTGGCTGGAGTACTGCAGCGCGCCCGCCCCGCCGGCTGGGCCCGCGCCGCGCAGACCGCCGCCCATCGGGCAGTCGGCCTGGTAGCGCTGGGTGGCTTTCGGGATCACGCGTCCATTCAAAACCGCGACGTAACGTTGTGGTCCAATCGCAGCCGTGACTCAAGGGCCCCCAAGACTCGTTCCAGGTCGCCCGGTCCACCTGACACGGCCCCGGGTGACCATCTGCGGACCACCACGATCAGCCACGTGACAAGGCCAAACGCCGAACAGGCGGCGCCGCTGCGGCGTGGTGAATTCTAGCGGGCAGCGAGTCACGCGTCGTCAATCGGAACGTCGTGTCTTCAATCTGTGCTGTGAGGCCAGCCAAGTCCAGGAGGTATCCCGCGCCCGGCCAGCGGCGTCGTCCGCGCCCGGCTCAGGCCTCGTCGTCCTCGATCGCCAGCTCCGACAGCGCTCGGTCCAAGACGGCCAGCTGCCGCTCGTTGAACATCCCCCAGAGCGCGGATTCGATGAGCCCGCGGACCGCCTTGTCCCGCCGCTGCAAGACGGCGGAATCGAGGCCCGACCGGCGGGCCAGCGCCTCGGCCCGTCCCGCCATCTCGTGGGCCAGCCAGTCGACCTCCTCGTCGCTGGCGTCGGGCCCGATCTGCCTCAGCGCCCGGTCCAGCCAGATGTCGTACTCGTCCAATTGGCCCTGGCTCATGGCGTCGAGAGTGTCGCGGAAGGCCTGGATGTCGGCCTCGTTGCCGCTGGCGGCGGTCAGCTCGGCGATCTGCAGCAGCGGGGCCAGGTCCTCGTCGGTCAAGCCGTTCGTGTCGCGGAAACGCTCCAGCCGGTCGACCAGCTCGGCCGGGATGTAGGGCAGGCCACGGGTGCTGGCCGCCTCGTCCAACGCCTCGGCCCGCCGCTGCAGCTCGGTCACCTGTTCGGTCAGCTCCCGCAGTTTGCGCTTGATCGTCTCGTCGGCCAGGTAGCCCCCCTCCGGCCCGCGCAGGATGTCGGTGATCTCCTCCAGACTGAACCCGAGATCGACCAGCTTGCGGATGCGCATGACGTCGCGCACGTCCTCGAAGGTGTATTCGCGGTAGCCGCCGACCGTCCGCTCCGTCTCCCGCAACAGGCCGATCTTGTGGTAGTAGTGCAGCGTCCGCGGGGTCACACCGCACAGGCCGCAGACCCGCTTCGTGGAATAGATCGTGAATCGCACGGCCCGGCCCTCCTCTCCCGGGCGGCCAGCCCGCCAGCCCGCCGCTGCGACACCGTCACTCAGGCATTCCGGTCGATCACGCGTCGACCACGCCGCCGGCTGTCCGGCCTATGTCCCCGATGTCCTCCAGCATAGCCGGACGCTGCGGGCCGAACCGGAAGCGCTGACTTCGGGCGTTGTCAGGAATCGACCGTCGCGCCGGGCCGATCACGCGGCGTCCGGGCCCCGCAACCTATCGCTCACAGCGTCTCCAGCATCTCGGGGTTCGTCAGATAGGTCTGCCACAGGTCGAGCGACCGGGCGTCGTAGTACCCGTCGGCCACGCGCTCGTCGAGGGAGACGCGTAGCTCGACCATCCGCCGCACCGTCGGCTGCCCGTCCGGCCCGACCGTCACTCTGGGCTCGATCCGGCCGATGCAGACGAACATGCTGCAGGTGCCCCATTCGTACAGGTGGTGGTAGGTCGCCCCCAGGCCGACGCTGCCCAGATTGGCGACGTAGGCCGAACACCGCAGCGGGTCGACGCCGCGCAGGAAACGGGGCGTGTCGACGTAGAAATCCCACGTCTGAAGCAGCTTGACGGCCAGCCGCAGAAGGCTCCGGGGCAGCCGCAGGAACAGACTGATGAGGCGGTCGTCGGCCTTGTCGTCGCCCCGCTTGGCCACATCGATGCCGCTGCGGAGCTTGGCCAACAGGGCACCGGCGTCGTCGCCCGGCGGGACGGTCACCAAGACGTTGGTCTCCGTCGAGTCGTCCGCCATCGCCCGGCGGGCCACGAAGCTCAAGACGACGTCACGCCGCTGGTAAAGCCGCCGCCCGACGATGTAGCGGTTGAGCGTCGGCCGGGCGCGCAGGATCTTGACCAGGGCCATCAGGACGGCCTCGAAGAAAGTGATCTCCTGCGGCGTGCCTTTCTTGGACTCGATGTAGGCCAGCAGATTCTCGGCGTCGAGGATCACGGGGTAGTAAGCGATCGACTCGTTGCGCCCCTTCATGATGTACGGGAAAATGGCCGTGAAATCTTTGGGCAGCGGCACCCGGGTGGCCTCGTGGCGTCCCCGCCGCCAGATCGATGCGCGTCTCATCCATAACCTTCGCAGTCTCCACCGCGGTCGCCGCCTGACCACCCCCCCAGAACCGGGGCTGGCGTCAACTTAGCACGGGCTCGGCGCCGACGACTCGACCCAACGCGCCCAGACCCCTCCGCCGGCGCGGGCGCCCCCGTGGTCGAAGACCGACGGTCGGGCGCCGCCGAAACGACCGGGATCGCCGAAGGCCCGGCGCGCGGAACAGCGAAAACACCAGCCTCGTAGACTGACCGCTATGTCTTGGGTCGACCACGCGGTCTGGTGGCACGTCTATCCGCTCGGTTTCACGGGCGCCTTCCCGCCCCGCCACGAGCCGGGCCGAGGACTGCGCCAGCTCATCGACTGGCTGGAGTACGCCCGCAAACTCGGGGCCTCCGGCCTCGCCCTGGGCCCCATTTTCAGCTCGGCCGGCCACGGCTACGACACCCTCGACCATTTCGCCATCGACCCGCGCCTGGGGAGCCTCGACGATTTCGACGCCCTGGTCGAGGCCTGCCGCGGCCTCGGCCTCCGGCTCATGCTCGACGGCGTCTTCAACCACGTGGGCCGCGACCACCCGTGGCTGCGGCGGGCCCTGGCCGAGGGGCCGCAGGGCGAGTACGCCCGCTTCTTCGCCCTCGACTGGCGCGGCGACCAGCCCCAGCCCCGCGTCTTCGAGGGCCACGACCAACTCGTCACGCTGAACCACCGCCACCCCGCCGTGGCGGCATTCGTGCGCTCGGTCTTGGAGTTCTGGCTCGACCGGGGGGCGGACGCCTGGCGGTTGGACGCCGCCTACGCCGTGCCCGAGCGCTTTTGGCGGGCGACCGTCCCGCCGGTGCGGCGGACGCACCCGGCGGCGTGGTTCGTCGCCGAGGTCATCCACGGCGACTACGCCGCCTTCGTCCGCCACGCCGGCCTCGACTCGGTCACCCAGTACGAACTGTGGAAGTCGGCCTGGAGCAGCCTGGCCGACCGCAATTTCTTCGAGCTCGACTGGACGCTGGGCCGGCACAACCACTTCCTCGACGCCTTCACGCCGATGACCTTCCTCGGCAATCACGACGTCACGCGGCTCGCCACCGCGGTCGGCCTCGACCGGGTGGTCCTGGCGCTGGCCGTCCTGGCGACGGTGGGCGGCGTGCCGTCGATCTACTACGGCGACGAGCAGGGCTTCCAGGCGGCCAAGTACCAGCGTGACGGCGGCGACGACGCGATCCGGCCTCGGTTCCCGGCGCGTCCCGACGAGTTGCCGGCCACGACCGCCTGGCTCTATCGGGCCCACCAGGACCTGATCGGCCTGCGTCGGCGCCACCCGTGGCTGGTCGGGGCCCGGACCGAGCGACGGGAGTTGACGACGACACGCTACGTCTACGCCAGCCGGGGCGACGGCGGCGAGTTGACCGTCGAACTCGACGTCGAGGATTCCCCCCGGGTCGAGATCCGCGACGGGGCGACGGCCCTGTACCGCTGGCCCGCCTGACCGAGCGGCCACGACGCCCCGGCGGTCCGGCGGCGTCGAGCCGGCCCGAGCGGTCCGGGGCCGACTCCTCGCGGGGCTGTGGTGGTCGACACGATGACCGGAGGGCCGCGGCCCCCGTGAGATCCCGTGAAGGGCGGCGCCGGCGGGTTCGCTCTTCCGGCTACCATGTCCCAATCTGACAGGCGTAAGGAAAGGCTAATGGCAGGAGAGCATCACCCGGCCCGACGGGCGATCATCTCCGACCGCTCGCCCAAGGGGCGCCAGCCGCGCCGAATGATCCAGCCAGCGGCCCGGCCAGGCCGCCGCAGTTGGGGCGGCGCCATCGCCTGGACTGCCCTCGGCACCGTCGTGCCCGGCCTCGGCCTGCTGCGGGCACGCCGCTGGCTGACGGGGGGCTTCGCCCTGGCCGCCTTCGCGGCCGGCCTGGGCTTGGTGGCCTACCTGGCCTGGCACAGGCCGACCGCGTTGCGCCTGCTGACCGACGTGACCACGCTGCGCCTGATCGGCCTCGGCCTGGTGGTGGTGGCCGCCCTGCTGACGGTGATCGTCGTGTCCACCTACCGGTCGCTGGCGCCAACCCGCCTGACCCTGCCCCAGCGGACGTTGGCCGGCCTGGTGGTCGCTGTCTTCGTCTTCGCCGCCACGGGGCCGACTCTGGTGGCGGCCCAGTACGCCGCCTCCAGCGCCGAAGCCCTGGCCAAGGTCTTCACCGACGGCCCGACCTCGGTCACGGTGCCGACCTTCGAGCCGGGGGCCGGGGGCGACGCCTGGGCCAACAAGCCCCGGGTCAACCTGCTGCTGCTCGGCTACGACCGTGGCATCGGCCGGACCGAGGAGGACGGCGGGCTGACCGACACGGTGATCGTGGCCAGCATCGACACGAAGACCGGCAACACAGTGCTCGTGTCGATCCCGCGCGAGACCCAAGGGATGCCGTTCCCCGTGAAGTCTCCCCTGCACCGCGAGTTCCCCTGCGGCTGGTCCGACTGCACCACCACGCGCCAGGCGGACTGGTTCCTCAACTCCATGTATCTGACGCTGCCGATGATGGTCGACCCGGACATCATCGGCCCGACCCAGAACCTGGGCGCCGACGCCCTCAAGCTCTCGGTCGGCGAGGCCCTCGGACTGTCCATCGACTACTACCTGCTGATCAACATCGACGGCGCCACCCAGTTGATCGACGCGATCGGCGGCATCACCGTCAACATCAACAAGGAACTGCCCAAGGAGCCGATCTGGCTGGGGACTTTCGAGCCCGGCCCGAACCAGCATCTGGGCGGCGACGACGCCCTGCAATACGCCCGCTCGCGCCACTGGGACGACGACTTCCAGCGCAACGGCCGTCAGCGCTGCGTCATTAAGGCCGTCATCGACCAGGCCGACCCGGCCACCCTGCTGACCCGCTACGAGGCCATCGCCTCCGCCAGCGCCGACATGGTCAAGACCGACATCCCGGCGACCATGATCCCGGCGCTGTTCGACCTCGGCAACCGCGTCAAGAATCAGGGCACGATCACGGGCATGGGCTTCGTCGACGGGGAGTTCGGCTTCTCGCAGACAGACCCCGACTTCGGCGACATGGCCGACCGGGTGAAGCAGGCCATCGCCGCCTCGGTCGCCCCCCCGAGCAGCGCCGCGGCGACCGCCCCGCCCGCCGGCGTCGCCACGACGGCATCCTCCGTTGATACCGCCCCCAGCGCGACGGCCTCGTCGAGCGCGAGCGAACCACCGCCGCTCGGGGCCGACCAGAACCTCGACGATTTCTGCGCCTACCACCCGACAGCCTGAGAACTGAGCCCGTGGTGTCTTGGCTGGCCCTGACCGGAAACGTCGCCGCTCCCGGCGGCGCCACGGGATCGGCCGGGCCCGGGGTCCGGATCAAGATCTGCGGTCTGACCCGTCCCGAGGAGACGGAGGCCATCAACCGAGCCTTGCCCGATTTCGTCGGCTTCGTCTTCGCCGCCGATTCGCGCCGGCGGGTCACGCCCCAGCGGGCCGCCGCGTTGCGCGCCCTGATCGCGCCCGAGGTCGTGACCGTCGGAGTCTTCCGCGACGCCCCGGCCGAGGGCATCGCCGAACTCGTCGAGCGAGGGGTCATCGGCGCGGTCCAGCTACACGGCCACGAATCGGCCGAGGCCATCTTCCGGTTGCGGCAACTCGTGGCCGCGCCGGTCGTCAAGGCCGTCTCCGTCCACGGGCTCGCCTCGGTCACCGTGCCAACGCCCGCCGACCCGACGCGGGCCACCGACCCGGCTTTCCCGGCCGACTGGCTCCTGTTCGACCACGGGCCCGGCGGCACCGGCCGTTCCTTCGACCTCGCGCTGATCGACCGGGCCAGGCAAGCCCGCAGCCTGCCGGCCAAGCCGTTCTTCATCGCGGGCGGCGTCGGCCTGGGCAACTTGGCCGAGGTGTTGCGGCGTCGGCCGGACGGCGTCGACGTCTCCAGCGGGGCCGAGAGCGACGGGGCCAAGGACCCCGACAAGGTGCGCCGACTGGTCGAACTGGTCCGCGGCATCCCAGCCTGACGCCGACGCTGGGTCGGGACCCCCGGGACGGCGTCGGCGGAGCCGGTCGACGACCCGCCGACCGCACGACACCCGAGCGGGCGGGGGACTCCGCGGCGATCGAGCGGTCGCCCGCGTGGCCGGTGACCGGCCCGTTCGACCGCGGCGCAGCGGCCGACCGGGCTCAGCCCAGGCCGAGATCGGCCAATTCGACCGCAAAGCGGTAGGGCAGACCCTGGGCCTCGATTTTCTCCCTCGCCCCGGTCGCCCGGTCGACGATGACAGCCACGCCGACGACTTCGCCGCCGGCCTCCCGGACGGCATCGATCGCCTGCTGGACGGAGCCCCCGGTGGTCGACGTGTCCTCGACCACGAGCACCCGGCGGCCCTCGACGGACGCCCCCTCGATCCTCTTGTGGAGGCCGTGCGCCTTCTCCGACTTGCGCACCACGAAGGCGTCGAGACGCTGCCCCTGGGCCGCGGCGGCGTGGAGCATGGCGAGCGCCACGGGGTCGGCCCCCAGGGTCAGCCCGCCGACGCAGTCGAAGTCCCAGTCCGCCACGAGACGGCGCATGACGCGACCGACGACCGGAGCGGCGGCACCGTCGAGCGTGACGCGGCGCAAGTCGATGTAGTAATCGGCCTCGCGGCCCGAGGCCAGGACAACCTTGCCCCAGACGACCGCCTGGGCCTTGACGGCCGCCACGAGCAGACTCAGATCAGACACGACCACAGCTTAGGCCCTGGGCTGGGCTCCCTGGCTTCCCCACGACCGTTCCCCGGCGTCAGGGTCCGGCCGGGGTTCTCAGCGGTTCTGCGTGTCGCGCAGCACCGCGACACCGATGCTGCGGTCCCGTGTCGGCCAGGTGTCCTGGCGCAGCACCAGCGTCAACAAGGCCTTCTGCGGCGCAATCTCGGCGTTGCCCGGCACGGGGTCGAGCACCCAGGAGTCGTTCTTGGTGGTGGTGAGCGAGCGGGGCGCCACCTCGACGACGTAGGTGTACGTCTGGCCCGGAGTCTCGACGACGATCTCGTCCCCCGCGTCCAGCCGGTCGAGGCCGGCGAAGGGTTGGCCCCCGCCCAGGCGGCGACCCGCCAGCACGAAATTGCCGACCTGTCCCGGGGGCGTCGTGCCGGTCAGCCAGATGGCGCCGGTGCCGCCCGTGCCCGTCTGGTCTCCGTCGATGATCGGCCGCGCCCAATCGGCGCCCAGTTTGGGCACGCGCAAGACGCCGACGCAGGCTCCGGGCGTGGGCTCGCGAGGCCGCAGGCAGTCGGTCGCGATCTGCGTGGCCCAACCGCGGCGATCCGCCGCGTTGACCCCCCCGAAAGCGGCCACCGGGGCAACGAGGACAAGCACGAGCAAGACCAGTGTGACCATGGCCGGCAGCGGTCGTGTCCCGCCTGGGCCCGACTGGTCCCTGCGGTGCGCCCGCAGCGGCGGCGAGGCGACAGCCCGCACGGCCTCCCGGTGTTCCGGAGCGGCCACACGCCCGGCCTCGCCGGAGCCTGGGGCGGCAGCCCCGGCACCCAGTCGCGGACTCGGGGGCGGCGGCGGGCTGGCGTGCCGCTCCAACGGGGTCGCCACCGCCTGGGCCACAGGGACGCCGGCTGGTCCAGCCGGCCAGGCCGGAGCCGGCGCTGAGGCCGTCAGCGGTCTGTCGGCCGCGGGCGGCGCCGCCACCTCGGCAGCGGCGGGCCCGGCAGGCGGCAGGTCCGCCGTGGTCGGCGCGACGGCAGCCTGCGACGCCGACTGGACTGGTGTCCACCCTTCGTCGCCGAACTGGTCCGGACCGGTGGTCGCCTCCCGCTGCGGCAGTGGCAGGGGGATCCAGGCCATCGGGGTGGGGGAGGTTTCCTGTGGTCGTTCGACCGGTGAAACCGCTGACTGAGAGGTGACCACACGCCCACCTTGGCACAATCCCCCCGCTTGCGCACGCTCACAACGTGGCGTCGCCGCCGAAGCGGCGGGCGACCTGGACCTCGCCGACAGGGTCAGCGGAAGGTCGTCGGGCCACCCGGAGGAAGCGGCGAGCACTCCCCGTCGGCGTCCGTGAACGGTCGCGCCCCGCCCAACCAAGCCACCAACTCCGCGTTCGCCAACAGTCGGTACGGGAAGGGGCCCCGGGCGGCGGCGGACTCCAAGGCGGCCGGATCGAGACGGGCTCCCGCCGCCACGACGAGGTTGCCGAACCGCCGGCCCTTGAGAGTGGAGGGTTCGGCCGCCAGCGTCAGCGCGGCCCGGCGGGGCTGCCAGATCGCCGCCACCGCTGCCACCACGCGCCGCGACCAGGGGAACGGGCTGTGGTCGGTCAGGTTCATGACGACCGCCCCGTCCGCTGCCAGCACACGAGCCAGCTCGCCGAACCACTCCACGGTGGCCAGCTCGGCCGGCACGCGGGCCCCCTCGAAAGCGTCGACCACGACCAGGTCGCCGCGGCCATCCGCCAAGGCGGCCACCCCGCGCCGACCGTCCAGCGCCCGCACCGTGATGCCCGAACGGCGCGGCAGCGGGGCCACCCGCCGCACCGCCGCGGTCAGGTCCGAGTCCGGTTCGAAGACGATCTGCCGGGACGCCGGCCTCGTCGCCGCCACGTAGCGAGGCAGCGTCAGCCCGGCCCCGCCGACGTGGACCACCCGCAGCCGCTCGGCCGGTGCGGCCAGTTGATCAATCACGTCGGCGATGCGCCGGACGTAGTCGAACTCGAGCCAGGTCGGGTCGGACGGGTCGACGAAGGATTGGTCCGCCCCGCCGACTCGGACGAACCACGCGCCGGGTCGCCGCCGGTCGGGGACCAGCCGGGGATCGCTCACACCAGCCAATCTACGGGACGGAAACGGCCCAGCCCGGGCACCCGGCCGGGTGGCCACAGCTCAGGGCCAGCCAGGCGACCGCCCTGTCCCGGGTTGGCCCACTTCGCCCCTGCGGCGCCCGGGGCAGTGGCTCCGGGAGCAGCTTCCCCGCGCCCGGAATAATCTTCGCCCCTGCGGCGCCCGGGGCAGTGGCTCGATGGGCCTTGACCCCGCGGCCCGCCAGACCCGCTTGGCTATGCTGACGGCGTGACGGGGCGACCTGGTAGGCGGGAGCGTTGAGGCCATGGGCTGGGTTCTGATCGGGCTGGGCGTCGTCTTGATGCTGGCCGGGGCCGCCGCCGTCGTGGGCCTCCTCCAGTACAGCGCCCTGGAGAGGGAGCGCGCGGTCATCGGGCAGCGCTGGGACTCCCTGCTGGCCGAACTGGACCGGCGGCAGTCCCTGATCCTCCCCTTGGCGCGCCTCGTGGCGTCCCGGGTCCCCCAGGCCGGGCCCGCCCTGGAGAACCTGCTGGCGCTCCGCGACGAGGCAGCCTCCCTGCGCCGGCTCGACCAGGCCGCCCGGCGGGCGGACGGCGAAGAGCGGCTGGAGGCCGGCCTGCGCCAGATGGAGGCCGCGGTCGGCCACCTGCCGGGGCTGGCCCTCGATCCCCACTACCGCGCGTCGACCAGCCAGCTGGACGTGAGCCGGCGACAGATCCGTGAAGCTGTCACCGCCTTCAACCTGGCGGTCGACTCGCACCGGCAACGGGTCAGCCGCGGCTTGCCGCAGCGGGTAGCCCGCCTCGCTCATGTCGGAAATCTGAGTCGCTTCGAGTCCCAGTCCCGGCGCGCCACACCACCCGGCCCGAGGAGCGGCGAGCGGGCGGTCCACCCGGACGCCACGCGCCCGGAGCCGGTGGCGGCAGGCCTTCGGCCGGTGCGCCCCCCCGCCCGTCCGGTCGGGCCGGACCCGCTGAGCCCGGCACGCCGCGCCGTGGGCGGGCCATGGCCCGGCCAACCCCCCGCCGTCGCCTCCCGGCCAGCCCCGGCGGACGACAGCCGCGACACCCGGCCCACGTTCATCTCTTCGTTCGACCCCTCGCTCCTCGGACCCCGCTCGGTCGCCGCGGCCCGGTCGGGCACAGCACTGACGACGCCGCGACTCCCCTCCCCGCCGCCCGCTGTCGACCAGGCGTGGCAGCCTGCGGCGACCCTCGCCAGCCTGGCCGCGCCGACCGAAGTGCCACCCACGCGACCGGCGGCCCACGGCCCGGGCGGCGGCGCGCGGTCGCCGGCTTCCTCGACCGCAGAAGGGCCGCCAGCCAGACGGGCGAGCGGCGCGCCGGTCGGCCCGACCGGTCAGACCACCGCGCCGCCGGCGCCGGCCCAACCGCCCGCGGCGCCCGCCGTCGCACCGTTGGGGGTCCTCGATTTCCTGCGCTCCGGCGCTTCCG
>Ga0209629_10003476_pt1 | contig 11291 bp, 8 predicted proteins | sample TergutCu122P5_FD_187286 | JGI IMG/M metagenome (GOLD analysis project Ga0209629, IMG submission 187286) | Cubitermes ugandensis P5 segment gut microbial communities from Kakamega Forest, Kenya - Cu122 P5 (SPAdes) (version 2) | ecosystem: Host-associated > Arthropoda: Insects > Digestive system >...
CAACACACACAAAGTTGATGTGATTTTGACCGTGCATCGTCGTTAATATGTGGAAATAAAATGCCAACTAGATGCAACAGAGGTTTTTATTGCAGATCTGCAATAAAAACCTCTGTTGCATGTAGTTGGCATTTTATTTCCACATACACACAAAGTTATTCATTTTAGGTGAAACTTGTGTTGGTAAAACTGAAAACACTTTATTTTGAATGCTTTTTCAGGTCATCTTCAGTGCAAGGATTATTACTATAGCCCTCATCCTTTTAACATGTCCCACAAGTAAAAGCTGATTACATGGCTTCAGATGTGGCACGCAAGGAGGCCACATTTCACTGATCATTAATCTATCCCCAGAAAAGCCCTTACACAGCACACAGAATTGTTTGTACTGTCTTGCTGAAAAAAGGCATACATTCTGTCATAATTGGACAGGTGTTCCAAAAAATGGTGTTAGAACATGTGCAATGCTATTGTGTCAGTTTATGGTCTCAGAAAAAAATGGGCCCAGTTATTTTACCTGCACTCATAGCACATCGCACACAAACCCTTTAACATTGTGCGCTGACACTTCATGGTTTAACGTGGGATCTGCAGATCATTACCTCCTATTCTAATGGTTCAGGTATGTATTGGGCTGAAACCAATTTTTACTGCTGAACGGAACGAGTGTTGTGTTGTACTTCCTCGTGCATGCCTTCAACAGAATTAAGTCTTACATCATTATCTGTGTTGTAGTTGGTGAACCACCGTTACCTAGCATGGATGCAATATAGACTTGTCTTCCATAGGTTGTTAATGTATGGAATGGAACTTGTAGCTCAATACTTTTCACATATTTGTAAATTGTCTCACACAGCACTTCCTGTAGCAGTTGTAATCTGCAGCTGTATAGTGCACAGAGCAGCTAGCAGATGACACAAGAATTCTGCAATATGTGTTGGCTAGTGATTATAACATCAGAGCTGATGGCAAGTGATTAGTCATGGCTTCCAGACAAAATGATGTCCCTTTATATTTAACTTATGCCAAATGAGGAGGCTGATGATTCATTTGTCCATGTAGTTGGTGTGGCAGATGTTTGAGGAGTTGAGGAATTTGGTTCAAGTATTTCTTCAATTAAATCACCCACTCTTTTTCTAAACTGTCTAAATTGGCTAGCATCCATTTCTTCCACATCTGGAAGCAAGCTCACTAAAAACTGCCGCCTATAATTTTCTAGCTGTGAAGCTTTCTTCCCTTGAATGTAATTTATCACATATTGGTCAACATCAAGCTTTTCACATTTTTTCTTATTTTCCTGCTTCAAACCTTGTGTAGAGAGTTCATTATCCACAATGTACCTACGTTTTCCCCGCCCTACAGAATGGTCAGCTTCATAATTGGTCTGCTGATGAAATTCTTTATAACCAATGTTTTGGCTAAATTCTTCATCATAACTTTTTTCTGGTAGAGCAGAATATTGTAGTCCATTCAGTTCATGTTCATGAATAATGTTAGTGGGTGATGGATGGTTCACTGGTAACGACTTTTCCATTTTAATATTTAAATATGGCCTCAAGAACTGCATCTTTTCTAGGAGATAATACTTTTTCTTTCTTGCTCTGCATCCATCTGGGGCCTTTCTTAAATTCCGTGCAAAAACAATTCTCAAATTTCTCCAAGTTTCTTTACAGTCTTTTACTGAAAGAAAAAAATTACATCAATTTTGAACACTCATAGCACTTAGTAATGTAGAATATTGTATAAATAATAATGGAAATTAAATACATTCATTTATTTAAGAAAATAATAGTTTTTATGTTACATGTAAATGTAATTGAGATCTCAATACCTTCATTTTAAATACAATATTTTGATATTCTTCTGTGTATATTATTCTACAAGTGGCATGATGATGACTTATATTCACGGGAAAACATGTATCTTAACAAAAACAAAGTTGCATTAATACTGTTTTGTTAAACTGTGTGTCACTGTATGAACAAAAGAGGGTGTCTGATATTAAGAACCAATATGATCGCTGCCAAAACTGCAGAAGCTGTACAGAATTATCTTCAGCCATAATACGTATTCATTAGTGCCTGACGTGTGGCAAAGTGTTGCTTCCTGTTACAAACAACTCTGGACTATACCACACTATGAAGAGGTCAACAGACAGAAAACATGTCAAAGTAAAAGAATTTAATAAAACCAGATTCAGAAACTTTAACTACTAGGCTTACTAATGAGTTCAACTAATGACATGTGGATGCTGATCACTTATTTACAGGTCTTTTATTCTTGCTTTCCTAAAATAAATTTTAATGGTAGACCTAATAATAAATCTTGGATAACTACTGACATAAGAATATCTTGTAAAAGAAAAAGGGGCCTTTTATTTATTGACTAGGAATAACAATGATATGAAGCTAAAACAGTATTATAAATTATACTGTAAAGTTTTAATTAATGGAATTAAATAAGCCAAAAGATCCAATTATGATGAATAAAATTGTGAACTCTCACAACAAAGTAAAAACAACGTGGGATATAAAATCTGAAATGGGAAAAAAGTAAATAAGGGTGATACTGGTCACATAATGGTGATAAAATTAATAATTGTAACTCAATTCTGAATTATTTAGTAATTATTTTTTAACCACTGCTGAGCAGATTACTCACATCATCTTTAACAATAATAAAATAGATTGTAATAACACTAAAAATCCAGTGCATTATTTATCACGATTATTTAAAAATCCTTTTCCACAAATAAAATTCAGTAATACCTCAACTAAAGAAATTGAAAAGATTATCAGTTCTCTACAATCAAAGAATGGGGCATGCTGTAGTGCAGTTGGTTGATGCACTGCACTACAAGCCAGAAGGGCACGGATTCAACTCCTGATGATGTTGAAATTTTTCTGGCCACACTATGGCCCTGGGGTCAACTCAGCCTCTAATAGAGATGAGTACCAGGAATATTTTGTGGGGGAGAAGGCGGCCGGTGCGTAAGGCTGACAACCTTACCGCCTTCATGTGCCAACTGTCAACCTTCTGGAACCCTCAGGGCCTGTATATAGATTGCTTTACCTTTACAATCAAAGAATTCTTATGGATATGATGAAATTTCAATGAAAATCTTAAAAATTAGTGCTCCCTTTATTAGTTCTCCTCTAAATTATATTCACAATATATCCATATCATCAGGAATCCTCCCTTCACACTTAAAATACTCACTGTTTAAAACTGGTAATAAGAACAATATGGCTAATTACAGAATCAATCTGTTTATTACCTTCATCTTCAAAGGTGCTGCAGAAGGTCATATATATAAAACGGTTTTGACTCATATTAATAATCTCAATATTTTAGTAACTGAACAATTTGGATGCAGGTCAAGCTCAACAGAAAAGGCTTCTTATAATTTAATTTGTGAAATATTAAAAGATTCTAACAATAAAAGAATAGTTGGAGGAATTTTTTTTAGACTTAGAAAAAACTTTACTTGTTTAACCACAGAATTTTTTGGAATAATTGAAAAAGCATATAATTTAATTAAATTGTATCTTAATTATAGACAGCAGAGAGTGATGTTTAAGGATGAATTCTCAAATAATAATAATAATAATATGTGCTCCAACTGGGGTATAGTTAAACATGGTGTTCCACAAGGATCAATAATGGGACAAGTGCTTTTTTTTATTTATATTAATGACCTACCTAAAGTTACAATACATAAAAATTTAAGTGATAATCCTAAAACAATACTATTTGCAGATGATACAAGTGTCATAGTTAACAACTCCAATTTTACTGATTTTGAAGAAGTTATTATTATGGTTTTAAAAAATATGAATGAAATGTTTTCTTCTCATTCACTTTCTTTAAATTTTGGTAAAACTCATTTCATGAAATTTATAACTAAAATTGCTCTCGTAATGTAATGAATATTAATTATAATGATAAAATAACATTAAACACATCTACCTTAGAGTTTCTACGAATAATAATCGATAACACACTCTCCTTGAAAAGCCACATAGATATGATTACACCCAAATTAAACCAAGCCTGTTATACAGTTACAGTGGTTAAGCCATTTCTATCATGGGATACCCTAAAAGATGAACTATTATGCCTACTTTCTCTCTATTATGACTTATGGGATAATATTTTCCTCACACAGTGATAATATATTTAAATTACAAAAAGAATTATTGGAATTATAATGGCAGCCAGAACAAGAAACTCTTGTACAGAACCTTTTAAAATTTTAAAAATTTTACCTTTTAACATCTCACTACATATTTCCTTTAGCCCCGATTGTATTTAACAACAAAAGTTTATTTATGGAAAATTCTTGACCATATAATATCAAAACTAGGAATAACTCCAGTCTTTTCCAACCTACATCATATGCAATGATTTATCAGAAAGGACCACATAATTTTGGCATCAAGGTGTTTAACAAGCTTCCCTCTCAAATACAGAATCAATCAAGTAATGTTAAGCAATTAAAACAGCTCTTAATAATTTCCTTCAATTGTATTCATTTTATACTTTAATTGAATATTTAAATCACAATAAAATTAAAGTTAATCAAAGCATATGATTTTTAAGTTCTACATATCATCATATTTAGTGATCAGATATATTGTCTAATTTATATTTAAAAAGATATACATCTATTTAGAGGTATTTTTATGTCAATTTTATCCCTTTAATTATCAGAATTGTTATATTTGTTGACATGTGTTTTCAAAGAAGTACTTAAAAAACAGATATTTGTAATCAAGGTTTTACAATCAGACAGTTTTATCTAACTTACTGTAGACTCTGACCGATGATTGATTCTATATATGTTTACATGATATTGGTTTTGATTTGCAAATATATCTGTTTTGAGGACATATATAGGACTACTATGTAAACGGCGATTTAGTAATGTCCATGTTGATTTAATCCTATGACATGTTCTATATGTAACCTTCAGGACGATATATGTTTGGTCAAGTTCTATATCAAATGGGTTTTGATGTATTCTAATCCAATTGGTTTTTCCTCCTTCATTGATCTATGTAATGTATGAGGAATAAATAGATCAAAAAATTACCAGTAATGGGTTCTTGAATTATCAATATGTACCACACAATACTGTACGTGTTGGAGATTTGACAATCAGTGACGGAAGAATATTCGTTAATTTCGTCTACGTCGCTGTCTAGTAACAGGGTGTCTTCCTTTACCATAACCGATATCACACGAAAATGTGAAAGATTTTCAATTTGTCCTCTGCAAATGTAGCGTTCCCTCCTGTTGACAATTTCATTTTTTAATTATAGGTTAAGTTTAGCTCATAACTTAGTAGTATATGCTTCTGGAATGTCACGCCTAACGTTCGTATACCTTACACGTGAATGTACTGCAGAACAGTGATTATATCAACCATTCGCCGTGCACGTGTTTTACGTAATTAGATACGAAAAACAGATATGAAATTTTGTAACCTACCAAAACATACAACTTACGGTGCAAGATGTTCAGAATTGAAATTTTGAAACTAAATATTATTTTAATACCTCAGCAGCTATAATGGAGTATCTTCGTCATTACTTCTTAAAGTCTGACGCTTCTGTACCTTCATAGCGGCAATTTGCAGCTGCCGAATATTGATACAATAACATGTACGAAACAATGTTTAAGTGCTATGTACATTTTAAACAAGTTACTTGGACGAACCTGTTAAAACATGAGGAACGAAGAATGAAATAAGATGTGTAATAATAACAAGGTTTACCTGTATATTCCATTTGTGCAGCCACACGTTCCCAGGTGGCATTTACAATATCTCTGTTGTTGTATTCTTTCAAATTATAGTCGTACAGACAGGGATTACTCTTTACAGCTTCCACTAATTTCATATTAAAAACAGAATCGTCTTTAGGCATGATAGACCACAATTATCAAAACAAAATAACATACGCCCCCTGCAAAAGTGCCGTCTTGTTTCCAGCAGACTAGTTGCTTTAACCAAAAACCACGGATCTTCTCTTATTCAACCAATCCGACAATTTGCGTGAAATTGCCGTTGCTCAGTCTTATCAAATTGTGACTCAAACTGACTGCTGGCGTTTCACCTTTTTCACGTCAGGAATCGAAGCGCTAGTTTCATGCAACTAGTCTCGCGTTGCATGAAACTAATTCATTGAAACTAGTTCCTCGGCATGAGCGCCACCTATGAAATGGCTTTTGCGATACACGTTAATATCAATTTTTTAGCATTATGGAACCCAAAATTAATTGTGGATAACTGAAAAATGGAACTGTATGCCAGCTTTTGGTGGAAGATTCTCCATATTGAACTGCAATAAATGACATGATAGTGAATTTATGATTCCATGCCAATCACAGTTTTTTTTATTATGGCTGACTCAATACATAATTCATTATTTGTGTAAAAATGAGATTAGTTAGTTGGTGTGTAGCACATATTCTCCACAACAGTGCAAGACATGGTACAGCACCTTGTTACTGACCCACCAGCATCAAGGGTTCTCATTACTGTAGTGTTGGTTCCACATTTGATTTTATCTTAGCTATGTATTATAATCACAATCCATACTTCTATGTATCTTTTGTTGACACTCATTTTGTACCATGATTATTGTAATCTATTGACAAGTTCTATATCCACTCTGATGGATCTCTGGAATGATAAATAAATTATTATTATTATTATTATTTCACTTGCCATTTTCATTTAAGCTGCTGGTGATCTAATAATCTCTCCTAGACAATGATATGTATCATGTTCCCTTGGTGTACCATGTGTGTGTTTAATCATTGCATTGTTTTGTGCCTAATTAACTGGCTGCACAAAAGGGGAGGGTGTATTTGTTCCCAAAATGCCAATAATTCTCAGTGAAGTGCCATTTAAATGTAACTTACTGCAGTTTTCACTCTGCCTCGCATTACATACATTTATCAACAAAGCATCTGCAGGTGAAATTGATCCCGAGATTATTATATGTTGTTATAGTTCTATGCTGTGCAATACTGAGTAGGATGTCTAGAACAATTGTACATACCATGGCCCCACAACATATCAAAATCATGTAATGCATCAAGAGGCATTATATTAAGTGCAACTTAACTACACATTAAACAACAGTGAACACTGTAACAGAAAATTCTGCTGTAAAGGCATGTAGTTTAATAATGTATTTTAATTGTTACGATTTCCTTTTTGGTCATAAGAAACCATTCAGAGGACATACATATCAACTAGTAATATAAAAAGAGCTGCTGCAAACATCACAACCGCATACTTCTTCGTCTTCTTCTTCTTCTTCTTCTTATTATTATTATTTATTTTGGTCATTCCAAAGATCCATAGTTGGTAACAACCAACGGATATAGAAACAGTTATATACAGATATATGTATAAATATCCTCAACCTATACAAATAAAGAACTACTCATAAGTATTAAGATAGAAATAACAAATATTATTTACAATCAACAAAACTATATAATGCTACATTATCATCCTTAACATAATATAAAATGGAATGAAAATTAAACAATAAATGGTAGCCTTATTATATATAAAATTTATCTTACATGTGAAAACATACTCCAAAATTTCATACAAGAGACAGAATAATAAATATCAATTTAGCAGTCAAAATATATCATACAACTGCTTTATAATTGAAATATTCTTCCAATGTATAAAATGAATGCTGGTGAAGAAACCCTCTCAGAGATGATTTAAATTTCTTAATATCATGAGACAAATCTTTCATTTTAGGCGGTAGACCATTTTATACCTTAATACTCATATAAAAGGGACCTTTTTCATAAATAGTCAAATGTGACAATGGGTGATAGAAATCAGAATGGTTCCTGGTATTGATATTATGTATCTCAGAATTCATCCAAAATTAATTATATTATTAACCATGAAGAATAGGAGACAGAATATATATTGTGATATCAGTGGTAAAATCTTAATACCCATATAAAAGGGACCTTTTCATAGAAGTCACTGACATGATACGATTGATACTATCATATCAATCGTATCGTGTTGGCAACTAGACTCCTCATAAAGACGCACGGTAAAATACTGTAAGCTCATTCTACAGACCTCCTGATGATGAATAATTATTTGTTCGAAACACGTTGAGGATAATTGAATGGAAATAAATTAAGAAAAAGTGTGCATCTTGTTGGTCTTTCTCACATACATAAGATATTGTCATTACCACCATCACCTTCAAGACATTATCCCATAATTTATACCTTAATTTAATTTGGAATTCTATTTTGAGTTTTTATTTATATCCTGAATAGTTCTAGTATGGCATGTTTGTTTTACTGGATTTGTTTCATTAATTGTTAGAAGCTGGGCATCATGATCTGACAGACCATTAACCAGGGGAGTAATAAGGAAGTTACTAAAATGAAGAGTATTTATAAAAGTGTTATTAATTGCTGTACTGGATTTATTCTGAATTCTTGTGAGGAAATCTATCCTGCTAGTTAGGTTGTACAAGGTTAACATAGTATCAAGTTGTTTCCGCATATCATTCTCTGAAATGTAATTAATATTAAAATCACCACATACAACAATCATAAGTCCTATTTTATAAATTTTCATAATGGTACTATCAAAGCCATCCATAAACACTTTAAAATCACCTGAATGTGCTCTATAAATAGCCATTATACAAACACTAGAGAAGGATGATTCTGTTTTTATTGCAGTCTTCAACAAGTTGTTCCTTACAAAATTCATTTATATTAACCTTAAAAAGAGTATTTTAGGTCACCATGAATGAAAAATGCTTACTCCAACCTTCTTTAAATCTTGTCTGCAATATCCAGCACCAAGGTAAAAATTATCAAGTTCTAATTGTGCCTGTTTTAATTCATTTTCTGTGAGACACAGAACATCCAGAAAATCTGGATGAAGAAAAGGTATTAACAAATTCATTTTATTGCTTAATCCACAAATATTCTGCTGGTATATTGTTAACAAGTTCTTTTTTTGTGAATGATGCCCGAATTTATCATCATGGCAAGTTACATTAGATATTGACTGTCTCTTTAATCTAGTAGTGTTTACCATACATCCATATCCATTTGGATTTTGTAATCCTGTATGGATCTATGGAAGGAAAATAAATGATGATGATAATACAAAATCATTTTTAGTTAAGGGGGGCCTTTTTTGTCTTTTATATTTATGAATTTTATTCATTTGACTTTCAAAATGATCAATTCCCTATTGTCATGAAAGTAATCCGAAAGAAAAAAGGACGTGGTCAGACATCGTGGCTGGGAGAAATCCACACGTTCCTGGAACCAACTCAGCAGTCACCCAAAATATAGCAACAGTGATAACCTCAAGACCATCTCATCACTGCGGAGTGTTGTGTGGAGCGGAAATGAGTTAGATTGTTCATCCATCAATGGTAAAAAAGAACAACAGGAAGCATCAGAATAGTAGATCAAGAATCGTCATATTGGGAGACAGTCATGCATGTGGAGTTGCTGGTGAGCTGCTGCATCAATCAAATCACCGTCTTAATACCATTGGATATGTGAAACCAAAAGCTGGACTAACTGAGCTGTTAAATACAGCAAAAAACGATTTAAGTAAGTTAACCAGAACGGACACTTTAATTGTGATTGGTGGGTCTAATGATATTGATGAAAGTGACCAAGGTAGAAACTTAACCTCAACAGAAAATTTTTTGGATAGTTCTCAGAACACAAATGTCATTTTAGTTGAGGTGCCTGTGAGATATGATTCAGGAGCAAGATCCCATATCAATGAGCAAATTGAGAATTACAATAAGAAACTATTCAAAGCAATAAAAAGTTTTAAGCATGTAAAATTACTCAAAGTAACAACTGACAGGGAACATTTCACTAAACATGGGTTGCACTTAAACAATAAAGGCAAGGAAATAATGTCAAAAGAGCTATTAAAGAACCTCCAAATCAAGCATGACAGCCAAAAAGTTGCAGCAATCCAATTGCCCTGGTTAAATGAATCTACAAAAGCAGGAGCCCAAAACATAAAGAAAGTAAGATTGAATGAGATCTTAAATATTGATGTAAGTGCTGATGATAGTAAGGAAATACAAAAGACCACAGGTAAAAATTACATTGGAACTAAAATTGATACAGATGCTGATTTGAAGGAAGCACTAAACTGTAGCGTGCAGCAAGGAGTCAATCAGGAAACATGTAAAGTAACGAGTAGGAATCCACAACGCAACTATCCAAAAGTAAAAAATGATGATTTTTTATGGAACTGAAAACAAATAACAAAAGTAAGAATATGAATATCATAACATTATATCATCAAAATGTTTGAAGTTTTAACTAATAAAATTGATGAATTAAGTATAATTATGCAGAAGAATTACATTGGCCCTCATTTCATCTTACTGAACACCACCTAAAAGAAACTGAAATTACAAAAATCTCCTTTGAGGGTTATACACTCACCTCTGGGTACTGTAGGAAAATATCTCTGGGAGGAGGAGTATGTACTTTTATAAATAAAAATTTAGCCTATCAATCAATTGACCTAAATCAATTTTGCTGCGAGAAGACACTGGAAATATGTTCTGTCAAACTTCATCTTAAACCTTTAAAGTTAATTATTTTTTGTATATACAGGTATAGAGCCCCAACAGGGGACTTAAAACAGTTTTATACATTAATGGAAAATATTTTAAATAATTTTTTTGAAACCAACTGTAACTTTTCTAATCTGTGGTGATCTAAACATTAATCTCCTTGCAAAAAGTAACGAGGCTATAAAACTCTTGACCTTTATGAATACATACAACCTGATGCAAGTGGTCGATTTTCCTACAAGAATAACGAATAACACTGGAACATTAATAGACACTGCTTTCGTCGACACTTCAATGTATGACAAAATAGAAATAAAACCCTTTATTAATGGTCTTTCAGACCACGATGTGCAAATTATTTGTTTATATAAATCTAATATAACTTCTCAACAAAACTTCCAAAAGAAAAAATCTAGATTAATCAACGACCAAACTATAAGCTCCTTTCAGCAGTTGTTAAAAGCGGAAACATGGAACCAAGTATATAACTCATCCTGCTCAAATGAAACATTCAATAAATTTCAAGAGATTTTTTTAAGACACTATGAAGCCAGTTTCCCTGTAGTATACGTCAATTGTAGATCTAAGCAGAACAACTGGATCACAAAAGGCATCAGAATATCATGCACAAAAAAAAAGAGAACTTTT
>Ga0209629_10003477_pt1 | contig 11290 bp, 11 predicted proteins | sample TergutCu122P5_FD_187286 | JGI IMG/M metagenome (GOLD analysis project Ga0209629, IMG submission 187286) | Cubitermes ugandensis P5 segment gut microbial communities from Kakamega Forest, Kenya - Cu122 P5 (SPAdes) (version 2) | ecosystem: Host-associated > Arthropoda: Insects > Digestive system...
ATTGGTGGAATGATACTGACAGGGGAAACTGGAGTATGGAGCACTGGTGGAATGATACTGACAGGGGGAACCTGGAGTATGGAGCATTGGTAGAATGATACTGACAGGGGAAACTGGAGTACTGAGAGAAAAACATAGAGCGTTGGTGGTAGATGGATGAATGTGTATGGAGCATTGGTGGAATGATACTGACAGGGGAAACTGGAGTATGGAGCATTGGTGGAATGATATTGACAGGGGAAACTGGAGTATGGAGCATTGGTGGAATGATACTGACAAGGGAAACTGGAGTACTGAGAGAAAAACATACAGCTTTGGTGGTAGATGGATGAATGAGTATGGAGTATTGGTGGAATGATACTGACAGGGGAAATTGGAGTACTGAGAGAAAAACATACAGCGTTGGTGGTAGATGAATGAATGAGTACGGAGCATTGGTGGAATGATACTGACAAGGGAAACTGAAGTACTGGGAGAAAAACAGTATACAGCGTCTGTGGTAGATGGATGTATGAGTATGGAGTATTGGTGGAATGATACTGACAGGGGAAACTGGAGTACTGAGAGAAAAACATACAGCGTTGGTGGTAGATGGATGAATGAGTATGGAGCATTGGTGGAATGATACTGACAAGGGAAACTGAAGTACTGGGAGAAAAACAGAATACAGCGTCTGTCGTAGGTGGATGTATGAGTATGGAGTATTGGTGGAATGATACTGACAGGGGAAACTGGAGTACTGAGAGAAAAACATACAGCTTTGGTGGTAGATGGATGAATGAGTATGGAGCATTGGTGGAATGATACTGACAGGGGAAACTGGAGTACTGAGAGAAAAACATACAGCGTTGGTGGTAGATGAATGAATGAGTATGGAGCATTGGTGGATTAATACTGACAAGGGAAACTGAAGTACTGGGAGAAAAACATTATACAGCGTCTGTGGTAGATGGATGTATGAGTATGGAGCATTGGTGGAATGATACTGACGGGGGAAACTGGAGTACTGAGAGAAAAACATACAGCGTTGGTTGTAGATGGATGAATGAGTATGGAGCATTGGTGGAATGATAATGATAGGGGAAACTGAAGTACTGGGAGAAAAACGTAATACAGCGTCGATTGTAGGTAGAATGAATGCGTTTGGAGCATTGGAGGAATGATACTGACGTGGGAAACTGAAGTACTGGGAGAAAAACGTTATACAGCGTGGGTGGTAGATGAATGAATGAGTATGTAGCATTGATGGAATGATACTGACGTAAAACTGAAGTGCTGGGAGAAAAACGTTATACAGCGTCGGTGTAGAGGGTGCCATTAGAAGCATCACCTTTACTTTAACGGAGGGCGGATTACGGAAATTTGGTATTCTGAATGTTCCCAGGCAGTGCCCGCTCGCCCTTCTGGTATAAAAGTGGTAAAGGCTGAAATTAACCTGAACTATAAAGATCCAGTCTGTACCGCACCGTAAACATACTCCGTTTCGGTTATAAAAACCAGTCAGTTAATGTTGTATAGGGAAATAATCGCTGTTTGTTCTCAGATCCACAAAACACATTAATACACTGTGTGGGCAGAACGTAGAATTGCTGAATGTTAAAGTGGCGGTACGTATAGTAACCACTGGGCTTTAAAGGGTTAAATCGCTGTTATAAAAACCAACCAGTTAGTGCCGTGTAGGTAAATAATCACATTTATTTTTCTCAGATCCACACAAAACACATAAATACACTGTGTGGGCTGTACATAGAATTGCTGAATGTTAAAATGGTGGTACGTGTATTAACTAATGGGTTTTAAAGGGATAACTGTGTTCGTATCTAACTAGAGAAATAACAAAGTTTGTTTAGCTGTACCAATTCAAACATTAGTTATCATCGACTTAAGACCTTCAGAGTCGTATCGTGATTACTATGTCGTGCAGTAATTTCACAGATGTTAGCTGTCAGCCTTAGACTACGTGTGATGTCTCTGATGTCACTATCATCCAATGATTTCCTGCATTCTCCCAATGGTGGCTCCTTGCCACCCAGTATTATCGCCCTCTGCAGTACTATACGACTCCCAATTTCCTGCCAGTGACATCGAATGACCGTTTTTCTTCCAAATCTGGCGGTATAAATCTGACATTTCTCTACAGGGGTACACTGATCCTATCAGTGGGGCGTTGGCACCGAATTCTGGTTGGTTTAACTTGGCTGAACAGGCATGTTTATTGTTACTCTTCCTCTGATCCGAGTCTTTTTGTTCTGACATTGGCTTTTTCCGGCTTAAAGAACGCCCATCCCATTTTGGTCGTTCAGGGTCTCTTTTCCCGCTCGGCCTGTACTGAAAGACATGTTTTGGAATTCTTGTGTTCTGCATTCCGCCCGGCTGTTCGGCCTGTCACGTCATGTATCATACCTCATAATTCTTCCATTACTGACAACATTCATAGTTGGCTGCAGGTATCTGGAATGATAGCCCACTTGTCTTGCTTTAAAGGGGGAAAAAATCTGATGATCAACCTTTGCTATTCTGAGATGCCACGCAGCGTTGGTTGGTACATATCGACGTTTCGGGACATCCTATCAAGGGTCAATCTTGACCCTTGCAGATGGGACCGTTGGACTGTTCCGAAACGTCGGTACCTAAATACTAAACGCTGCATAACTTTCCAGTGGAGCTGAGACCTCAACACCGTCGCGGCGGAAACCTGAAGTCTCGTATAGTCTGATGTCATCGCCGTTTGTATGTTGCCCAGGTTGAAATTTCTGAAACGGTTGACCGATTTTATCTGGCCTGGAGTGCCTGAGCACAGGTTAGAGGAAATACGTGCATTATGTGGTGTGAGATGTGTGGGTGTGGAATGGTTTGAACTGGCTCAGGATAGGGACCAGTGATGGGATACTGGGAGCACGGCGATGAACCTTCGGTTGCCACAGAAGGCTGAATTCCTTCGCGAGCCGAACGAGTTTCAGTGTCTGAACCAGAATGGTGCGTCTTGAAACTATGGGAGTTGGTTTTTTGCTGGCAGGTGTCCTATCTCTTATAGGCGTCCGTTGTGCGTTGAAAAACGTCTTACATGGAGACATGGTCCGCCTGCCTGTCAGTCTGTGACAAAATATCAGCATCTGATCCGTTCCTTAGATTTTCATGAAATTCGGCATGGGAGTTCTTTATACAAATTGTCGAGCAGGCGTGACTTTCGTGAAAATCGGCTCAATGACAGTTAATTTTACTTAACCCGGGAGAGGTGGCGACTACTCATTATCTTTATGAGGTGGCGTGGGGGATTTCATGACCCCATGGAAAAGAAACCATTTTTTTTCTATATATGAGTAACTTTTCACATGTATTTATGCCTATACGTTTATATTCGTAATACTCTAGCATGTTACTTGAATTTATACCCAAATTACACGACAGTTCTCGAATTCTGTGGTGGTGGAATAGTTTTCCACTTAATTGTACCATCTTTCCCAACTATGGTACATAACCTATCGTAAAGGGGTAGTTCGTCTTCACTAACACCGTCTTCACTTTCATCTCCACTTTGTTCGGTACCACTCTGATAATCACAGATTTCTAGTTCGTCTTCACTTTCACTGTTTTCACCCCCTAACGTTTCTTCCTCCTCTTCTACAGCCTGAAGAAGTTTCGTAATTCTACGAACACACTCTTCGTAACTCATTCCTTTCTTGTTGAATGCATAAAACCACTTGAAAATATAAAAAATAAAAGCTGATATATTGAAACTATCTTGTTGCTTCAGAAAGTAGTTACTCACCGAAAGTATTTATTGTACTGAACTCATACTACTTACGCATTCATAATTCCATCTAAAGTGATGGCGCGGGCGAGAAAAGGACCCCGAAGGAACACAACTACACATTTCTTCCGTTATCTCTAATACCTGCAGTTCTAAGAAAATGTCGGTGACACCTAAGATAAGGGGAGGAATGTGGCAAAAGGTATGTGAACTGTCTGGTTATAATTCCAAGAAATATGCCAACTGCTGAAAAATTAATTCTTGTGGGGTCGAAATATCCCCCGCGCCACCTCTCCCGGGTTAATGGCGTAAATTAATTAGTATCGTCACTTCCCGTATTTTTGTACCGATTTAGTTGAAAATTGGTATACACGGTCTCTGTGTTATGTGTTTGTGAGCAGTGAAAAACACATAACAGCATATTTTGTGCATTTGACTTCCGACTTCTATCAAATTCGATTCAACAGATGCTCACAAAAATTTATTCAAATGTTTCGAGTTTCGTGATAATCGGCGCAGTTAAATCTACACTTTAGTTCAGGGTGTAAATAAATTCATACCCGTTTTTATCCGCGTTTATTGCCCGATGTGGATGACAGATGGATCGCCGGATGCAAGAAGGTGCTATGTTACATTCATTTTTGGATCTTCCAATTCAGTCGACATTACGAGGCATCTGCGCATCGGGCTACTGCGCAGTCACAAGTTCCGTGAAAATAGGCGCAAGAAAGGCCGTGCTGTCTTTTGGCCGTTATTGAATTACGCGTGTACCGTGCAACCATATGATGTTTCGGAATTAAAGAACGCCTCAGCGAAGTCTGTTAACTGCACTGCGGGGCAAACAATCAGCTGTCTTATTCCAGCGCAGTCCGTTTGCTTTTCGAAAGGATTTCACGGATTGCCAGACGAAACAAAACAAGCTAAAATAATGCAAACCGAACCTGAACGTGATGATATTAATAAACGAATGAAACAAAAGAAAAGTGTAATGTAACACAGAGATTCGTTGAATAAAAGCGTACTGTTGTCTTTGGTTCCCGCCTCAGAATTTAGTAATTTATTTCCGTCCTGTCTCTGTTTTTGTAAATACCAAACTACGGAACGTTTCGTAAATGCTCATTAGCGAAAGTGGCTGTTCATAACGTCACGTTCAGTAAGCTTAACCCTTTGGCGCCGGAATTTCCTTTTAAAGTTTAGCACACCCTGTATTTAAAATGTGAATAATACAGGAACCAAAAAAGGTAGCATTATGAAATAAGCGGCATTTTGAAGAGAAAAAAAACGGGGATTATGCAGCATGTTTAAAATATTCAGTATGTATATTTGTTGAATAAATATATAAAATGCAACATCTGGAGGTTAGCTGTGCGGTACGACCCATATAGTGGCCATTAGGCGTCAAATGGTTAATTGGTCAAACGGGAAGATCATGTCACGTTGAATGTAGTTTTATGGACGAAAGGGAAAACCCAGTTCCCACTCAGGTACAGGGATGGGGCATTTAAGATGAAAGTAACTCCGACCGTCAGTGGCTATATTGAGATTTAAAGGCTGGAATATAAAAGTTAAATGTCATTTTGCTACTCATTTAGGAATACGTAAAATTAAAAGTTTCATATTGCAGACGTCGCGCGGCGATTCTCTGCAAATCTTTCGTAAAAACACCGAGTGGTTAACCGCTAAACGCGCAGGTGTGTCTGTTCGCATTTGACACATATCGCAGCTCACAAGTAGCCTCGTGTTTACTATCATTCCATACATTTATCACAAATGGGGAACTCGATTACTGCTGCCGGTCAAATGCCGAGTCCCAGCAACGCCCCGAGATGCAACATGAGATCTGTTGACAAACACGACCAATTCCACCACTCACCATCTGCAATCTCACGTCGTTACCTTGCGTAACAACTGTTTTAATCTCTCGTGTATTTAGGGTAATGACCTACGTTTTCGTGACGTCGAAGTAAGAGCAGTTCATTTTCTGTTCTACTTTTGCTACGATAGCTCAGTCGGAATAGTGACTGGTCCGTGAAATCGTAGTTCGATTCCCAACAGGGGCAAGTGCTTTTTCTCTTCTCGAAACGTTCACCAAGATTCCAAATCAATAGCTGATGGGGGTAAAGCGGCTGGGGCATGAAGATGAACGGTTGTGCAGATGTTAAGAATGAGTAGCACTATACCCCCAGACTCCTATACGCCTTCATGGCTTGCGGAGCGACAACTTTTGCCCCGAACTGGCCATGACAAGTTCGTCATTACAGATTAGTTGGTGTGACTTCGCGTGCCGTATCAGGTTTCTGTGTGGGATCTTTTGTAAGATAGCCGAACTTTGATCGTAATTAGCGGATGTCTGTTCAGTGTGGAGTCACTTAGGCTAGGCGCGCACTGGCAACTAAAAAGTTGCGGTGAAGGTGCGCGCACTGCAACTAAAAAGTTGCTTGTACTGGCAACTTTTTTTCTTTCAGTACAAAATAGACTTCACAGAGACAACATGTGCATGTGCTCTTATGCTTAGAACAAGGAAATATCGACGCAAAAAGCGACACTGGGTACATCCAGTAGTCAGTAAAAGACTTTTAAATGGGCAGTTTTATAAACTGTATGAGGATTTAAGAAACTGCCGAGGAAAATTTTTCAGCTGCTTCAGAATGAGTATAGAAAGTTTTGAGAAACTGCTAGTGCTTGTTGGGCCACGAATTACTTACTAAAATACTCGACTACGCCTGTCTGTGCTACCACAAGAGAGTTTGGCAGTAACACTAAGGTAAGAAAATACTTATTTTCGCATATTACTGTATTTCAGATATCACTGTCTGTCAGATGTACTAATACAACTGAAGTCACTAAATTTGTATAGCAAAATGAAAAAAGAAATTAAGCTTACAGATGCGGTGTTGAACCAACAGATAGTAGAGAAGAGACGTCATTATTCCCATCTTCACCTGGCAGGGGAGGTGCGTTACTGGAGATAGGGCAGGGACTGTTATGATACTGAGGGAGGGAAGTTGTGGAAGTTGGTGGCCTTTGAGGATCGACTGAGTAACTGGACAAGTACTGGGAGAGAATTTCTGAATTCTGCATAGAAGTTACTGATTGTGGATTTAGTGGATTGGATGCAAAATGCGATGAGTTTGGAGGGAAACTGCGTTTGAAAAGGAAGGCAAGGAGCAAGATTAGTGCGTATCCAAATATTGTTGCAGTTTGACGTGTCGCATAATTTTTAGAATTTCCATCCGAACCAGGAACTTCTGTTCGTCGTTAAACTGCCTGAAAGATGGGAGTAGAGACAATAAAAAGCACTTGTCTTCATCTACATCTATATCGTCCATTTTTTTTCTGCCGCAAAATCTGAAGTAGTGATTCCTCGTAGGAAATTTCGGTTCGCTTTCTTTTTTCGAACATTTCGAGGCCGTTCCTTTTTTTCTTCTTGCGAATTGTTCGCTTCCTCTTCATCATTTAGAGTGTTTAAATTACTATGCGTTTCGCGATCTTCAATATGAGGTAAAAGGAATAGCAGTTGGTCGAAATATAGATATTTACGACGTTTTCTGCTGCCCTCACCAGATGTCCCAGTCTTCTGTGAATCTAACTCCCTCTAGAAACATGTTCTCAGATTTTTCCACCGCGCCTGAATTTCCGTTCCTAAAACAAATTGAAAGATTTCTACTATCTATTATTTTCGACGTAATACTTTTATCTTAATTTGTCAAATTGGTTTCATTTTTAATAATGAGTAAATATGCTGTTTGCAGGTACCTTGCGACGGGTAACAGTTTCATTTCCCTACATTATGAGTACCTTCTCGGTGCTACTACAGTACGTGAAATTGTCAGGGATACGTGTGACGCGATATGAGAATGTCTGAAACCGGCCTATATGTCAGCTAGAGACAAAAATGACTGGGTACGGACAGCCGATGAATTCTACGAGAGGACAGATTTTCCGAACTGCATAGGAGCTGTTGATGGAAAGCACATTAGGATAAGGAAGCCAAATGAGAGTGGATCTCAATTTTTCATTTACAAGAACTTTGTCTCTACGGTTCTCATGGCTGTGGCAGATGCAGACTATTGTTTCATATCAGTAGAGGTTGGAGCCTACAGTTCGTCGAGTGATTCTAATGTGTTTAAAAACTCGACATTTGGAAAATTACTGGAGAGCAATAAACTGAATATTCCAGACCCAAGGGTTCTGCCCAGTGATTCAGAAGGGTTATCCATGCCATTTGTGCTTGTGGGTGACGAGGCGTTCGCCTTATCAGAGCATGTGTAACGGCCATATCCCAACAAAAAGTTAACATTTCTGTAACGTATATATAACTACATGTTGTCAAGAGCACGTAGGATAGTCGAATGCACCTTTGGAATTTTGGCTAATAAATGGAGAATATTCCATAGACCAGTTGATGTAAAACCTGACTTTTGTGACATCATAATTAAAGCTTGCTGCGTTCTATACAATTATGTAAGGAAAAATTATGGCATTCAGTTCGACGACACTGTGTATGAATGTCCCCTGGAAAGTTGGAACAAGGGGCAGCATTAGAGGCATTGCTGTAAGAGAGTATTTCGCAAAGTATTTCACTTCGCCAGAAGGGTCAGTTCCCTGGCACTATGGTAAAATGTAACAATTGTTTCTTGCCAGCACGGACATTTCTTGCATGAAAATAAATTAGTTGCTTCACAAAATACATTCTCTTATGTCATTAAAATTGCTCCTCCGTTTCCTTTTCGAAGTCTGATTACAGGTGTAACAGTTTCTAGAGTGCTTTAACAGTGGGAGATGGGTGGTCTTTTTTTATTTTGACCAAGTTTCACACCCTTACAAAACAACGAGAAAACTGTAGTTCTGTATACCTTAATCTTTATATTCTTGGATAGCAAACTGGAAAACAAAAGGTTCTGCACCGAGTGATAGCAGGCATTCTGTGACTTCAGTCTGCACATATTTCCTTCCTGAATAGAATTTTGATTCGTTAGATTTTTTCCCAAATATCTGAAATGTTCCACCATTTCAAAGGATCTATAATCAGTCCTTAATATTGTGACTTCGTCCTGCATTCTGATCTCTAGACATGACCGTGTACTTAGTTTTATCTGCATTTACTTCTGGTCCAGTCTCCTTACTAGCAACTACTAAGGTTGGTAAGGCTTCACCCTTTCATAGGCCACAAAGGTCCTTAGGGACAGTAGAGGTATAGCTCTACTCTTTCGTGACCTCGGCACCAGATGGGGGTGGGTGGTCAGCGTCACGCCCCGGCCGCATTTACCCCCGGGAAAGACACAGGAGGCTGGGTGGGCCCCAGGGCCGGTCTGGACGGGTGTGGAAAATCTCGCCCCAGCGGGATTCGATCCCCGGACCTAGAAACTACTGAAGCCTCTGTGTTTTTCTTTATAGTATGTACGCTTCTGTCCAGTATATTAACATTACCAGCATGATACCCAATAATATGAACAAGAAAATTAACATACCTTTTTCTGATTTCTGTTCAGCCGCAAGCTCACTCCAATTCGTGACGACTGACTCGTAAACTTCGTACCACAATGTATCCTTCAGATTTCTGTCACTGTATTCTTTCAATTTTTTATTATACAAAGCTGGTCTTCTTTCCACCTCCAATATTAACTTTTCTATGTCCTCTACGACAGACATAGCTGTATGACTCAAGACACAAGGTTTGTGCACCGTACTGCAGCCAGCAAGCAACTATTTAGTTGCCAGTGCTCGCGGACAGACTGCAACATGTGCGTCCTATCCTTATCAGCAACAGATAAGTTGCCTCGAGAATGGGTCAGGCCGCATCAGGCAGCAACTTTTCTGTTGCCACAACAAAAAAGTTGCCAGTGCGCGCGCTGTCGTATAAACCAGTGTTCTCCTTCCGGGCTAGACGCGCACTGGCAACTTTTAGTTGCTCAACTATTTTGTTGCCCGGATGGAGAACACTGGTTTATACGAGAGCGCGCGCACTGGCAACTTTTCTGTTGCGGCCACGGCAACAGAAAAGTTGCTGCCTGATGCAGCCTGACCCATTCTCGAGGCAACTTATCTGTTGCTGATAAGGATAGGACGCACATGTTGCAGTCTGTCCGCGAGCACTGGCAACTAAATAGTTGCTTGCTGGCTGCAGTACGGTGCACAAACTTCTGTGGCTTGCGTCATACAGCTATGTCTATCGTAGAGGACGTAGAAAAGTTAATATTGGAGGTGGAAAGAAGACCACCTTTGTATAATAAAAAATTGAAAGAATACAGCGACAGAAATCTGAAGGATAAATTGTGGTACGAAGTTTACGAGTCAGTCGTCACGAATTGGAGTGAGCTTGCGGCCGAAAAGAAATCAGAAAAAGGCATGTTAATTTTCTTGTTCATATTACTGGGGATCATACTGATAATGTTAATATACTGTACAGAAGCGTACATACTATAAAGAAAAACACAGAGGCTTCAGTAGTTGCTAGGTCCGGGGATCGAATCCCGCTAGGGCGAGATTTTCCGCACCCTGCCAGACCGGCCCTGAGTCCCACCCAGCCTCCTGTACAATGGGTAGCAGGTCTTTCCCGGGAGTAAAGGCGGCCGGGGCGTGACGCTGACAACCCACCCCCATCTATTGCCGAGGTCATGAAAAAGTAGAGCTATACCTCTACTCTCCCTAAGGACCTTTGTGGCCTATGAAAGGGTGAAACCTTAACAACCTTAGTAGTTGCTAGTAAGGAGATTGGACTGGAAGTAAATGCAGATAAAACTCAGTACATGGTCATGTCTGGAGATCAGAATGCATGACGAAGTCACAATATAACGATTGATAATAGTTCTTTTGAAAGGGTGGAACATTTCAGATATTTGGGAGCAAATCTAACGAGTCAAAATTCTATTAGGAAGGAAATAAGTGCAGATTGAAGTCACGGAATGCCTGCTATCTCTCGGTGGAGAACCTTTTGTCTTCCAGTTTGCTATCCAAGGATATAAAGATTAAGGTATACAGATTAAGGTATACAGAACTACAGTTTTCTCGTTGTTTTGTAAGGGTGTAAAACTTGGTCAAAATAAAAAAAAGACCACCCAGACCCCCCTCTGTTAACGCACTCTAGAAACTATTACACCTGTAATCAGACTGTGAAAAGGAAACGGAGGGACAATTTTAATGATATTAGAGAATGTATTTTGTGAAACAACTAATTTATTTTCACAGACAGGCGTAGTCGAGTATTTTCGTAAGTAATTCGTGGCCCAACAAGCACTAGCAGTTTATCAAAAACTTTCTATACTCATTCTGAAGCAGCTGAAAAATTTTCCTCGGCAGTTTCTTAAATCCTCGTAGAATTTATAAAACTGCCCAATTAAAAGTCTTTTACTGACTACTGGATGTACCTAGTGTCGCTTTTTACGTCGATCTTACCTTATTCTAAGCGGAAGAGCACATACACATGCTGTCTCTTTGAAGTCTATTCTGTACTGAAAGAAAAAAAGTTGCCAGTACAAGCAACTTTTTAGTTGCAGTGCGCGCACCTTCGCAGCAACTTTTTTTATCACCGTAACTTTT
>Ga0209629_10003478_pt1 | contig 11288 bp, 2 predicted proteins | sample TergutCu122P5_FD_187286 | JGI IMG/M metagenome (GOLD analysis project Ga0209629, IMG submission 187286) | Cubitermes ugandensis P5 segment gut microbial communities from Kakamega Forest, Kenya - Cu122 P5 (SPAdes) (version 2) | ecosystem: Host-associated > Arthropoda: Insects > Digestive system >...
CCCTGAGTTGCGTAACATTTCCTGGCCTCCTTTGGAGGCCAGGAAATGTTACGCAACTCAGGGCCCACATAGTGAAGTTGTGCCGCGCGCTTTCTGAAGACTTGTGTCGAAAAGTTGTGACGAATGCAAGGGTTCGTTTGCAAGAGGTTGTGAGACAAAACGGTGGTCACATTGAACATGTTCTTCATTAGGAACAATTTTCCAGCCTATGAGGATTAATTCTGTACTAGATGTCAAATGTTTTTGTAATAACAAAAATGTGTTACGTGCACAAACAATGGTATAACATTTCGTGCGCCACCCTGTACATATGGCTTATTTAACCCTAAATGCCCTGCATAGGGTATTGCCTGCTTAGTGTATTCGTGTGCTTCATGATTAATCTTTTAGTACAGGTGATGGATAAGCGGCACGTCTTCTATGATAAGGGATTTTTTTACTTTTTGGCGGAATTTTAAATTTAAGAAGATAAGTAAGTTGGCAGGCCTGTACAGAAGGTGTGGGTGTAGAACGAAAACTTGCTGTGATTTGGCACTCCTGATTTGGCGCATAAATCTTGCAGACGCCTGAGCATGTTGCCGCAAGGCGCAATTTGAAACCCTCACATCTTATTGACCCCCTGAAGCCAGCCAATCTGTGAACATGTTCAAGAAACTATGCCACAACTAACGTCTTGCTGCCTCACCAGATGACTTCCCCGTGGTTCTCAAATATATCAGGGAACTCTGGATTATTTACTGTCACGAGATTTAAAAATATCTTTAAAAAGTTAAACAACTTGTCAGACACTGCTCAAACACCGAGGTTATAATTGCGTTTCTCCGACAACTTTGGCCTTTATAAACATTTTTCTTCAGACCTGTCTGCATAATGACTGGCATCAACATGAACGGTAAGAACAGGCATGTTTCTCTAAAGAAATAATAACTCTACGTGTATCAATACTTCAATGAGAGTAACGACAGTTTATTCTAGTAGTAGGTAGGTTTCACCCTTTCACAGGCCACGAAGGCCCTTAGGGAGAGTAGAGTTATAGCTCTACTCTATTTTAGACCTCGGCACTAGAAGGGGGTGAGGGGTCAGCGTCACGCCCCGGCCGCACCTTACTCCCGGGAAAGGCCCGGTACCCATTGTACAGGAGGCTGGGTGAGCCTCAGGGCCGGTCTGGACCGATGCGGAAAATCTCGCCCCACCGGGATTCAATCCCCGGACCGTCCAGCCCGTAGGCAGTCGCTATACCGGCTACGCTACCCGGCCCACTATTCTAGTAGTAATAAAACTATAATTTCTCATTACACAGGCTAGGAGAAGAAACTGGATTAGATCTATTCAACTCCAGGAGAACAATCAAGACAAGAAATAAAAAAGACACTGTAACCTAAAATAAATGCACCCATTTGAATGTTCAAAAAATAATTTTAATAGCTCCCCTAAGTGGTTGAATATGTAGCCTTCTGCGAAGAACTGTTTCACTGTGGCACGCGAAATTTTGTAATGAATTCAGTGTCGAGATAGAAAATAATGTAGATCACGCGATTGTGGAGGTTAGCACTGCAAAATTATCTATAAAGGACTTTAGTTTAAACCGAAAAGAAGAAAACATGTATAGACAACTTAATGTAAAAAAAAAATCTCGTCCTCTCCATCGAGACATGTAGGGAGAGTAGAAGCACAGCTCCACTCATAATTTACCTCGGCACAAGATTCAGATGACTGGTTAAGGTCAAGCTCGGGAAATAACACCGATACGAATTGAATAGGAGCTGCGTTGGGCTCAGGAACGCTATGGACGTTATGGGGAACAGAAAATCTTTCTTTCCAGCAGGAATTCGAAACCCAGACCCAGCCTGAAGCCTAGTCGCTATACCGCCTACGCAGCCTTGGCTTCATAAAAGATCAAAATGCTAAATTTTACAACACCTTTCCGCAACCATCTTCACGGTCGAACTGACTGATGACGTAATAATGTAAAATGATCTCATGTTCATCCTAACCACTTGTACCCCGAAGACAGAGAGAGAGTATGTTCCTCCAAATTCATATATTATTCGCTTAAATTACTTCAGTTTGTCACAAACCAGGCAGAAACAACGAGATACCTGCTTCTCTAGCGTTAAAATAAATATATACTATCCTCCGGATTAAAAGAAATTGATTTCAAGGTTTACTGCAGGCGGTGTTGTGGAGGAGACTAAAGATGTCTGCGCAGATAGTACACTGCCTGGCTGAGTATCACACTGAGAACCTAACCTTCCGCGTTGTCTGTCATGCAGACTTTACTTTTTGATGATACCATTAGTGAAGAAAAGATGAACGAATCTGCGCTCTTTTGTATTTTACACAACTTACAGGGGTAGATTTTTACCGATAGATCGGGACATTCCATCGGTCCCATCTTCAGAGGTCGAGCTTGACCCTTGAAATGAGAACGATAGGTTGTCTCGAAACATCAATAAGAAAGTACCATTCTGCGCTGCGTGAAATCCCAAATGAGCGCAGGTCTCATTTACACATCGGCGGAAGCCTGAGATCGCGCAGTGAAAATGCGCCTTCATGTCATGAACTCTGGCAGGTCTAGAAAAATAATTGTCCCTGAAAGAAAGATGTAGAGTATTTACGGAATTGTATGTGCAATATTTGGTCTTCAAATATCCAATATTTCAAGTTTATCTCTTTAAAACTCAAGGGATACTTTATGTACAACCAGGATTAACGTTAAATATTATTCACCCAAGTGGCACTAAGAATTTCTGTGATCCATATGGATATCACGAGAAACATAAATTTTTTCTCACTGATTGGTTTCTATAACTGAGGTGAAGTGAGAAGGGTGTGGTTACTGCGCAGTAAAACTTCCATATTTCAATAAAACTCAAAGTATTCTTAGTCGTTGCATGACAAACATTAGTTGTTAAATCTTTACTTAATGCAAGAGAAAGTGATGGATTATTCCACTGCAAAGTTTGCGAATCCCAGATGTAGCATCACACGTCAATATCTGTTAAAAATTCAGAAAATCAAGTGTCCGAATCCTCTGAAATATTTCAAATTTACCGAGCACTTCTGAAATCTGCTGGCCGATATTACAAACTTCTTTTTTTGTGAATGCGCTGAACGTATGTTTTTATTTGGGTCATTTAAATAATTCAAGAATATGGGCGCGAACTCAGAGGATTCTACAATTACATCTACATGTTTCACCAAAGTGCCTCACAAAAAAAAATGGCTTTTGTCAGCGTTTTAATGGCCGACAAACCACATCAACAAAAATATCAGTGCGCACGCCCCAGCTGAGTAACACCCCTCTGCTCTCTCTACTTACTCAGAAGCTCGTCTAGCCCAAGTCAAGTATCGTCAACTCACGCGACGGCGCAGTCATAAAAACCCGGCCATACACGAATAGCCAGATCTCAAATGTACAACACTGGGCAAAATAAAATCTTTATACGCACTACTCTGTGGAAGCGGAGTGGGACCCTCCATCACACCAGGTCTCGAAATAAAATGTACTTTTTACTAAGTGTTAACCTTTTAAAGCCTAACGACATATATATGTGTCGTACCGCAGCGCTAACCTCCAGACGCTACATTTTAAATATTTATTCAAGAAATATACATATTGAATATTTTAAACATGCTGCATAATCTCCGTTTTTTCTCTTCAAAATGCCGTTTATTTCATAATGCTACCTTGTTTGGTTCCTGTATTATTCGCATTTTACCTACAGAATGTGCTAAAATTTAAATGTAAAATTCCGGCTCCAAAATGTTAAACTAACCCCAAAAAGGGGGGTCGTTCTTCAAAAGAATTGAAAGTAACTTCCCCAATTTTATAGACCAGAATCTTCGTTACCGTATTAGCATGAGTCCGACACTAGACACTATCCAGAGTCACATTAATCCAAATAACAATTACAGCATTGTCTTTCCAGCTAACTACACGTCTTGTAGTTCTTCCCTTCCGCTAGGATAACACGAATCTCAACTAAAATCCTGTAGAACACATTTCTACTCTCCCCATACATGTTACATAACAGAATACATACCGCTGCGCCATGATTCAATGCGTAGCACTTACACCAAGCGTTATGCTGCCGCATCACAACATTTGACTTTTTACATTTTTAAATTTTAAATTCAGTGACTTTAATAGGAACTTACGAAATCCCCGAAGATGATCTGAATAATGATCGAAACACGTTGGAGTGCTTTTAAGTGTTTTAATATTAACATTTTAAACTAATATTATTGTATAACGAAGTGCTTAGTTGGTATAAGAGAATCAGTGAAATAAAATGCACAGTGAAACAATAAAATTTGAAACCACGGTTCTTTAGATGTCCCTTTTTATCGAAGAACTTGCGTGCTGTATTGTAGGTACAATTATTGTATACGAATACACAAAATGTCAAATTCGTCATTCGACGCTGGTTCTACACCTAAAAGTTACAGCATAATTTTTTTCGTTTCGTTGACGTGTCTACATAGCCGGTATTTACAGCTGTTAGTTTCTTTTTATTAAAGCAGATATTATGTTATTAATGTACAAATTATTAAAGTCTGAAGCAATGTATGCTCATTGCGCTATAGTCAGCAAGTCATTTGAAGCACTGCCGCGATTCTTGATTTAAACAGCACTGTGAGATTCTTCCTTGGGGTTTTGTGTTTAAAGTCGGTATTTCTGTCTTTTATCATGAAAGATGGTCATATTGTGAAATATAAACAATGTATAAAAAGTATATATTAGGACAGAAATGTCGAAAATAGAAACTATCATCGCAGTAGGCACTGCATTCCCAATAAAAAGACATCGACCTTATAGTTTTCAATGAAAAGTGCAAATATTTCGAATTTCTGTTTTAACATAAAAAAACAACCACTTCCACAAACATACGTTGTGTGCCTCTGAGACTTGTAGCTTTCATGGTGACGACTATGCAGTTATTGTTGTTTGGATGTGACGTTCTACGTCATGGCAGAAATTTACCCACGCCTCAAAGAAATTTGGTTTTATAAGGTAGGAAATGAATTGTTTAAACCTTACTGATATTACCTTGAGGATTCAGTTATAAAAATACGAGTAATAATTTGGGTTCTGACTAAAACATAAAAATCTGTGTCGAATGTTTCTTGTTACTCAGACTTCGAAGGTTATTACGTATGGAACAGTACCTAACAATATACATTAGTGAACTGTCTAGCTCTCTTCATCACAAGCAGTTAGAATGGATTTAAATTTAAGGGCAATCATTTCAGTAAGGAATTTATTGATAGTGTCATTCAATTTGATTGCAAAAGTATAAATTGATTAATTATTTGGTCGGTGTCTTGATTAGCAGTACGATAATGAGACTTCACTGAATATCCAGCAGACTGGATAAGAATGGAATTTGAATCCCTGCAGCTAATATAATTGGGAAATTGGAGAAAGTTCGTGCAGTTTTAGAACGCACAGCCCCCCTCGGGGCCATCTGCAGTGATCATACGGAAGCGGCTGTGACTTGTTTTAGGGAAGTACACAGTTGATTCCTCAGGCAATGTGGTCTCACTAAACCTATGGTATCATACTCTCCAGTAACTGACACAGTTGTCACTTATAACTTAGTTGTGACAATCTGCACAGGATTTCAAAAAGTGAAAAATTGAAACAGGGAAGTAACAGGCCTGTTGTTTTCTTTTAGTTGTGTCACGTAACGTTGATGTCACTTGCTAAGTTTGTATAGCTTCTGTGATAGATGAATGAGTGCGGAGTATTGGTGAAATTACACTGACAGGGGAGAAATTGGAGTACTCATGGAAAACCTGTTCTACTGCCAGAAAAAATCCCATATGGTCGTAACTTTTGTCATATAATCTATGCAGATACAGTTATTCTGTAACTACCACCAATTTAACACTACAAATATCTGCAATGATTTCACAACTCTCATGCTATTCACGAATTATATCTCTAAATATCTTTAACCCTTTAAAGCCTAACGACTTAAAAAAAGCGTCGTACCCCACCGCTAACCTCCAGACGCTGCATTTTATATATTTATTCAACAAATATACGTAGAGAATATTTTTAAAATTCTGCATAATCTCCGTTTTTTCCTCTTCAAAATGCCATTTATTTCATAATGCTACCTTTTTTGGTTCCTGTATTATTCACATTTTAAATAAAGGGTGTGCTAAAATTTAAAAGTAAAATTCCGGCGCCAAATGGTAAACCATTTAATTCTGTTAACAGGCCCTTTAGTGCGAGGGTTCCTGACTTGTGGTACGTAATGTCCCCTAGCCTGATAGAAATTTAGAAGCTTCCGTATAACCAACACGTGACTTCAGGGGACCGTTTGAGTTACAAAAATTCAAAAAACATTTTCTAACTTCCTAAATATTTTAGCTGTAGGGAATAAAAAGCCTATTCCCATCCCACTTCTGACACAACAGACAAATTTCATTATCCTTTCTGCCAATCAAACACCCACCAATACATTTTTAATCGACAAAACGGTGGGCTTGATAAATTCATATACGGGATATCACGTTGATTGACATAGTGAACAGAATTTTTTTACGATAATGACTGCTTCTTAAAGCAGAATCCGCTCAACAGCATGTCACGAAGAGAGCCAGACAACTCAGTGATGTATGTTATTAGGCACTGCGCCACATGTAATCATCCTCAAAGTCTGAATGGCTCTACAAATTACTTCAGATTTCTATATGTTGTTCTCAGCAAGGACCCAAATAACGTACCGGAAATTTAAAAACTCTTTCTAACCTGAAATTAATGTATATTATATTTAAAAATTCATTCCGTACCATACTACATATCCATTTCGAAGCGCAAGCCGTCAGTTCTGTTCCAGGAGATAACTGCTGTATGCTCTCATCATCATGTTAAACACATAAATACACTCTATGTGCAGAAGCAACGTCTCCAGTTTTAAAGCAGATGGCATAATACAGTAACTGCTTAACTAATATTATCGGAAAAAAACCGTAGCCACAGTTCACATAGTTTGCATTATAATGCTATGGAGAATGGCTCTCTCTTCGGGAACAAAGACGTTCTGTTGCAAAACTTATTCCATATAATAAAAAACAACCACAGAAAACAATGTCAAAATATAGGATAATTGTGTTCCATTCGCGTTTCATTCAAAGTTTCCCTCGGCAGCTCAGGCTGCAGAACATTGTATGACAGGCGGACCAGCAAATATTGAATAGGAATGGATGAGTCACAGAATAATCCGAGATATTAATTCGAAACTTACCTGGAGGTAGCAGAGGGAATTACAAAGAGTTTAGCATCTTTATTCATGACAGCTGGTTTCCGAGTCAGTTTTTTAAACGAACCACTCCCCACCCTCACCACCACCACTCAGATATAAAGCAGTAGTTCTATTCACCGGCCTGCAACATTAGGTAAGGAATTGCGGTGGATTTTGACTTTGAAACAATGTGAAATGAAACAACATTGGGATAATGCTAGGTGCTATCCGGAAACGTACTTGCAAAATCTGAGGAAATTCCGTCCAAAATAAGAGCGGTAGTGTTAAACACAAGCAACGAACATCGATCAATACTGACGTTTGATTTCACATTAAGTTTTTACCGCAGATTGTATCTCTATAGTTGTTCCTACAAGGCATGAAGTTCATGCAAGTAATATTCAGAAATGAGTTCATTTTTCTGGGTAAACATGAGAAGTCTCCACTACAAAGAGCCAGCAGTTAACGCCCTTTGAGAAAGTAATCACTTCTCATTGCGATAATCTTAAGTACAAATACGTCCAATCGAGGTTTGGGTTTCTGGGAGCGGTGCTGAAAAATATTTGTATTTTCCGGGATATGATGGGTGGTATATATGTATATATATGTATATATATATATATACACATACATACCACCCGTTATATCCCAAAACTCGATTTGACGTAGTTGTTACTTAGGGTTATCGCAATAAGGAGTGATTACTTTCTTAAAGGACGTTAAACATATATATATATATATATATATATAGAAAGAGAGAGAGCAGTTGCTCTTCTTGGACTACTTGACCCTGAAATGCAAGTACTACTTTCCTTCGAAAGTTCTGTAACTATTTACCAGTTGACATGACGTAAGATCCCAGAAGACTGGAAAATTCAAACGTAATTCTGTGGGTACAATATAGAGTGTTGGAAGTAAGGCAAGCAGACACTGTACTGTACATGGTCCAGGATGTATGCCGTACCAGATCTGTCTGCACCGCTATTGCTGCCATTTTGTCCAACATCTACTGGCTCTCCATCATGCCGCCAAACTACCAAAGAAAGTTCTCGTTTCTCTGTGCCAGACATCAACACCCAAATTATATTACGGAGTACATGGAAGGTATGATGGAAGTTTTCTTCACACGAATAGCCCATGGCAGACCGATCTCATCTATTACGTTTCTAAGAAATAAAGTGGTGCTTTCTGAAGGGCACCGAGTTCCCTCCAATAATTCAATATACATTTCACTAAAAATACCTTCTTCCTGTATTTGACGCAGAGCTGTTTAAGAGGAACTGACGTGTCGAAACAAATTGTTGCCTGCTGGAGAGAAAAAGAAAGCAGGTTCCTTCGAAAAACTGTTCGTCCGCTACCAAATGTATGACATCATAACCCAGAAGAAAGTACGTAATTTCATTTCTTACGGCTCTATTGCGATTTACAAAACTTTTTTCCTAATTTATTCACACATATCACCAATTTGTATGGTCTATATTAAAGAGGTTAAATATAAAATTCAAGATCGCAATTTCATATATCATGAGACTTAAATTTTAGCGTTCTGATGGGAAATTAAATGTTAGAATGGACCTACACACTTCCTTAAAATCCTTTCAAATTATCACTCACAATCGTCCTCACATGCCGCATTAATGACCTGTAATTCTTTATTAGAAAGATAGTCGCAAAACAAACTAAGAGTCATCTAATCATGATACACCTACATTTCACAGAAAATCCGTATAGTTCTAAAGTACAGTGAAACGTATAGAACGCAGAAGAAGCGAGAAATATGGTTTTTAAAAAAGTCTGAACGCCGAAACTAAATAGAGCTTGTTAGAACGACCAATCAGGCTGCAGACTAGATGACCGAGGAATAGCGTTTTAGTTGTCGAAGGAGGAAGTATATCTTTATCTTCTCCAAATCGTCAGATTGGCACAGGCTTCTTACTCAAGGAGCTGGACAGCTTTCAACGAGTGTAAAGCGACGGTAGTGTAAAGAATAAGGAGAACTGTACATCCTCTTCCACAGAAAAGGCTTCGCATCTGTCGTTCGTAGGCACATTCTATTTACACTGGCTCTTCAATACTCTATGAATATTTTTCAGTTTTCATGATTAAGTCTATACACGGTTGAATTATAACTCTAAATGGTCTAACGCAAATTATGCTAATCAGGCCGGTTTTAAGACATGTGGCGAATCTCTTGCAAATAGTAGCAAAAATCTATGATTTTTGCAAGTCATTTTCTCTGCCAGCGTTCTAAACCAGCACTTCTGTCGTACGGCTAGTGGCGTCAGGACTTGGAGAAATAGCAAGTAGGTTTAGATTACAAAACTAAATTCCAGCACATGAATATCAGCTCTCAAAGCCGCTGTAACAATTCGACTGTCAGAAGTTTCGAAACACTAAAACCTGAATGCACTCACATATACAGAAGATATATATCGCTTAAGTGTTTTTAGCTTAATCCGTATTTCATGTACAGCCCAACATGAGTCATGACTTTCTGCGTTGATAAATCTGGGTACATGAAATTCCTACCTCTTCAACAAAGTGTTTAAATTACACCTCTGAACACAGGATGTTCGGCTTGCTTAAACAAAATCGTAAGAAATTTTAACTGAAACTGATTTAAGTCTGTGCTCTTCCCCCATACGTGTTAAATATAGGGTACCGGAATTACTGTCACATTAATATACGAAATTAGTTATTTCTTAATTGACAGTTTCTTTAACGACGCTGCCAGTGACTCGTACGATAGACCTGTTGCTTCGAATGGCAAGATGATTAGTGGATTATGTGTTGTAAAGAGGGTAAAAGAAAAGGTCGTGGCGTAATTTACAGTACCTTCACGGTATGAGTCTAGCCAAAAATAAAATATACAAAAAACCTCTGAACGTGACGCGTAAAATTTTAAAACCAGAACCTCTTGAAACAATGTATGAGTGATTACCCACTGGACATCGAAATTTGTTGCAAATACTTTTTCGGCCAGAGTAGAATTTCCTCACCTTTTGTTAAAGCCAAACCTCCATTACACGCCAGTTGCCTCGAAACTGAGACAGATTAAGCCAGTTCCAAAGTATTTACTCAAGATCCATTTTAATATTATCCCCTTACTTAACGCCCAATTCTTTCGTATGGTCTCTTTCCCTCCGGTAATCTAATCAAAGTTTGCGTGCGTTTATCTTCTTCCCCAAACGTGCCAAACACAGAAATCGTACGGTTTATTCACTGTCGCGATTTGATTAACAAGATCAAAATAACATTATATTCCCTCAATTAAATTTCTGTTTATTGCAGTGGCGCCTCATATTATTGCAGTGTAAATTAAATTGTTGCCACTACGAAATAATGGTGAACATATAAAGATTTCAAACAACAAAACGATTATGGCAACTTAGTGCACACAGATGGGTAGAAAGAGAGAATACTGAACGACAGATGTTTTATATAAATATAAATATATATATATTTATTTATTTATAGACACATAAATACACACACACACGCATAGCCCATCTCAGCGTCTGCCCCGTCCAAGGCTTGGGTCTGGGGGCCGCTTCTTTGCTGGGATTGCTGGTTCGAATCCCAACGGGTGCGTGAAAGTGTGTCACTTGTGAGTGTTGTTTCTTTGCGAAGGGTTGATCACTCGTCCAGACGAGTCCTACCGATTGTGGTGTGTCTGAGTGTGATCGCGCAGCCTCAATAATTAGGCGGCCCTGGCACACTAGGGGTTGTCGGGCCATGGGGAAAAAAATATATATATATGAGGTGTGCATATACATACACACAATAATATCGACTATTCCGAAATTATGTTGCAATAGTCCGTTTTCTGAGGAGTTATTTGGACGTGTGTTTTTCACTGTCTTTATTCCTTTCTTGAGAAAAATATCGTAATATTAACATGTTTAATTCAGTTGTTAGTACATAAGGTTAGCGTTGAAAAATTCCTGTTTCGATTTTTCCTTTGTCTCTAACATTGGGGCTCGAAAAACCTGACTTTCTTTCAGCTGCTCAAGAAATACTTCGACTGTT
>Ga0209629_10003480_pt1 | contig 11288 bp, 9 predicted proteins | sample TergutCu122P5_FD_187286 | JGI IMG/M metagenome (GOLD analysis project Ga0209629, IMG submission 187286) | Cubitermes ugandensis P5 segment gut microbial communities from Kakamega Forest, Kenya - Cu122 P5 (SPAdes) (version 2) | ecosystem: Host-associated > Arthropoda: Insects > Digestive system >...
TCCAAACAAAACCAGTGCAAACAAAAAACGAATCGTCAATTTCATGTTTTTCTCCTCTGCAGTATTGAAATCATGTAAGATGATATGGAAACACCTGTCATCATTACCCCCTATTTTATCCAGAATTTTATAAATGACCATCATGGCCGATCAATACCGATTGTCAAAAAAGGCAAAAATAAAATTCGGGAAAAACAACGGTTTGTGGTGTCATCCCAATAGAAAAACGACGTTTCCGTGCAAAATTCCGCTCAAGTATACCGGAGTCGGTAGGAACGGTAGCCTTCGGCCTCGCGCAACCGCCCTGCGTAGCAGGGCTTCCGTATCCAGCTTCAGGAATTTCTAACCGTTTTGAGTATATAACAAGCATACCCTATCATTGTGACTTTTGAAGAGCAGAACAAAAAATCGGCGGATTTCGCAAAGTTGGTCGAGACACAACTCCCGGCGTTGCTTTTGTTTGCGCGTCAATGGCCGCATGATTCGGCGGAAGACATCGCCCAGGAAGCGTTCATTCGATTGCTGAACGAAAAAGAATGGCCGGAAAACGTGACAGCATGGTTATTTACGGTCGTGCGAAATCAATCGAACAATCATTTACGCAACGAAAAACGACGCAAAAATCGGGAAATCGATTCCGCAGAATCGAAAACCAGATTGTTTGTACAAAATGAGCAAAACAGTAATTTTAACGAAGAGACGGAAAGACTGATTGAACAGTTGGAGCAGTTGCCATTGGAAAACCGGGAGGTGATTGTCGCAAAAATCTGGGGAAATCTCACATTTGCACAAATCGCCGCAATGACAGACAGTTCAACAAGTTCCGTGCATCGAATTTATCAGGCAGGGCTTGCGCTTTTGCAAAAAAGGCTCGAAAAATCATGAAAAACGAACTAAATATCGAACAATTGGAAAAACGGCTCGAACAATTGCAACCGGCGAGAAACGACACGTTGGCGGCAAAAATTCTGGCGGCTGCAAAAGTCAATGGCACTTCGAACGGGTCTGCCGGAACGACGGTTTTCCCGAGCATGGTGTCCGACACCCCTCTTCCGGCTCAACATGCCAGTTGCTTTGCGTCGACACTCCCGCTTTTGACCGGCCTCATTGGCGCAGTGGTCGGAGCGGCGGCAATGTTTTTTGCGGTGACGCTATTCGTGCCACCGAAAGTCGAAATTCGCGAAATCGTGTGGGTCGTTCCTGCGGAGATTTCCGCGACTGAAACGGCGACGGCAACGAAAAAAATTCCGGATGCCGAAAAAAATTCCGGATGCCGAAAAAAATCACCGGTTTCCGACGAAAAAAAACCGGCTCGCGCATCGCAATCGCCGAACTGGCTCCTTTCGTGGCTGCCGTTTTCGTTTGAGCGACCGGTCAGGAACGTGTCGACGGAGACGCTGCCCGACATCGACGCACTGTTGGCCGAACACGAAGCGAATACAAAACGAATGCTTGCCAGTCAGGCGTTCCAGCGGAACACCGTAACGCAAACGGTCCGTTACGTTCGTGACCCCAACGAACCGCGTCTTTCGCCGAAAGAGTACCGCGAACGTTTCGAATCATATTTACAATAAAACAAGATCAACCGTTAGCGGTCGAACTTGTTCGACACCACAAATCTCTATGGAGAAATCTCATGAAACAATTGCCGCTCTTTATTATGATTGTCGCTCTTTTGGCGGCGTCGGTTCGGGCAAATGAGCCGCAAGAGGAAATCAGGCTCCCGGCACGCGAATCGTATCGGGCACCTTACGACAAATCCAACGATGATGCGTTCAAAGGCCAACACGTCAAAATCACCGTGACGCCGGCAACGTTTCCGTATCCGTTGCTCAAGTACCGGCTGCACACCTTTTCGGCGGAGTTCGAATCGGGAAACGCCGCCCCGCTTTACCAGCAGGCATACATGGAATTCACGCGGATTCAAAGCGAACGCATGGAAACGGTCTACAAGTCTAAAGAGTACGTCGAACTGAAACTTGCGGACGATTCCGAGGGTGCAATGCGTCTTGAAATTGAGAAATTGAAATTCAAGGCGTTCCCGATCCCGGCACTGAACGGGGAGGCTTCCAAAATGACGGACGTTTCGATCACGCCGGAGCAGGAAGCGGCAATGTATCAAAACCTGGATTGCGTGTTCCGGATTCTCGAAAGGGCAAGCCGGCAAAGTTATTGCGATTGGAGCGACCGTATCCAATACCACGGGATTGCGACATTGCTCCGATATATCGACGAAGCGAGAACGCTTGCCCGATATTTGCAGGGAAAAGCGAATTGGGAAATCCGCAACGGCAAGTACGACGATGCCGTCAAAACGATCCGGGTCGGTTTCATGATCGGCAACCATGTCGAACAGGACCCGTTCCTCATTTCCACGTTGGTCGGGAGCAATATTCACGGCATGATCCTTTTCGAACTGCGAACGCTGGAAAGCCAGCCGGACGCCCCGAACCTTTATCCTGCGCTCACCCAGGTGTATTTCCCCGGCAATGCGGTCCAGAACGGCATGCAGAATGAACTGGCGTTTCTTTGGTCAAAAAAAGAGACGTACAAAGGTTTCGACAACATCGACACGTTGTCGGCGGACGAATGCAGGATGTATTTTGACGATGTGATCGATTCATTCCTGATATGGGTCAACGTGAATCCGGAAAGTAACACTTACAAATTTTCAAAACCGGTCTTTTGCACGCTTCTTTATCCGTTTGCCCGCGACCGGTTGCTGCAAAAAGGGATGAGTGAATCCGAAATCGAAGCAATGCCGGTCCACCAGGTGGTGACGCCGTATTTACTGGAGAAAATCAAAGGGAAATATGACAACCTGATCGTGTTGTCGTCGTTTCCCTCCGGAGCGACACACACGGCGATTTCAGCGGACGATCTGTTTTTCAGTGGCATCAAGACGCCGGTCGATTTTTTTCTGTATAACGTGCTTCCGTCGTCATACATGGTCCGAAGTGCGTTTCTCCGTCAAAAACAGACTTGCGAACTGATGAAAATCACCGAAGCGATTCGTTATTACGCCGCCGCGCATGACGGAAAACTCCCGGAGAGCCTCGACGCGATCAAGGAAGTCCCCGTGACGACCATCGACCCGCTTTCCGGACAGCCGTTCGGTTACAGCATCGAAGGGAACACCGTGTTGATCGATTACACGAACAATGACAAATCGCGACTCGAAATCACGGTCAAAGGAAGTGAAAAGTGATAGAACACGCCCCGTAGGGGCATTGTATATTAGCCTAGGGCAACGCCCTGGGAAAAGAGTCCCCCATAAAATGATCACGCCCTGAAAGGGCAGTGGAAATGTTGTTTTTGAGAGTCGTGGTTCCCTTGCCCTTACGGGGCGGCTGTTATTTTTATGTGTATCGTAAACCCAGGGCGGCGGCGAGTACGCCTTGCCTTGGGCTAATATCCGCTGCCCCTAACGGGGCGAAGACTCCCATGTCAATCCGTGAACAAATACCAACATTTCCAACAGTCCAAATCAATATAAGGAAATAAAAATGACATCATTCACCAGAATATTTTTTACCGCGTGCCTGATGGCCGGCATTTGCCTTTCGGCGGCGGCACAGGAAAACACGGACGCAAACACAAGTACAACGGTCAAGTCGTTGGCCAAACTGCTTGACGCCGACACGATTTTTGTCCTGCACGTCGATTTCACGAAAATCGACACCGACAAGGTGTTCCGCAACAATCGTGCATTGTTCGACAAATCGATGAACTCGCTCGGCATGACCGACGACGACAAGGAACAGCTTCTCGTGGCCGTCGTGCCGGACGAAAAAGAACGGGAATTTGTCAAAAACCAGGACCGGCTGTCCGGCATCGTTTCGGCGGGCAAAACGTTTCTCACCGAAACGCTCGGCGTCAAGGAAGCGTTTGCCACGCTCAAAATCGACGGTCGCTCGTTTGTGACGTTGACGGCGGCGATCCCGATGCACGACGGGCTTAACACGGCGATGCTCGACACGCTGCTCGCGCGAGACGCTCACTATATGCATTGTGCCGATGCCGATTTTTATTGGATCACTTATGATTCGAACGCCAAACAAAACGACTTAAACGCGGACAAAACCGCCGAAAAAATCAACGTCGTCAAAGTCAGGGAACGTCCCGAACTGATCGAAGCGTTTCATGCGGTCGAGGGTTATCCGATTCGACTGCTGTACGCCGCACCGAATTACGTCAAGCGAACGGTCGACGAAACGTTTCCACCAATTGCAAAACCGTTCGACAAGATCGAATTCAAAAAATTCCTGACCGGCATTCGCTGGAAAGCGGTCGGCATTGACCCGGAACAGCCGAAACTGTTCGCGGTCGGCGAAGCGGAAACGGAACTCGACGCCCAGGTCATTTATCATTCCGATCGCGAATGGCTGACGATCCTTGCGCAAACGCAAATTGCCAAATTGAAACAATACGCAAATTCCCTGGCGGACGAGCGAAAAAAGGTCGATGAGGGAGTGCGGAACATTTTTGACGCGATAATCGCTTCGGGCACTTACCAAACGCTTGTCGACGGAGAAAAACTGCAGGCCGCGCTGGATCGAATCATCCCGAAGCCGGAAGGAAAACGTTTCACCGTGACATGGGACGGGAACACCTTGCAAAACGCGGTGCAAATCGCCGGGCCGGTGGTCGCGGAGATCATCCGGTCGCGTGGGCATGCCTTGCAACGAATGCAGGTCGCCAATAACATGAAAGCCATCGGACTCGGCATGTTCATTTACCACGACGTTTACAAGAAATTCCCGCCGGCGTACACCGTCGACAAAAACGGCAAGCCGCTGCACAGTTGGCGCGTGCTGATTCTCCCGTACATCGGACAGGAAGAGTTGTACAAGCGCATCCGGCTCGACGAACCGTGGGACAGCGAATACAACAAGCAGTTCCACAACGTGAAAATTCCGACGTACTTCAACCCGTATTGCAAGTCAAACCAAAACGCCGGCGACACGAACTTTTGCCTCGTCACGGGGAATAAAACGTTCGGCCAAACCAACGGCGAAGGGATCAGCATCTCAAAACTCACCGACGGAACCAGCAACACGATCATGGCCATCGAGCGTCAAAAGCCGGTTTGCTGGATGGCACCGGTCGACATCAAACAGGAAGACGCTTTCCTCGGTTTTTACCAAAAAGACGAAGGGATCGGCGGTGATTATCCCGGCGGCGTCAACGTCCTGGGCTGTGACGGTGCCGTTCATTTTTTGAGCGATACGACTGATTTACAAAAACTGAAAGCACTGATGACCATCTCCGGCGGCGAATCGGTCGGGTTCTAGGCGGTCATTTTTAACGCGGAAGTGCGGAAAATACGGCTTTTTTTGAAATATTTTCCGCGTATTCCGTCTTTCCGCGTCTTCCGCGTTGAAAAAATTGTTCTCAATCATCTCGCCGAATCGACGCGGATGTTGCAGTCGGGCAATGATTCGAGAAAATCGCGTCCGTAATTCTGCGTGTGGATGCGGGGATCAAGCACGACGATGATCCCCCGGTCGGTTCGGGTGCGAATCAGCCGGCCGAATCCCTGTTTGAATTTAAGAATGGCGTGCGGCAGTTGAAAATCGCGAAACGGACTGCCACCCGCCCGTTCGATCGCTTCGAGTCGCGCTTCGACGAGCGGCTGGCTCGGCACGAGAAACGGCAACTTGGTGATGATCACGTTTTGCAAAGCGTCGCCGGGCACGTCGACCCCTTGCCAGAAACTGTCGGTGCCGAAAAGAACGCTTCGCGGCGTACTGCGGAATTGCTCGATCATTTGCGTTCGGGGCATCCCCTCGCCCTGGGTCAGCAGTGGCATGTTTTGTTCGGCCAGCCACGAAAGCAGCGTCGCCGACGTTTTTCTCAGTTGCGTGTAATTTGTGAAAAGCACGAACGCGTGACCGTCGGTTTCGACGAGGTAACGTTGCAGCATCCGGTTGAGTTGACGTTGGTGCTCCTGTTCCGGGGCGTTCGGCGGAAGCATTTCCTTGACCAGCACAAGCGTCGCCTGTTTTTTGTAATCGAACGGACTGCCGACCGATTCCGTGCGCACGTCGGTCAGCCCGACACGACTCTTGAAAAACAAAAACGCGGAATTTTGCGATTTGCGATTCCCATTTTTCACCGGAAGTTCCGCGTTTTGTACTTTGCGTTCCGCGTTTTGCGTCGAGAGCGTTGCACTGGTCATGATGACCGATGGCACCTTGTTAAACAGGTGTTCGCGGAGGATCGGGGCGACGTCGACCGGTGCCGCTTCGAGTACGACTCGCGTTTTTCCCCGTTGCGTCGTGAAACGCTCGACCCAGTACACGAGCGAATCGTCCGTTTGATTGACCCAGATTTCGGCGGAAGTCGCCAGGGTGACGACTTTGTTGCGTGCGGCGGTCAGCTCAAGTTTTTGATCCTGCTCCGGCGTTTTATCGATGCAATCGCGCAGCCTCGACGAGAGTTTCCGCAATCCTTCGGTGAGCGGATTGCGGACGATCCCCGGTTCATGGACGCGACCGTTCCCGCCTGGCCGTTCGTCGAGCCAGTTCGAAATATTCTCGAAAAAATTCGACGCACGAATACCGCATTCGAAGACCGCCTCCTGCGACGGCGGGTGATGCGTGCGGGCAAGCAAACCGCGATGCATCCGTTCGTTGTAGAGCTTGTTGAGCAGGTAATCGACCTGTCCCTGCGTGATGCTCATGCCGAGATGATCGGCGGCGGCCTGTTCCATCGTGTGCGCTTCGTCGAACACGAGGGCATTGTAAAGCGGCAAAAGACTGCCGCCTTGCCGGCGAACGGCAAGATCGCTGAAAAGAATCGCGTGATTGACGATGATCAACTGGGCGTTGGCGATGCGGCGTCGCGACTGCTGGTAAAAACAGGTTTTCTCGAACGGGCAAACCTTGCCGAGACAATTGCCGATTTCGCAGGCGACATCATCCCAGACTTGCGGCTTCGGTTGCGGGTTGAGGTCGGACAGCGAACCGTCGCCGGTCGTCTTTGCCCATTCGTTGATCCGCACCAGTTCGTCGATGTCATCGTCTTCGAAAAGCGTCATGGTCCGTCTTGCCGCATTTTCGAGACGTCGCAGGCAAATGTAATTCGAACGCCCCTTGACCAGCACGGCACTGAATTCGTAAGGCAGAATCGCGCTCAGGAATGGGATGTCTTTCGTGATCAGTTGCTCCTGCAAGCTGATCGTGTGCGTCGAAACAACGACGCGCCGCAATCCTTTCGGGCGGCTGTTTTCGAGTGCGGCGATTTCGTCAAGGTCCGCGTTGGCCGCGTCGATTTTCGACCTCGGCGGACTGTCAGTATGTATCGCGTCGGCATGTTCCGGCTGCTCCTGCAAACGGACCTGTTCTTCCACGGCATACAAAATCGCCGGCACGAGATATGCAAAACTTTTGCCGACCCCCGTTCCCGCTTCCACGACAAGGTGCCGGTTGTTTCGTATCGATTCGCAAACAGCCCGCGCCATGTCGAGCTGTCCCTGCCGATGCTCGTACCTGGCCAACCGGCGAGCAATGATTCCTTCCGGGCCGAGAATGTCGTTGACTGAAAACATGCTTTCCTTTGATAAAAATCGACGTGGGCTTTTACCGGAACGTTTTCATCAAGAACAGCAGCCCGGAGCGTAAGTGACGGGTTAAACTGAGACACTTCCGATAAACCGGCCACTGACGTTCCCGGCTGCTGTTCTTGTTCCAACCGCATTGCGCTGTCGTGTGAAAGACATGCTCTCAATAACGCCCGGTGCTATATGGCATAGGCGTTGCCTGAAAAAACGGATGAAGATTCGGCCAGTCCATCGCATCGACCGCTTCCACGCTTTGCTTGAAAATTTCAAGCGGCTTGAGCGTATGCGGTGTTCCGTTTTCCGGGGCTTGTTCGAGTACGACGTGACACTGGCTGGACATCTTCTCGCCCAAAATGTCCAAAACGCGGCTGTGCTTGAAATCGGCATCGGCGACAAACGTTTCGGTCCAGACGCCGTTTTGAGATTGCCGCAAATGCAGCTCGGCGACGCGATCACCGTACAACTTGGCATGATCGTACACGCTGACGGCGGAATTCCCCGACGCGCGATACGACCAATGCGTGTCGAAACAGAGCCAAACGTTTTTCGGGTCGGTGTCGTTCATGAAACTGTGAAACTCGCGACCGGCAAACTGCAATTCGGCCGTGTGGTAGTGCATCGCCAGCTTCACTTTCATGGCGGCCAGCGCCGCGCCAAGCACGTTGAGATTGAGATTCTGCCGGTCCAGTTCCTCGTCGGTTTTCCCTTCCTTTACGGCAGTGTTGGCCACGATGATCTTGACGCCGGACTTTTTGCCTTCCTGGGCGATCGCGATGACCCGTTTGATTTCGTCGAGCGCGAGTTTTTCGTCATGCAGGTTCGGACTTGTATAAACCGATTTCATCCCAAGACCGGCTTTTGCCAATGCATCGGTGTATAACTTGAGTTCGTCCGGATGATTGACCGTCGCTTCGACCCCCGCAAGCCCCGCTTGTTTCAGTTCGGCGAAACAACTGTCGATGTTTTTCAGCAAGTCGATCCCTTCCCTCGCGTAAAACGTGGTAAGCGTGTATTGATTGATGTAAACGCCCTTGTCCCGAATTTCGCTCTCGGTGAAGTTCATTGACAGGGCATTCGCTTCGGTCGGCGTCAGCAACGCCGGTGATGCCGTCAATGTCGCGCCGGCGACCAGAGCCGCGCTTTTCAGAAAATTTCGTCGATCATGTTTCATAATAAGTTCTCCGTTTTGAAATGATTGTTTGACAGATTTGAACGTCGATCTTCGATCGACCGCTAAAATGAATATCTGTCCCCTTATTTTCCGGCCAGTTTGCGGAACGCTTCGATGCCGCGGGCGATTGTTTCGTCGGACGCCGCATACGAAATCCGGAAATGCGTGTCCCGGCTGCTGAAGACGTTGCCCGGAATGATCAGCATTGAATATTCGGTGATCGCCTTGTGCACGAATTCGGTCGCGGTTCCCCACGGGGCTTTCGGGAACATGTAAAACGCGCCGCCGGGCTTGACGACTTCGTAATAATCTTTGATGCCGTCGTAAAGCATGTCGCGTTTGCGCTTGTAAGCGGCGATTTCTTCGCTCATGTCGCAGGTGACGGCGGTCATCGCGGCCCACTGCATCGGTTGCGGGGCGCACACAAACGTGTATTGCTGGAACTTGAGCATCTGTTCGATGATCTCGCTCGGTCCATGCGCGAACCCGACGCGCCAGCCCGGCATCCCGTAGGATTTGCTGTAACCGCCGAGCACGAACGTCTGATCGTTGAATTTTGCGGGGGAAGTGAACGGCTCGTGACAAAACATGTCGTAAATTTCATCGCTCACGAGCAACACGTTTTTCTCTTTCGCCAGTTTGGCAACCTCTTCCGCGACTTTGGCCGAAGCGACCGCACCGCTCGGATTGGCCGGCGAGTTGAACAAAATGACTTTCGTTTTCGGCGTGATCGCGTCGGCGATTTTTTGCACGTCGAACACGAAATCGGGATACGTGTCGATGAGCACCGGCACGCCGCCGAGCATTTTGGTGAGTGCTTCGTACATGACGAAGTACGGGTCGAACATGATGACCTCGTCGCCGGGATTGACCGTCGCCATGAGCAACAGCAACAACCCGCCGCTCGTGCCGCTTGTGACGAACACCTTTCTATCGGCGTGTTGATATTTCGCGTCCACCTCTTTTTGCAAATACGATAGCAGCGGCGCGATCCCCTGCGTCGGCGAGTACCCGTTTTTGCCGTTCATGATCGCGTCGCACGCCGCCTGCTTTGCCGCAGGCGGAACGTCGAAATCCGGCTGCCCGATCGACAGATTGATCGGATTCTGCAACTTCGCCCCCAAATCAAACACCTTGCGTATTCCCGACGCCTCAAACGAAAACGCCCGCTTTGATAACCATTGGTTTGTCATGATTTTTGTTTATCCAAAAATTGTTGAAATGAAAATGATTTGTAAAATGATGGTGGTAATGTTTATCTCAGCATCCATGCACGAATGGAATGCCAGATCAACATACATATCAGAAACCCCATGGAAATGGGGAAATAAACATCTTCCAAAAAATCTTCTGTTGGAGAAATTCTTGTGAATCTCATCATCAGGAAGGTCAATGCAAACCAAAGAAAAAACATCCGCAGTGCTCTTGCATTGAGCCGGTATTGCCATTCGACATTTTCTTCGGTAATCCTGAGAAAAAAATTGTATTTGGCTGGTATCGGATAACGTGTGACACGATAATATAATACGCTTATTAAAGTGATGGCCGCCGCTGAAATGATTGCCGAACTTCGGTCAAATCGAATCGGATAACTTTCCGGAAAAACAAACGAACCAAGTGCGATTCCCCACAAGGCAAGCACAAACAAACCGTTGATCACGTCCAACACGAGGTCGAAAGCGTTCGGCTTAAGGTAAATCCTGCCGGCTTTTTGCATTTCATTTTCCATTTGGGTTTACCTTATCTTTTGTCGAATCCTTCTGGGATTGCGTTGTGGATTTCCGCGATCACAGATCGCGGCTCGTAGGCTTCATCCCCGGCTCTTTGGTTGATTTTTTTATTCTCCGGCGTCCCATGCCCCCGGTCGGATCGTCTCGACGAGTTCTTTTGCGTTTTCCATGTTGGTTGTCAGTACAATTTTGTCTTTTGAAATGTTCGGATTCCAAATACTGTAAACCACATTCCCGGCAGCGTAGTAGCCGCCTTGAACCCGCAGACCGTTTCGGGGAAGCGCGAATTGCGTTCCGTCCATCTTGACCAGTCGGATTTCATCGTCGTCCAGGATGATTTCGTCGCCTGCGTGTTGTAATGTCGTCTTTTCAATGTTGCGTATCTTGTAATGGAAAAAAAACAATATTCCAAACCAGAAAAAACATGCCAACAATATCTGCAGGTGATCAAATAAAAAACGGGGATCACGGATGGTTGCCCCCATCAACAGCAAAATGGGAATGCCGAGCAATATGCCACCACAACCAATCGCCCGGCGTCGTCCCGCCTTGGCAACAGTGTCGAGGGTTGCCCGGGTGTAATAACATCGGATCATTTTCACTCATCCTGAAATTGCGTTGCATTTCATCCTTTGGATCATTGTATTCTTTAGTTCATTCTTGTATCGCAAGATTATTCTCCGGCCATGTCGAGGATTTTTCGCTCCATGCGTTGGCTGAAATAAAAACCGATTTCACGCAACGTTTCGATCATGGGACGGATTTCTTTAATGAAACCGCGTACAACTGCCACAACAGTTCAAGTCCCGCCGTTTTTTCGATG
>Ga0209629_10003483_pt1 | contig 11286 bp, 9 predicted proteins | sample TergutCu122P5_FD_187286 | JGI IMG/M metagenome (GOLD analysis project Ga0209629, IMG submission 187286) | Cubitermes ugandensis P5 segment gut microbial communities from Kakamega Forest, Kenya - Cu122 P5 (SPAdes) (version 2) | ecosystem: Host-associated > Arthropoda: Insects > Digestive system >...
CACACACACACACACACACACACACACACACACACACACACACACACACATAAACTATTCGAGAGGAAATGATACAGCATTTCAGTCAGGTAAAATCAAGATCCTACATTAAGAGTGATTCAGGAAGCTGCCAAACTTCATGAATACATTAACTGATGGTAAAAAAATATAATAATAATAATAATGAAATAAAAAATTCATATTCAGACAGTCTCAGAATTCATGCAGTTACAGAGCAAGTTAAAACCATATCAGAAGTAAGAAATTTAATTTTAAAAAGTTACATAAAAATATCTGTACCAGTACCAGGGGTTCTTACCCAAGGCTACAGCTGCTGGGGTATGAGGCAAAACACTTACCCCAATTTGTATGACTTCATTGTGTATGTAGGGAAAACTGTACCTCCAAAATAAATGTTACCATTATTAGCAGCTCTTCAGAATGTTTGCCTGTGACCCGAAGAAACATTTGAGCACAGTGTACTATTGAAGCAGATTGTGATGATGTGTGCTGCTGTGCATTCAAGTTACACACGAACACTCTGAGCAGCCTTCATAACAATTTTCATAACAAACCCTTATCTCAATAAACGTTTGTTATGAAACATGTCATCTGAAGGACACAGATACATGACAGAATTGACAAGAAAATGGATGGGTGGTTGTTGCCAGACAGACAGAGTACACAAATTTCATGTGCCTACAGAGTTAAAAACAAAACATGAAGTGCAGCCCTAACAGTTCCACTCACAGAAGTGTAGTTGCTCCCACTGAACACAGATTATAAGATACTATAGTGAACTTCTTACAGCTTACAAATAGAAATTTGAAAATCATATTTACACATAACCTCAAAAACAATTAATATCAATATAGATTCTTTTCTATAAATTGGTCAATATCCCTTACTTAGAAGATTTTTATAAACTCATTTTTTATATGTGTAAATGCCTCACTGGACATTACTTGCCAATAGAACTTGTTTAACATCAATTTTGAAAGCTCCCCACTGTACAATGCATTACAAAATACTTCAATTTGCTAAATATATACTTGTATATATACATGGACATTATGGCTTTATACACAGATGACCCTGACAATGGCCTGAGGGCAAAATCATGTTTGCCAATATACGGTATGAAATTTGTTGTAAAGAAACAATAAACGTGACTGAGACATGAGTGTATCTCTACAGTACGGCTAATGGGAAATGTTCATCTTGCATTGCAGTTACTGGCAGCCAGCAAGAGGCAGAGCCACCCTCTGGTAGTGGAGCTCTACACAAGCTGAAGAGCTGTAAGAACTCATGTTGCTCACAATCAGCACGTAAGGTGAGGACCAATATCTTCCCTTACCCCAGATCCAGCACTATAAAATGAATTCCACATGGAATATCTATACTTTAGGATAGATGACAGATAACTGAACAGAGTATCACAGAGAGAATGCACCTTCTATATTAGGGGCCAGGATGGCATAGCAGTGAAGAGGGTGAATCACTATGGGCTTGATGGACCAGGGATTGAACCCCAGTGGGGGTAGGGGATTTTCTCTTCTCATCCATCCAAACCAGCCATGAACCCCACCCAGCCACCTCTACAAGTACTTGGGCTCTTTGCTAGGGATATTGTGTGCGAGGCATGGTACTGACCACCCATCTCCCATCTAGTGCCAAGTTTAGGAATGAGTAGAGTTATACCTCTAGTCATCCTCTGTGACTTCATTGAAGGTTATAAGGAGACCTTTACCTCTTAGCTTCTTCCATGCTGGCAACAGTAAAATGTGGCATATCCATATAGCATACCTCTTTCTCAGACACTGTTAAGACAATGGTTAAAAAATTCTGCAGGCATGCAGAGCACTTTTTGTAATATAACTAACTGATACATTCTGGAGCAGATAAAAGTACAAACATATTTGTTTATAAATTTTCCTGGCAATCAATACTTTTTCAACATATTTGACACACAAAAAAATATAGATTTTCCTTATTTATTAATTTGTTATTTCATACATGCCTAGCACCTTCCAAAATAGTGTTCAAACATACTGAAAATGTTCATGATCACGTGATGCACAGTCCCTTAGATAAGGGTACATTTGTCTTTAAAACATTTTGGAAAATGACATGTTAAGACTACAGCATTGCACTGACCTCAAAATATCCTGCTCCATGTTCAGAATCATCTTGGTTATCAGCATTGTCTCTGGCTGGCTTCATGTTCCGTGCATGCTGTCCTGCCTTCTTTGATAACGGTACAGAATATGATCTACACTTGTCACATGGATATTGTCCATTTCCATTCAGCACTTCACTATACTAACACCAAGTTCTATACCTTACTTCTGCCGTACTTTAACTTTGCCCGCATTCCTCTCATTGAATGTGAGTAGAGAATCACACATATGCAACAAACACAGTTTTGGGGATATTATGTGTTGTTCCATATGACGATGTTGCAGGACTCAGGATCCTGCATTTTTCCATGTACACTTTTAAGCAAGAAGTCTGCAGTGAACAATGGCTTTGTAGCAGTGGCAACTGCAATTGCAATGAATGTTTTTGGCTAGACTCTCCCTGGTCATTATGGTATGGCTGGATTTACCCTGTGAAGTCTCCCCAATTATTTCTGTTGTTTTATGGAGCTGCATAGTACTGTATGTATCCAGAACCTCCAGAGATTTCTTATTATAACTAAGGAAAGTTTTAACCAAACATGTTAATATAATTGCCTTCTATAAATTTTAAGTAACAGCATGCCAGACACCTTCAAATGAAGGGCAGCCATTACCTATGTTGGGTTGCAAACAATGATACCACTTGTAACATCTGTGACAGTTATTTAGGCAAGTACTAGAAGTATCCAGGAAGCTGAGGCTGTATTAAATGTCAGCAGAATATGGTGACTGCAAACATAAACGTTTGTCCCTAACATGGAAACTCAAACCCTAACCTTTACAAGTTAATTTTCCTTTGTCATCATAAAATTTGTAACACAAAAACTGAAATTCTAATCTCCCTGTATTAAAAGTCACTTTATTGTGTCAATTTAAAGCTTCCCTAATGACAATAAAAACTCAAAGCGTAACATAAGTTGATTACAAATGATTTTATTTTTCTTTTGTCAAAATAGTTCTGTTACCAAAATGAAAACTCAATGCCTGACATTAGAAAATTACAAGTTATATCCAGCAGGCACACAGTACTGTGACTCAACATTCTGTGAGTCTTCAGTTGGTGACCTTCAACTAAACTGACACATAGATATGAATAGTATTGAATCCAGCACAGGATTTACATATTGCAATTGACATAATCAATTTTATTCAAATACAGTTGTGGAAAACCAGTAACACTGCTTGCCGGGATTAGTGAATATTTGTAACACATTATGTCTGAGATGACAGAAATAATCCTGGGCATATTATTCCCCAGTTACTATAGTATGGTTACATTTAGACCATGAAACCTTCCCTTTAGATTGGATTCCATGGTGGAATTCTTAACCTCTACAAATTTTGTTGAAACAAACTGAAGAGAAATCCTGTATCACTTTTTCCTACATATCAGTACTTAACCTAAGTTTCATGTAATAGTAATTATGCAATTATTATTATTATTATTTGCTCTCCCTTTACATGTGAGAGATTTACCATCCGGTTTTGCACCCATCAGCTGGAGGAGTCTCCATTCTACTGTGAACATGTCCCAAACATTCTAATTATTCAACCTGTATTCACACAGTCCAGTTTCTGTTACCTATGTCAACCCTTTGCTGTTACCATCTGCTGCATATTTACTGTGCATGACTCCATTCATACAACAGAACATGGAACATACCCACTGATCCTGATACCTCCAAGCAACCGCCAATGCCCTGAAAATTTATACTGCATCCACTCCTTTCACTATGTTATATTTGCTTCCCATTGTTCTTTATATGTTAATATGTTTAAAAATATTTAGTAAGGACCTCAACGTCTTAACATGTCTAGTCAAACGCTGCATTTTAATTACTTCGTTCACACACAGTGTCAAGTACCGCCAGAGAAACAAATGACATATTCTTATACGCTTCCATGCTATCACGGAAGTTCACACCAAACGTGAAATGGGGAACATAAGATTACAAGAAATACCCAGTGGAAATGGTAGTGGGCATGGCACTAAGAAGTGGTATTTTGAATCGGCACTTGAACTCTTCAAACATGGTTCAAGTAAGAAATGTCACTGCACTTTTATTTACAGAACAAGCCGAAAACTACTAAAACCAGTGAAAATAACAGAAACTAAATGCATTTTTTCACTCCAAACCACAACACCCCCCCTGGTACAAAAATATTAATATGGAGACTTAACTCACTGCACACAAATAAAAGGCCTTAATCAATGGCTCAGTGAAAGCCCAAATGGCTAACTTGTAAGTCTGACTGGACCTTCTCCAATTACTTTTACCCATTTTGGCATTTAAACAAAATTCCATTTCTCAGGAAATTTAAGACCCAGACTATGAGGATGACAGGGATAAAATTCCTTAGAGTTCAGGCTGCTGAGAACACAAGCAGAAATTTCTTGATGAAACAAGACTAACAAGTTCTCAAGAAGGACTTTTCTATGGGTAATAAAATTATATTCAATTGCATGTTTTATCTCAACAGATTTACTTTGGAGTCTGTGTTACTATTTGCGTGACTGCTTCCTGGGTTGGAGCTACCCACTGCATCAAGTATCTGTACCTCCGTCAACCTATTACCAGCACTGGCTATTCAAACAAGAACACCACAGTACACCACCACTTTGTAAGTTGCAACTCTCTTCATAAAAACGTGAAACAAAAACTTAAAAAAGACTGCACTTGTCATGAACTTAAACTGTCATTATATTGGCATTTTTTTCCACAATCGCATATGACGTGTATTGAGGTTGGCGCTAAAATAGAATAGATCTGAAGATACTTCAGATAAAATAGCTCAATTTAATGCATTCCTTGCACAAAACTCAAGGCACACATGGAGTCTGTGTTTACTCACCAGCAAGATTTATCTCCAAAACTAATAAATTTAATTTGATGAAATTTTTTATTGAAAATCTACAGTAAAATTTGCTATATGTACTGCATTTTGGTTTCCACATGTTCAGAATATTCCTCACTATGCAAGAAGTCAAACTCAAATATGGTTAATTTCACAAATATGATGACTTTGTGAAGTAGGCCAGCAAAGTGTAGTCGGTCGGGGATAAAAATCCTGGTGGGGGGCCAGATTTTCTGCACCTGTACAGACCAGTCCTGATGACCATCCAGCCTCCTGTACAATGGCTATCACATCTGTTTCTCACCTCATTTGGTTAAAGAAAGAGTAAAACTATGCCTCTACTCCCCCTCCGGGCCTCCACGGCCTGTCAGAGGGTGAACTTTACATTTACCTTTTACTCGCCTTGCAAGAAGTGTTTGTTATATGAACTATAGATTTTTGTTATGATATATTGTATTTAAATTGGCCCTGGGGTTGACCCAGCCTCTAACAGAAACGAGTACCAGGAATATTTCCTGGGGGGTAAAGGTGGCTGGTGCATAGGGCTGACAACCTTACCACCTTCATGTGCCGACTGTCTTGAAATCTGGGAGCCTCAACCTCCTGGAACCCTCGCAGCCTGTCAAGGGCTGTAATGGGATTGCTTTACTTTTCTAATATTGTATTTATATCAGTTTTATGTAACAGCTAGTATTTGGAAAGAAAATAATTTTCAGTGTGTATGAGTGTATAGTTAATATCGATAGTGAGATTCGGTTTCCAGTTTTAGATGTGCAATAAATCAAGTACTGTAAGCACAAGGCACTTGCTGATCACACAGGTGGTGCCCTACAATGCTCCATTCTTCACCACATGGTTCTGCACTAACTGGACAGTACTTTTCTTCCCACTCTACTTCATTTTTTGTTTGATATCAACCAAGTGTGAGTCACCTGGAAACATCCTACAGGAAAGTGTGAGGAATTTTCGTGACAAGGGCTTCACTGCAGGTAAATTTAAGACACATCACTCACTGAATGCAATAGTGGCACAATCCAAAAATTGCCCATTTGTTGTTAATACTATGATTGAGCTAAAAAATATAACAAATAAATCCAACAATAATGGCATCCAGTAGGGTATATTTCAACTAACAAGTGTGCTGGTATGGTTGGATGTAGTTCTTATATTTTTCAGATCAATCATAGTACTAACCCCAAATTGCATTTTTTGGATTGTGCTGCTATTGAAATTAGTGAGTGATATAGAGAAGCATACAAAAGATTCACTAATATTTACATTCTTTTGCATGTCTGTATATTATTTCAGATAAGTTCATGCAACCAAAATCATCCTGCAGTATTAGAGTGTAATAATTTGAATATGCAGATCATTTTTAAAAAAACTTTAAATGTCACTTGATAGTACAATTAATAGGGTTAGTTATATGATCATTCTGCATTCTGGGATATGTGCTATTTCATTTGGTATATAGGAATCATTGTTTCAGAGAAACTTGATTCATCCATCATTAGGGTACTTTTTTAACTACTATTCTTTCCAAAACATGCTTAATGGTACTCAAATGAAAAATTAAAAGACACTGAAAGTCAAAGTATGTAATGTGCCAGTAGATATGTAACTTTGTTCAGGCTTGTAACTACATGTTCTCTTTTAAAAAGTATTGTTACAGGAAGCTCAAGGAGAACAAAGTAACTGTTACTATAACAGGGCATGGTGCAAACATTTGTACATATGAAAATGTATATAAATAAGTGAAATATGCATCTTTGTTTGGAATATTTTTCCATGTATATGTTGAAGAAGGCTTTGAAGAAAAGCACAGTTTACCATGGAGCCTAGTGATAATACAGTTGCATGAGGTAATACACATGTTCTTTCACTGAATGAACATCACAACCACTGAGATATAAAAAATCATAAAGCAGACACTTGGAAAATGTTCTCAAATTTAGCTACCTGGATTACAACTTACCATTTTTGTTACCATTCTAATAATTTACAAGATATTTTGTTGCTATAATAGTATGATAAAAGTTATTAAACACTCTCAATGAATAATTACTTTAGAAATATTGCATATTGATGTGCTTCCATTTGCCAACAGCTCGATTCCTGACCCGCTGCAGTCTCTTCTGTCTGCTCTGGGTTGCCACCAACTACATGTACATCAATTCATTGCGGATCCTTTTGGCCACTGATGTAATGGCATTGTTTGCCACAAATGTGTCCTGTGTATATTTACTGTCATGGGTGATTCTCCATGAACAGTTTGTTGGTATAAGAGTAAGTAGAAAACAAATAGTATTTTAATAACAAACGCCTGTCACTAACATTTAAATTTGTATTTATGGTTTTTGCAAAAACAGTCAATATTGCCTTAAAGGTGTAACTATTTTCAAGAGTTGATTCCATTTCCAGATCGTGGCTGTAATCTTGTGTGACACAGGCATAGCCCTGCTTGCTTATATGGATGGCATCACTGACAGTCCAACACTGGGTGGAGTAGTGCTGGCTGCATCTGCAGCTGCATGTTCTGCAGTCTACAAGGTTAGATTGCCCTAGTCTTTCTCTTATAAACTATATTGAAAGCACCACTATTAAAATGGACTGTGGGTGCAGAAATATCGCATATGCTGGTTTCAATTCTGCAATATTACAGCCGAGGTAATACAAAAGTTGTACCTGTAGTGATGCACAGTCTCATGTATGAACCGATACTGGTGAACAGGGCTATAAATCCACCCATTATAGATTCTGGCAATAGACACAGGACACCCCCCTACTCCCTTTCTACCCTGAAGAAAACAAAAATTGCACTAGACTAAATAGCAGGTACTGGGAAGAAGGTATGGCAATGCTTTGCCTTGTGCACACCGTAAAGAACAGGAGTGGTGGAATAGGTGCCACTCATTCTTCACCTTGGCTCTAGATGAAGGTGAATGGTCAGCTTGGCAACCCCCATTGTCCACTGAATAGGAGGATGGGTCGGCCAGAGAGCCAGACTGGATCATTTGGAGAAGAAACAAATCTCTGACCCTAATGGAAATCTGGAAATAAAACTGTGATATGTCAGTTGTTCTGCCCATAGCCCAGTCACTACCCCAACACACATAAGCATCAGTATTGTACCGTTCACATAAAGAATTGCATCACGTTTTATATGTTATGTTTCACTTCATGTGCCACATCTACAATTTCTAAAGCTGATAAAATAGAATGAAGTGGAACTCTGTATGTGGACATGCTTGTATAAATAATCTGTGTGTAGACAAAAGCTGAAAATGTTGCAGAGAACACAGCATGATAGTTTTCCTTGACTGATTAGAATCTTGAGTTAAAATAAATGAGAAACTCAATATGCATAACTGACTCATTACAGGTGCTATTCAAGAAGGTAATTGGAGATGCCAGTTATGGCCAAGTGTCTCTATTTTTTTCACTCATCGGCCTCTTTAATGCTGCACTGCTGTGGCCTCTATGTCTGGTGCTATACTTCACCAGAGTGGAGACCCTACACTGGGATCAACTGCCATGGTCTGTGTTACTTGCAGCGAGTGGACTCTCATTAGGTATTTCAAAACTGTTCCTTTGTTTCTTCCTTCTCCCTTTCTTTTACAATCTCCCATGCCTTCACTTCACTGCACTACTACTACCTTAACCTCCTCGATCACAACTCTCCATTATATGCGACTAAATAACTAGGCCTTAGATTCCATCTCCTCATACTGTCCCTACAGGATAAATGGAGGACAATTTTTACTGTGTTAAGCACCACCCACCCTGTACTTGAGTATACTGATGCAGTTATAACACCTAATTTAGAGAGATATCTAGCTGGAACTTGAGCCAGGTTACTGGCAACATTTCTTTGCCTTTCCTCTGCCTTGACATGACTGCCTAAATCACATCTGTTTACCATTAATAATATCTTCCCATTCCCTTCATTTCTACATACCTTCTGCACTGAAACAACACTACTGAATGCCAGAAGTGAAAGATCAGGAATCTGCTTCATGATGGGGATGTAATGAGATAAATTCTCAACCGTTAAGTCAGATATTCTGAGAATTTTCATGGTCTTAATCACTCTCTCCAAGTACACATTAGCATATTACCTTAATATTGGCCACAGCACAACCTTTTACATTCACTATATTTAGGCACTCACATTAACTAATGCAGTAGGTGAAGTTTAATAAAACAAATTTAGAAAATACAGCATTACTGTTCAGTTCTCCTAACACCCAACACTGTAAACTGGAATGTATTACAGTTCACATATTCCTGTTCCTGTTTTAGCTGCCAACCTGCTGGGCAACTTCAGTGTTGCAGTAACGTACGATTTGTTCATTACCCTTGGCCTCATCACAGCTGTTCCTGTTTCTGCAGGTAAAGAATATTTTCAGGTATATAAGGCTTGCTAAGTTAAGGGTACTGGGAATAGGATGTATAAAATACAGGTTCTCTTTATGCAATGAATTTTATCTTTTGTTTCATAATATAACTGACTAAATTCCAAACACTGTCCAGTATACTTGTGGCTCACAACTGGAAATGATAGAGTTGCAATATTCTACTTTCTGGTATACAGCAATTTTCTCAGTTGGACTTTTCAATACATGATTGCTTTGTAAAAGCCCATCACCTTCACATGCTATGTCCTGTTCTGGACACTGAGTCATGGCTGTATAAGAGCTACATATGTGTGGGAGGTATGTGAAAATCTAATTCCAGCATATCAAGTCATGGCCACATAAGCATTTGTCTGCTGTGCAGAAAAGAACCATATAATGCCCTGACAGATTCTATAGTTGACATAAAACGCAAATTGATTTTTGATAGGTCTCAGGAAAGACCAATAACAGTGCTAGTAAAGTTATTGATTTACAGTAAAAAGGAATTCACTCATTTGTAATTGTGATTGACTCAAGTGTAGTTGTGAATTTTATTGTATTTCTTGTTTTAGTTAACAGAGCATAAATTTATATGCTATTTATTCTTGCACACACTGACTAAGAGCTCCCTGACATGCACGATCAGCACTGCCCTGAAGAACATACACTTACAGCTAACTTCTGATGTTGGGTGATGACACCATGTAGTGTTAACCTGGTGTGCTGATTTCTTCACATACTTGATGGTCTCTACCTTTGACACGTAGTAACTGAGCAGCAACTATACAGACACCCATTACAAAACTGGCTGTCTTCTGAGGTTATGTCATGGGTTTATTCCTCAACCAATGGATGCTACAAAATGTATAAGAGGGTAATATAAATATGTCTTTACCATTAAGACAAAAAAGAATTAAGAGAATAAAGTCAGTATGGGAGCAAATTCAAAAGTGAAATTCTGAAGCTCCAAATTACAGACTAGTAATTTTCATTGTGAACAAAAAAAGTCTGGAGTACAGTATAAAAATTTACAGAACTAATGTATAACCTGAAGTGCATTTCATTAGATAGACAGAAAATTACCTGATTTGGGGACTGACAGAAATGAAGAGATAAAACAGTAACATAATAACAAATTCCATCACTAATAGTTTTTAGAGAAGAATATGGACCAGTGAGATGTAAAGTTACAGAAGTCATTTAAAAAATTATGAGCTATCAAGCTACAGGGGGAGAGCTATGGTTTTTAACAACTGTGAAGTCTGATAATAACCTGAGTGTTGTGTTTGTCTCCAGCTTTAGATGTGGTGTTGTACGGAGAGCACTTCATGGGAATGAAATTAGCTGGGATGATTCTCATAGCTGTGGGTTTCTTTTTGGTCATGTTTCCAGACAACTGGCCTGACTACATCACACGTCTGCTGCGGTAAGTCAGTAAATCTCAGTTTCACTTACAATCTTCATTGTAGTTTACACTCCTGCTTCGTATATGAGATGTTAAACATGCCAGTCCCTCCAAACGATTACCCTCTGTACTTCATTACTGCCACAATTAACCCTTCAATGCCAGCCTCGGTGCACTGTAGGGACCTTTAGTTTTTCACATGCTGCTAGTATCAGTGCACCATTTTGTTATGAATGCATTGAAAACTCCTCAAATCTGGGATATCATATGAATTTAAACCCTAGTAACATTGAAGGGTTAGAGGAGAGTAAGTCTGTGTCCTTATATGAGGGTTGGAACTTTAATAGTGGCAACTATTTATTTACAACTGATACAAAATAGATACATGTTTCGAAGTTTTACTGTCCTTCAATGTAGTCACCAGCATTGTGTACAACCCGTTGCCAGC
>Ga0209629_10003484_pt1 | contig 11285 bp, 4 predicted proteins | sample TergutCu122P5_FD_187286 | JGI IMG/M metagenome (GOLD analysis project Ga0209629, IMG submission 187286) | Cubitermes ugandensis P5 segment gut microbial communities from Kakamega Forest, Kenya - Cu122 P5 (SPAdes) (version 2) | ecosystem: Host-associated > Arthropoda: Insects > Digestive system >...
TTTCCGGCTTTCAAACCATCTGCTTTTGCCTCGAAAGTAATATTGCCTGCCTTTTCTCCAGTTTGAACAATTGCAGTCAGTTGTCCGCTGAAAGCGTGCATCTGGGGGTTTTGAAACAGGTCGAGGCAAGTAGGGTCTCCGTTGGCTGCCGCTCGGTATTTACCGCTCCCCGTGACGATAAAGCGAATCAACCGTCCGTCGTCGGGGCAGAGGTTGCCGTCTTTATCGACAACCCGCACGGTGAGATATGCCAAATCCTGACCATCAGCGGCCAGTTTTTTTCTATCTGCAAGGATTTCCAAATGATGAGGCTTCCCTGCAGTACGGACTGTTTTTTCTTCGACGACTTTCCCTTCTGAGTTGTAGGCAACCGCTTTAAGTTCTCCGGGTTCATAGACGACGTTGTTCCACATCAGCCGGTAACGATTTTGCAAAGTTGTATTGTTTTTACTTTGCTTTCCGTAACTTTTACCGTTTACAAACAATTCGACAACCGGATAATTCGTATATACAAATACGGGAATCACTTGTCCTTCTTTGCCTTTCCAAGTCCAATGAGGAAGTATGTGCAGCGTATTTGCTTCTTTATTCCACAGGCTGCGATATAAATAATAGCGGTCTTTGGGAATGCTCGCTAAGTCAATAATGCCGAACAGCGAACTGTGGCTGGGCCAGGCATCGGTATCGTAAGGAGATGGTTCGCCAAGATAATCGAATCCCGTCCACACGAATTGCCCAATCGTCCAAGGATAGTCGTCGGCTAAGGCAAAATCTTCGTCCGGCAGATTCGACCAAGGACAATGTTCCAAATCGTAGGAAGAAGATTGATGATCGCAGTATTTGGCATCGGCTTTTATCTCGGCGGGAAATTTGTAAACGCCGCGGGAGCTTACCGTCGATGCGGTTTCCGAACCTAAAACGACATTCTGCGGCAATTGATTATAGGCTTCCTTATAGCGCTGCGTTCTGTAATTCAATCCCGGAACATCGAGCAGAGCGGCAAAACCGTTTTTGAGAACGCAACTGACCTGATCCATGCCGCAGGTGACCGGACGGGTAGGGTCTTCCCTGTGACAAATGTCTTGCAGAAAAGAAGCCACTTTATAACCATCGGGACTGCATTGGGTAGGAACTTCGTTTCCGATGCTCCATAAAATAACCGAAGGATTATTCCGGTAATGATGCAACATATTGACCATATCTTTTCCCGCCCAATCATTGAAAAAGCGATGATAGCCGTTCTCGCATTTGGCAATATTCCATTCGTCGAAAGGCTCAACCATCATCATAAAACCCATTTCATCGCAAAGTTGAACTAATTCCGGCGCCGGCATATTGTGTGAAGTACGGATTGCATCGCAGCCCATATCTTTCAGCAAAGTCAGTTGCCGGCGCAAAGCAGCCGTATTCACCGCCGCTCCCAAGGGACCCAAATCGTGATGATTGCATACTCCTTTAAATTTACGAAGTTTTCCGTTCAGGTAAAAACCTTTATCTGCAATAATTTCAACCGTGCGAATACCGAAACGGGTAGTATATTCATCTGCCAAACGATCGCCGACGTAGATTTTGGAAACGGCTTTGTATAAATATGGCGTTTCCGGCGACCAAAGTTTTGGATTCTTGACAATGAAATTCTGTTCAAACGGTTGTTCGTGATTAATTTTACGAACGTCTTTTTTTTCGGCAACTATTTTTCCTTCGGGAGAAAGTAATTGCGTTTCTATTCGAATATCATCACTTCCGGCGTTTTCAATCTTCGTCAGCAAACGAACGGAAGCAAATTCTTCCGATACATGCGGAGTGGTCAGGTAAGTCCCCCATACCGGAACATGAACTTTTCCGGTTACAATAAGATGTACGTTCCGATAAAGTCCTGCTCCCGGATACCAGCGGGAAGATTGTGGTCGGTTTTCCAAACGCACGGCAAGCGTATTATTCGTATCCTTATGAATTAAATCTGTAACATCGCAATAAAACGAATTGTATCCGTAGGGCCAGAAGCAGGCTTCTTTCCCATTGACATAAACATGGGCTTCACTCATAGCGCCATCGAAAAGTAAAGTTACCCGACTGTCCGGATCAGCGCCGGCAGGAATAGAAAAATGAGTTCTATACCAACCAATGCCGACGTATGGAAGTCCGCCTGTGCGTCCGGTTTTTACGGATGCTTGTTTTTCCGAGTTTTGGGTAACAGCTACATTTTGCAAATCATTATTCCGGTCGAAAGGACCGGAAATTGCCCAATCGTGGGGAATGTCCACAGTTTGCCATTGCGAATCGTTAAAATCTTCGCGGTAAGCTTCCGGAATATCGCCTTTTGTGAATCGCCAGTTTTTATTTAATGGCTGTTCGGTTCGTTGAGCGCTAGCAATTGTAAAACTAAAAAGAAGCAGAAAGAATAAGACTCTAATGTAACTCATGATTAATAATCTTTTATATTTTTTGTCGTCATTGCGAGGGCGATAGCCCGAAGCAATCCATTTTATAAATATTTCCGGATTGCTTCGTCGTTCCTCCTCGCAATGACGGTGTTTCGCATTTACTCTGTACTATTTACCTTTCATCTTGCGCCAAAAGCATCCATTGCAACCGTCGGCTTTCCCGAATTATCAAACGCCGACAAAGTATAGTGACTCCAATTCACATAGCCTTCCGGTTCCCAGTAAAATACTCCGAGGCACTTATTGTTTGGAACCGCTTTAGCCTTTGTTATTAAATCGCTTAGAAATGCCTTACAGTCTTCAGCCTGATCCCAAGGCATCCCTACTTCGCAAATCATTACCTCCGACCCGTAACGGCTGATCATATCGTTGATATTGGCGAGACAGGCTGTGTTTACCTCCTGCCATGTATTGTAACCTTTATCCTTTGCATAAGAAGGATAAAGCGACATCCCGATGACATCCCACTTTGCGCCGTTGGCTTTCAATCCGTCGAAATTCCAACGGAAAAGCGCATTGTCGTAACCATTGGAAACGTGTACAATTACTTTTGTGTCGGGGAAAACCGATTTCGATGCTTCATAGCCGGACTGAATCAATTCGGCATAATTTTTCATACTGACGGAAGCTTTCCCTGTTTCCCACAACAGCCCGTTATCGGTTTCGTTGCCAACTTGCACCCATTCGGGAGTTATACCGTTTGTTTTCAGTGTAGTAAGTACGTCTTTGGTATGAGCGGCAACGGCGCTTTTCAATTCATCCAAACTCATCGCTGTCCAGGCGGCGGGCTTAGGTTGCTTACCCGGATCCGCCCATGTATCGCTGTAATGAAAATCGATCATTACACGCATACCTAAAGCGTTAGCACGTTGTGCCTTAATCAGCAGATCGTTTTTATTGCACCATCCGTTCGCAGGATTTACCCAAACACGGAGACGAATGGAGTTCATGCCCAAGTCGCGCAACAAGGTCATGCACTCCGTTTCCTTTCCGGCAGTATTATAAAACTTGCATCCTTCTTTTTCCATCTGCGTCAGCCAACTCACATCGGCTCCCTTGGCAAAGCCGGACCTATCATTAACGGGCGGCTCGGGAACCGGATTATCGTTGCTTTTGCTACATGCCGGGAATAAGAAAAATATCAATAAAAAATTGAGAATTGATTTCATATTTAACTCTTATTTAAAGGAGTACGTTCCATGAATCAAATCAACCGTCATTTGATGGTCGCCGGTTGAAAGCGAGGCATCGTCGGTGATATTGCTTCCTTTATAATATAGATTCCCGGAAGAACCTCCGAAATAGCGCTTCCACGAAGTATCCAAATGAATTTGGAAACCCCAGGAGGAAGCTGCATTAACCGTGATTGTTCCTGAATAAACTCCCGGCGTTTCCGTTGCCGGAAGAACGGTATCAAAAGTCCAGGCATCATTCAATCCGGAAATATAGATTTCCTCTCCTACTCTTGTCAGGTTGTAAGTCAATCCCTTCAGTGAAACGTCAAACAGGTAAAGTCCCGGTTCAGGAGCCGGAATATTGTTTGATCCTTGGAAAACAATCGTTCCCGAATAGGCATCTCCTGTGGCAATCGTATATTTATCGCCCCAGTTATCTTTTTCGATGTTGAAAGCATATCCCCAGAGTGAATTGACATTAACGACTCCTGCATACGCAAGATTATCTTCATCATAAAGTGTAAGGTAATTGTCGAAAGTCCAGCTACCACTGATTCCATCGTCTATTCCGGGAAGATATAGATATTTCGGTATTACCACAGGCACATCCGAACCTGCTGTAACGCTGCATTTCCATTCTTTAGGATTACTCAAATCAAGCGTCAGGGTACACTCTCCCTTTGCCGGAACCGGAACCGTAATATCTCCGGCTTGATTGGCAAGGATTAATGTTCCGTCCGGTTGTTGCGCAAAAGCAAACGGCGTAGAAATTGCTGCAGCATCATTAGTTCCTGTAGCATAATTATATTGATTACCTGTAGCGCTTAATTTGATTTTTATTGAATTGGTAGAAGTCGCAGTAAACACATACGTCCATTTTACATTGGGACGATCGAAAGTCATATCTCCTGCAATATCTCCGCTGACGGAAAGTGTTAGTAAATATAGTGACGACCATTCCTTTTTATTTGTATCAAAGTTGACGTAGTAACATCCGCCTTGACCCGGGAACCAGCAGTTCCATGCGTCGCTTGTCGAAGCAATTGCAAAAGGCGCACCGCTAACAGGATCGTTACCCCAAATCGTACCATCTCCTTCTTTCAGGAAGAAATTATACCATGACGTAGCTCCCATAAAACCGGTATATACGCCATTGGAAGCCGGAGAATAGAGCGTAAATCCCGTATCCGTATGTTTACTGTCAAGAATAAATCCTACCGACATATCAATGCTATAAGGTGTAACATTGACAGTTAACACATTGCTATACACCGGATCCATATTATTGCCCACGCTTGATTTGAGGCGGAAATAAAGCGGAGTCGCCTCATCGGCTTTCAAACCAAGGTTTTTAGCAATCGTGTTTAATTCGGCGCCGGTATAAACCCGCGACAAGTTGCTTTCTGATGATTCCGCCACATTGGAAGTAAAGTCTTGTTGTGTAGAAATCTGCATGAACGTTGAGATTATATTGGGCGCTTTCATATCCGGATTGCTAACCGTAAGCGCCTGAGTAGTCCATGAAAACGACAAGACTTGTTGTTTGGCGTTTTCCTGAGATAAAACCACTTTGTCGGCTGTTGCCATCAATTCGTTGGATTGGAGTTCAGATAAGTAAATTTTGTCCCCATCCTTGCTACAGGAAGATATTGCTGCAATGAAGAGCAATGATAAGTATAGATTATATTTATTTTTCATACATAATTGATTTTAAGGGGTTTTAATAATTTTCATTTTTTAAATTCGGATTAGCTGTCATATCCGACGTAGGAATCGGATAAACATTGTACTTACTATCCACTGCCATACCGGTTTTTACTCCGCCTTTCCATTGCCACAGATAGGTAGAAGTAGTAAATTCGTTATAGCGAATCAAATCGGTACGTCGGGTACATTCCCAATACATTTCGCGGGCGCGTTCGTCCAGAATAAAATTTTTGGTCATATCGGATTCTTTCAGTTTCCCGGCTGCATCATAATTGGTTCCGAAAGCGCGTGCACGCAATTGATTCAAATATCCCAAAGCCGTAGAGACGGAACTTCCGGTTCCTCCGCGAACGACCGATTCAGCCAGCATCAGATAAACGTCGGCCAGACGAAATACGGGAAAGTCGGTATTCACTCCGGCATCTGCCGTGTTGGAAGCTGCCTGTCCGCCATCGGTCAGATTGGACCATTTTTCTACGAAATAACCGTTCGTTTGGTTATCGACAGCATCTAAATACTGTGTCTGTCCTTGCGTAAAGAAAAGCCCTCGTCCGTCTTTATCATTGAATAAAACCGGTATTTCGCCACGCACGCGAAACATTCCCCAGCCGCTGGTTACCCCGTAATCTGCCGGTTTCTGATAATCGGAAGTATTGCTCACCGCTCCGCAAACGATATAAGTGGTCGCTCCCCACGACATGGTATGAATAGCATCCACCGGAAAGGCAAAAATGATTTCGTTTGTCCGTTTGTCATTATCTGCATTGAAAAGTTTTTTATAGTCGGGTTCAAGAGAATACCCTGCGGCAATTATTTGATTACAATAAGTAATGCAATCGGTATAACGGGCTTGTCCAGTATAAACCTCCGCATTCAGATAAAGCCTTGCTAATAAAGCATAAGCGGCTGTTTTCGGAGCGCGTCCGTATTCGCAGTTATTCTTGTCCAACAAATCGCCGTCAATGGCTTTGAGTTCTGTTTCAATGTATTCAAATACCTGATTAGCCGTATAGCGGGGCGGAATAAATGCGCCTACCGGATCGGCTTCGGTAACGAACGGAATATTCCGATATAAATCCAATGCGTGATAATAAGCCAGCGCACGCAAGAAACGCGCTTCCGCCCGATAGTGACGGATGTCGGATTGTTCGCTGTCCGTAAATTTTGAAATCTGTCCGTCGCTTGCATTACGGAGAAACTCATTGCACAGCGAAATAGTATAATAAATGCGGTAGTACATATCGGATACCCAAGGATCGTTTGCATCCCAAGAAATATAGGTAAGGTCGCGCACTTTATCTCCCGAAAGCCAGGTGGAAGCTACTTCATCGGTTCCACATTCCTGAAGGTTGAAATAACAACGCATATAATCATAGCCGCTGTTGCTGCTTAAATCGGCATTGCCGCCGCCTTTTTCCTGCCCGGCAATGACAAATGAAACATATATCTTGCCCAAAACCGCTTTATAGTTAGCCGCTGTAGTATAAACATCAGCAGAAGTGGTTTGCGTATGCGGATACTGATCGAGATCGCCTACACAAGACGCAAGCAGGATTGCGCCAATAACTAAAATATTTATTCTTATCGTTTTCATATTTAATCCTGTTTATTAAAATTCAAATCCTAAACTGAGTGAATAGATACGTGGACGGGGATAAAACGAAACGTCCATACCATTAGGCACTTCGGGATCTACGCCGGTGTATTTTGTGAGACAGAAAACATTCTGTACCATCGCGTTGATGTTTAGACTGAAGTATTTAGAAATACGACCGAAATTGTATCCCAACGTCAGATTATCCATTTTCAGGAAAGAAGCGTTTTCTACATAATAATCCGAGAGGTATTGGCGATAATGAAATCTGGTGTTCAGGAAACCGCTTGAAAGATTATTCAACTGATAAGCATTGTAACTCACCGTTTCCCAAGCGCCTGTGTTCATTGCCATTCCGTTATATACATAATTGCCTGCATTGGAACGGAAACTCATTCCCAGATTCCATTTCTTATAACGCAACGAAGTGCTGAATCCGAAAATATAATCGGGTGCAGGAGAATGGTAGCGATATAAATCGCTCGAATTAATCATTCCATCCTCGCTCAGATCGGCGAAGGCTCCTTCGATGGGTTTACCTGTTTTCCGGTCATACAGTTGATGATAAACATAAAACATATAGGGAGCGTAACCTTCCGTTAATACCTGAAATTGGTAAGTATCAATTCCCGGGCCTGCCAGCGTGTTGGTTACGGCTCCACCTTTCACTAACGAAAGATTTTTCACTTTCATTTGCTGAGCAGTCATGTTAAAGCTTAGATTCCACGTGAAATCTTTTGTGTCGACAGGTATAGCGTTGATTGATGCTTCAATACCGTGACTGTCCACATTTCCCACATTGGTAAGAATATATTTGTTGAAATTGGTGCCTGCGGCTGCCGGTACGGTTGCAAGCAAGTCCTTGGTCTGCCGTGTATAGTAATCAAAACTTCCGTTAATCCGGTCTTTCAGGAAGCCAAAGTCAAGTCCGTAATTCCATGCGGTCGTTGTTTCCCATTTCAGGTTTCCTACGTATGCCTGTGGACGATAAGTATAGTACCATTGATTGCCGAACTGTGCCTGAGCGCCATCCTGGCTGACGACATACACCGGGAGGTAGTTGTAGTTGCCAATACCATCCTGTTGTCCGGTAACGCCGTAACTGGCTCGCAGTTTTAGATTGCTCAATACATTATTGCCTTTTAGAAAAGATTCTTCGGTCAAGCGCCAAGCCAACGCTACCGAAGGGAATGTCCCCCAACGGTTGTCTGCGCTGAAACGCGAAGAAGCATCCCTGCGGATGGTAGCGGTAAGCAAATATCTTGAATCGAAAGTATAATTCAAACGTCCGTAATAAGAAAGCAAGACGTGCCGTTGATCGTTGGCTGCTACGGCGCTTTGTATTTCGCCTTTGGTATTTAGGGTATTGTATGCGGCGGTAGCGCTTTTCCAATATTGATAATCATAACCAAGAGTTGCGTCTAAACTGCTCTTTATCGATTCAATATTTTTATTATAGTTTAAATAGGCAGTAAGCAACCGGTTGCTGTTTTTCTGGGGACCGTAGGAATAGTCGCGACCAAACGTGGTAAAATATTGCGCCGCTTCGGCAGGAACGTATATCGAGCCTTTTCCTTCGGCATAATCATAGCCCAAAGTCGCATGGAATTTCAGGTCGGGTAAAAAGTGCATTTTGTAATCCACATCAAAATTGCCGATTAATCTTCGAACATCGCTTGTAGAACTGTATTGATTGATTATTCCCGCAGGATTGAGCACTGCCCGGGTAACCGGACTACCATCACTGCCAAGCGCTTCATTATATCCGCCAAAATCACTATTTCCCGAATACACGGGAAGCGTAGGATTGTAGGTAGAAGCAGCCCAAATAGCATTGGTATTTGCAAACCGGTTATTGTTCAGGATAGCTTTAGCATTTAAATTGAATTTCAGATAGTCGTTGAAGAACGATGGAGAAAGCGACAGATTGCCCGAAAACCGTTTAGAATAATCGGTTTTCACGATACCGTTCTGGTTAAAGAATCCCAAAGACACCCGTATCGGCAGATTGGGAGCGACTTTTCCGGAAAGGCTTATATTATTGTCGGTTCCGTAGGCAGGACGATATACTTCTTTATTCCAATCGGTCGAGTTGTTCATTAATAGCGCTTTCTGAGCGGCGTTACCATTTGTATTAATCGCATCGACAAATTGATCTCTATTGAGCATATCGGCAAGTTTAGTAGTCGTTTGCACGGATTGGGTAGTATAAACGCTTACCTTCAGACGGTCTTTTGTTCCTTTTTTGGTGGTAATGATAATGACGCCATTGGATGCCCGAGATCCATAAATCGCTGTGGAAGAAGCATCTTTCAGGATAGTCATACTCTCGATGTCGGAAGGATTGATGAGACCTAAAAAATCATTGGAGTTGCCGCTGATGCCTCCGCGTTCCAAAGGTATGCCGTCGAGCACAATCAACGGGTCGTTGCTGGCATTCAGCGAAGCTCCGCCCCGGATACGGATTGTGCTTCCCGCAGTAGGCGAACCGCTGTTCGACATGATTTGCACTCCGGAAACTTTTCCATTGATTAACTGTTCAGGCGAACCGATCAGTCCGGTATTGAAATCCTTGCTGTCGATGTTGGTTATCGAACCCGTAAGATCGCTCTTCCGTTGTGTGCCATAACCAATTACAACCGCTTCATTCAATGCAATCGTACTCGATTTCATTTGAATGTTCAATACATTTCCGGCAGGAACCGGCGCCGTTTGCGTTTCATATCCGAGATAAGAAAACTGCAATTCCGTTTTCCCCGCAGGAATTACAATCGCATATTTACCCGATACATCGGTTGCAGTACCTGTGGTGGTATTAGAGATTACCACAGATACTCCGACTAACGGTTCGTTCGTTTCATCGGTAACTGTTCCTGTAACTGTCTTTCCCTGTTGGGCAAATGCCGGAAAAGAAAGTAGCAGGAATCCGAATACAAAAAGAGAAAAAATTTTATTCATACTTATTTTATTGTTATTTAATATTATTCATCTACTCTCGTCATTGCGAGGGCGAAGCCCGAAGCAATCCGGAAAATAAATAAGACAACCGGATTGCTTCGCCGCGAGCGGCTCGCAATGACGGGATATATTATTCCAACCATATCTTATCAATTTCAAATTTCTGCGTTTTCCCCTTTTCCCCGGAAAACGAGAGTTCAAGTTTTTCAATATCTTCTATACGAAAAGGGATCAACGTATCCGGCTCGAAATATTTTTTCAGAAATCCGGGATAAGGATTTGGAAGCAAAGCGGTGGAAGTTTGTTTTAATTCCGAAACCGGTATCCTGAGAATGCCATCAGTGGACTTAACCGAAGCGGAATAAGTATATCCCGTGTTTGTAATAAAACCTACTGTTATCGTATCCGGCAGATTCTTAGCTGAAAGACATATTTGCTTGCACTGCTGCAAGCGGGAAATCCGGTGTTCGATCTCGCTCTTTATATCCTTACGCAAAAAAGATTCCGGAGGAAATTGATAATATTCCAAACCATTATTTTCTTCCGCCCCGTTGAGCAAACTGATTTCGCTTTCCGGCGCTACCACTTTACTTTTCCAATATTCGGCAGAAATATAATCCCAATCCAGCGGATAGCCTTCAACGCCGGCGGGGAATGTAAACCGGCTCTGATTTTTGCATACCACTATATTATATCTGAATCTGCCCGTTTGTATTTGTGCTGCCGGAATAGTTACCTTGTAAGTATAGCCCTGCGTCCGTTCCATTTTAAAATATGGATTTATATCGCTCCAGAACGACACTTTATCGGTATAAACAATCACCGAATCCGGAAAACCGGGCGCAACGACCTGCGCTTCCAATGTTAACGGCTTTCCGCTTTCCACCACTGCGGCAGCTTGATGAGCCACATAATACAGAGCAGTATCAGCCGGAGGCGCTGCGTATTCGCCCAAACGGATATTTCCCCACCGAGTTCCTGCATTCCAAATTGCAGAAGGGGTAAAACCTTTTCGTTGCAACAGATAAACTCCGGGTTCGACCGAAGGAATAACGCCGCCGGTCGTTTCGGCTCTGTAAGTATTTCCTTTATTTATTCCGGTTATGATAAAATCAGATGTTAATTGAGGAAGATTTATTTTCATATTCCATTTACCCCAAACGATAGCGACAACTTCCTTCTTCAACGAAGGCTTAGCAAACGGGTCGCTGATTTGCACGGCATCCGGCATGATTTCCAATCGCCACAAACCTTTTTCCAAACGGTCTAAAAAATAAGCGCCGGTACCTTCATATTTAATAATAGGGGAATTGCCTGTCCCGGCTATGGATTGCAGTTGTTCCGGATCAACCGGTTGCGAATTGGTAGTATTGGAATAATAGTATTTCTCAAGGCTGTTCAGTTCAC